>Ga0164315_10000932_pt1 | contig 21450 bp, 19 predicted proteins | sample GuaBasSedimGuay6_FD_113737 | JGI IMG/M metagenome (GOLD analysis project Ga0164315, IMG submission 113737) | Subseafloor sediment microbial communities from Guaymas Basin, Gulf of California, Mexico - Guay6, Core 4569-2, 0-3 cm | ecosystem: Environmental > Aquatic > Marine > Hydrothermal vents... | reverse complement strand
TTTGGCATTTTTACCGTATAATCAATACTGAAACTGGTATTCCTAATAGATTCTTTAATTTCTGTAATTGCAGAAATCATATCCCCATCTTTATTAAATTTAATTTTTATTTTATCAAAAGTATTGTCTGCTTTTGATTTGCTGGATGTTTTAATAGTTACCACAACTTTAATATCCACAACATTTTTGTCCCAGTTTTCCACATGCATGTTACCATATCGGTTACTTAATTTTATAATGGTGCTTTTAGTAACTTTATACTCCTGGTGATAATTTTTTGTAAAATCATCAGCATATCCATTTTGTGCAACCAATAATAAAACCCCAATTATTAGTGCCATTATTTTTTCCTTTTTCATTACCTTATATTTAAAAATTTGTATAAATTCATTAGTTTTTACATGAAGTCTAGTGTCTGATGAGAAAATATCAAGAATAAGGCTTGTGAACTCTTAAAATTCAGGCGTTTACTATTGTAAATAACTGAGTTTTAAGATGAGCATAACGCAATTATTGGTGTTTTCTCGCTGACACTAATTAGCAGTTATCTTTAATCTGTCCAATAACCAATTCAAGAAATTGGATTTTATTTTGATAATTATTTATCATAGCATTAATTATTCGTTTATCATTTCCATTCACTTTTAGTTCTTTTTGAAGTGAAACATACACTACATCAAGTTGTTTTAGCTCCAGGTCTACCATTTTCTTTTGTTCAATATCTACTTTGCAGTTTAGTTTTTGGAATTCATTTATTTTTTCATCCAGACCTGCCTTATAGAAATTTTCAACCTCCTCGTATTTTGGAGAAATATCACTTAAACTAACAATCTTTGTTTCAATAATTGCTTTTTCATTTTGCAAATAATGAAACCTGATAAAAATAGAAAGCATAATTAAAAATACGAAGCCTGCAGCAATTGAGAACCAATATGTAGGGCTAATTGTATTTAAATATTTTGTATTTAATCTATGTTGAAAACGTTCAAAATGACCTTCAGATAATTCAAAAGAATTAAGTGACTCCTTATTATTTCGGATAAAATCTTCTAAATTCTTCATTTTATGATTAATCAATCGTTTTTATAATTTCCAATAATTTTTTCTTGGCTCTTGCCAACTGTGAGCGCGATGTTGATGCTGATATACCTGTGATTTCAGCAATTTCATCATGATCATACCCTTCAAGTAAATAAAGTGACAATACAATTCGATACCCATCCGATAAAAGCAATATAGCATCTCTTACTTTTTGCAACTCATATTCAGATGATTTTTCTTCATCAACTTCGTCTTCTATTTCAATAAAGTTTGCATCGTCAATATTTTCAAATTCTAACTTCTTTTTTCTTATTGTATCTAAAGATGCATTAACAACTATCTTTTTTAACCAGGCACCAAAGCTTACATCGCCCGAAAAACTATTTAATTTTTGAAAAGCTTTCAAAAAAGACTCTTGCATAATATCTTCAGCTTCAAAGCTATTTTTTAAAATCCTAAAAGCCACATTATACATGGCCTTTGCATACAAATTGTAAATTTCAAACTGAGCTTTACTTTGGCCTCTTTTACAAGCTTCGATTAAATGCTTATGGATATCTTGATAGCCCTTCTTCAATTTACTCTTGTGTTTTAATGACGTAATTATAATTTTATTGCTGCATCAAAATAGAAATTATTTTAATAAATAATAAATTAAATTCATATTTTTGTTCAAAATTAAGAATACAATCAACATAAAGTCTAATGAGTAAATCAGAAAGCAAACAAATTTTTTTTCATGTTGGCTTAGGAAAAACGGCCAGTTCCTATCTTCAATACAAAGTTTTCCCTTATTTTAAAAACATAGAGTATATTCACCGTAATCCAAGATACCTCAGGGCTGCTGAAATTATTGCCAAAGGAAAAAGTGAGCGTTACCTTATATCCAGGGAGTTTGATGTGCAAATGGAACGCGAAGTAAAAAAAATAGCTGATGTTTATCCGGAGACTAAAGCTATTATTCTATTTCGACAACATGATAGCTGGATAGCTTCACAATATCGTCGCTTTGTGAAAAATGGTTACACTTTTCCCTTTAATGAATTTTTTAATTTGGAAAAAGATCAGGGAATGTTCAAAAAGGATAACCTTAGTTTTTATAATTATATTAAAATACTGGAAAAACACTTAAATCCAAAACCCATTGTTTTATTTTATGATGATTTAAGAAAAGATCCTATTGCTTTTTTCGATTATATTGCCCGTCAAATTGGTACAACATATAATAAAAAGGATATAAGTTTAAAGAGCAAACACAGTTCTTACAATGAACAACAATTAAAAGCCATTATGCGTGTCAGTAAGAAAATTGACATTAGAAGACATCACTTAAAAAAGAGTTTTTATATTTTTCGGCGCTTTTATACTAATATGATTAGATATTCTACTTTGTATGTTAGCAAATATCTCCCTGGTTCATGGTTTAGTAATGAACCTTTAATCGACCCGGATTATTTAAAAGAAGTGAGAGATTACTATGAGGAAGATTATCAAAAGATTTTGGAATATGCAAGAAAGAATAATCCGTAGGTCTCTTAATTATAATTACAAAAAAGATTACTTACTTCCAAAACAATACATATAACCATCGCGAACAGCAATATAAACTTTACCATCCCAAACAATAGGTGTGGCATCAATTTCTAATCCACTTACTTTATCTATAAGTTCTAGATTATATTTATTTTTTTTAGTTTGAAATAGTTGGTATAAGAATATTCCATCATCCGTGCATGCAATTATCTTATCTTTCACCATAATCGGTGTGGAAATAGTTCCAGGAATTTGTACTTTGGCTATAAGCTTTGGTGTGGGATATTTAGTTAGGCTATCAGGACCCAAAACCATTTTCTTTTTTTCAATACTTTGATGATCTACCACTGTTAACTCACCAGTCACATCTAAGAAAACGGCAAAATGATTTTCTGTATCGTCAACATAACTATCGTTACAGCTAACTGAGCCAATAATACCCCCTTCCCAATGATACCATTTTTTGTTTTTTGTAGGATAAAACCATACAACACGTTCATTTTTAGGCTTTGAAGGATTAATTTTCATTACACCACCAGGCCCGGGCATATACTGTTTTTCAATCGGGATTAATAAACATCCATCATCAGTAGCCGGGGCAGAGCCATTCATATCCGTACCAATATAAAACTCCCAATCGTTCTTTTTTGATTTCATATTGTATCCATATATCCTTCCGGTACCTGATAATGTATAAATTCGATCATTTAACAGGGTAGGGGATGATTCTGAAACCAGGTCATTTCCGTGCAATTCCATGTCTTTTTTTGTGTAATATTGGATTTCCTGATATACTTTTGGCTGTTTTTTACCATCCAACATTATTTGGTTCGTAGGGTTTGGGTCAAAAACAGTAAAAATCCCATTTTCTAAGGCTAAATAAGCAGTGTTATTTAATACCAATGCAGAACCATCAACATCTCTACTATAACTGTCGGTTTTCTTAACATTAAGCCGCCATAATTCTTTGCCGGTGATATAAGAGATTGCCCTTAGGCTGGGTATATATTTATCATCAAGTGAATTCCAATATCCAAACCTGCTTCCCTGAATAATGATATATTCATTTTCCGGGATTTTTGCATTTTTGTTATGCCAAATAGTTGGTGTACCTTTTATAATATCATCAAATTTATATTGCCAGATAATTTTCCCGCTTTTTGCATTTATTTTTTTTAGATTGTAATCAAAAGCGCCTTGAATTAAAAAAAGTTTGTTGTTTTCTCTAACTAATAATGGTTGACCAGTCCAACCGGCACCTTTCCACACTTTTTCCTTACCATAAGCAGGACTAATCCCTTCTCCAAGATATATTTTCCAGATAGTATCCAATTTATCCGGAGCCTTATTCCCGTAATAATTCCGGCTTTCATTACCCAAAAAAGTAGAGATTAGTATTTCAATTTCATTATTTGTTTTTACTTCTTGATTTTGAGCAAAAATTACCAGATTAGCTAAAAAAGTAAGCAAAAAAGTGCTTATCAATATTTTGTAAATTCTTTTCATATTTATGATGGTGATTTATAAAAAATGTTATTTTCCTTAAAAATAGGCTTTAGCAAACCTAAAACAATAAAATTCGATAAAATATTTATAGCTCTGTATCTGCTAATATTGGCTTGCTTATAAAATTGTTTTAAACTGATATAGTCATTTTGATTTAGGTAAGAAAGTAAAAAGTTCTCAGGTTCCGTATATTGAATTTTTACACCTCTTATGCTTTTCTTTTTTTTCCATACTTGCATCATCACTACATTGGCAAGTATATTTTCATCATCAACCCTGATGAATGCCAGCCACTTATTTTCTTCTGTTTGTGTTAAGTGAGGTTTGTTTTTACTTTCAGGAATAATAATTTCCAGGACTTTCTTACTATCAATAATCCAATCCTTTCTTTTAAAAAGTATTTCAGGTTTGCAATATATTTGTGCAGCTGCTTCAACCATGTGAAACTCTTCTTCAGTTTTCACACCTGTAATATTACCATTATCTTTAATACCTACCAGGAGTCTTCCACCATCCGTATTGGCAAAAGCAACAAGAGATCTTGCTATTTTTTTTGAGTCATTAATAACAAATTTAAAATCCTGATATTGGTTTTCACCTTGTTTTATCAGGTCTTGTATGTAGGATGCTCTTTTCAAATCAAAAATCCCTTACTTCAACAATTTTACATTTTACATTTTCATCGTTCCAAACCTTACTTAACCTTAATAAGATTATAGTTTTTATCAATTTTAATAATGTTAAGCCAATTGTTTTCAAATCCACTTAAAGGTGTTATTCTTTGAAAATTAAATGAGTACATTAATCCATTTTTCTTCAAATTTGGGTCAGATGGTAAACAAAATTGGAAGTGTTTACCGTATTTCTTCATTACATTCAAAAAATAGTAGGTAATATCATAACCCAGGTAACTATATAACCCGGGTTCGGAATTAAAAGTGTTTCGATATTGATATATGAAATTTTTAACCGTTTTATTATTATAATCAATGTATGAAGTTGTACCGTAATGACAATTGAGGTTAGCAAGGTACTCTATTTGTATATTCCGGAAACTTTCCCATGATTTCATTCCATAAACAGTAATTTTGTACCTGTTTTTATTATAACTCAAGCGGGTAACAATGTCTGAAATAAAAGCTTCATCTGACGAAGGGATAAGCACAATATTATCTAAACCAACAGATAAAGCATCCAAAACACCATTTATACCACTTATTTTGTAATCAACCTGTTTAAAAACTATTTCGTTAATGTTTTCATAAGAGGCGAAGGTTTTAACAAGACGGTCTTTAAATAGCTCAATTGTCTTTTTTTCTTCACTTGTTCCATTATGGATAACGATAATACTTCGGTCATAAGAATTCGCCATTTGATTTGATAAATTCGTAACTTTTGTTTCCAGGGAAGGGTTGGTCACAAAAATAAAAGGGTTTGTTTTTACCAGCTTGTTGAAATTTTGTGGAACAGGCGAAACAATATTGATTTTATGATTATGGGCAAAGTTGGCAGCCAATCTGAAATTTTTGCTGTAAACCGGGCCTATTATAAGGTCTACATTTTCTAATTCTGATGTATTAAGAATTTTTTGAACTTTATCCGAATTTCCTTCAGTATCATAGACATACAGTTCGAGTGAGATTCCTGACTTTTTTAATTTATTAATAGCAACTAGTAATCCCTGGTAAAGTTCATAAAACTTTTCTGTTTTTTCATAATATTTACCCTTTGTAATTGATGCTGAATTGTTTTCATTAATAAACAATGGAAGCATCAGGGCCACTTTAAATTTTACAAAACGGTTGTATTGAAATTCATCACAAGGTATGGTTCCGGCTTCTTCAAAATACAGAGGATCGTAATCATAATACTTTGGTTCTTCTGTATTATTATGATCAATTACCAATGTTTCCATACTACTGTAATTGCCTTTCGGTATTTTAAGTGTTTGCCCTAATATTAATACTCCATTAATTATTTCAGGGTTTAATCTTTTAATACTTTCCATTTTTACCCTGTACTGTTGAGATAATGAAAACAGTGTTTCACTTGGTTTCACCTTGTGAAAATAATAATCGCCCTGACTAATATCTGATTTATTGTTTACTTTGGGTATTTTAAGTACCTGGCCTACTTTGATTTTATCATCCTTTATTTCGGGATTGTTTTTTAGAATTTCTTCTTTTGAAACAAGGTACTTATTTTTAAGAGAATAAAGTGTTTCTTCTATCTGAACTGTATGGTATATAAAGTTATTCTTACTATCTGAGTTTTGTTCAGGGATATTTTCAACCACCGGTATTTTTATCTCCATACCTTTCTGTAATCCACCTGATAAAAGTGCAGAATTCTCAGAGATAATTTGCTGAATGGAAACTTTATAGGTATTGCTTAGTGAATATAAAGTTTGTCCTCTTTTTACTTTATGCAAATAGTATTTTTTTCCAAGAATAAATATTTGTTTATCAGATTTTTTTATGGATCCGTTCTCTTGCGAAAAAGTAGTAGTTGTAGACTGTGTAATTATTAAGAATGCAAAAAGCAATTTGATTACTGTTTTCATTTGTCTGTTTTTTATTTTTAATGATCATCTGGAACATCCACGAAACTATACGCTAAAACTTACAGAAACTTAAAATAATCATGTTTGTATCTATTAAACGTATGACTATAGATGTTTCATATTTCTATTTTAGAATTAGATCAAGCAGCAAAAATAACAAAGTGGAATCGCAAATCAAAAAAAATAATTAAAATGATAAGAGTTGATAAAGAAAATATATCTGTTTACATTTGTGTTTTCAGATTGTTTCAAACAATTTTATAAAAATACAAAATTATTATAACCATGTATTCTGATTTAGACAAAACATTTCTAAAATTTGGAAATCTCACTAATGATGAATTGAATGTAATTCATACAAAAGTACAACCACTTAAACTTAATAAGAATCAGTATTTGGTTAAAGAGGGACAAATAGCTAATTATATGGCGTTTATCCGAAAGGGTTATTTGAGAATTTATTTCAATCATGAAGGTGAAGAAAGTACCAGGGATATTCCATCTGTTAATTCTTTTACTACAGCTTTTGCCAGTTTTATAACAAAATCACCTTCTTTTGAGGTGGTAAGGGCTATTACTGATTGCGAATTACTTTTAATACACAGAAATGACCTGAATGAGCTTTATAATAATAATCCGGCTTTGGGTGCCATTGGACGCAGAATTATGGAAGGTATGTTTGTTCGGCTACAAAAACGTATGTATTCGTTATTGACCGAAAATGCTGAAACAAGGTATAAAAACCTGTTAAGGGACAAGTCTGATTTTATCAAAAATATCCCTTTGCAATTTATCGCTTCATATCTTGGGGTTACTTCACAATCCTTAAGTCGCTTACGTAGAAGTATTTTTAATTAAACTCTATAGCTAAAGTGTTAAACTGTTATATTGTTTATTCTTTTAAGTTGACTATAATATAGCGTTTTAATAAGATGCTATAAATGGTATCATATTTTCTGTATAACCTGATTGTTAACTCTTGGTATTATTTTGTTTTTGCAAAGTTTAACAAAGTGCTTATAAACAATATAGCATTAGATCTTTTTACCAATTGTTATTTTAAAAATAAGGGAATAGCCTGTTCTTTGTATTACTATTATAACTTTAAATACAAAAAGGATGATGAATCGTTTTATTGAAACAGATAATAAAATTACTGGTGTTATAGCAAAAGATTTACTTAATAATATTGATGTTGAAGTAAATGCCCCTTTGGTGGTTAACTTTGGTGGTACTTGGGCTGATATGATTCTTGAAATGGCCGCAAAAGGAAAGGATATCGATCATAAAGTAAAAAGGTCAGAGGGAATACACATAATTACAAAGAAAATGAACAATGACCATATTATTTCCTTAATTAAAGAAAGCGGGAAGCATTTAATGGTAATGCCCTGGCGAAACCATACTATAATTGGAACTACTGATAAAGAATTCCATGGTTAACCTGATGATTATAAAGTTTCGAAAAGATCTATTATGGAAGTAATCGAAGATGTAAACAAACTTTATGGTTCCGGAAAGCTCAAATATGAAGATATTCAATTTGCCTATGGTGGACTTCGTCCGCTTGTTGATGAGCAGACGGAAGGTTCTTATGAATCATCGAGAAAATATGAAGTTTATGATAATGAAGATGATGGTATTAATGGTTTAATAACTGTTGAAGGGGGAAAATACACTACAAGAAGGAATCTTGCCCATCAGGTAATGGAAGTTGTTCAGATGAAACTTAATTTTAATTTAAAAGATTCAATTACCTACAATAATTACCTTTCTGGCTGCGAAATACGTAATATGGAAGAGTTTATGATTAAATTGCATAAGCAGTTTGATGAAGATTTTCAGTTAAATACCGTAGAGTATTTAGGTAGAAATTATGGCAGAGAAAGTAAAAAGATATTTGAACTGGCCATGAAAGATAAATCTTTAGCTGAAGTGCTTACCGATGACGGAGAAATTCTTGCAGAAGTATATTATGCTATTAAGTATGAAATGGCAAAAACGCTCAAAGATATTTTCTTCAGAAGAACAGGACTTGGTACACTTGGAAATCCGGGTGAAGCAATAATTAAAAAAGTTATCAATCTAACATCTAAAATGCTTTTTTGGGATAAGGAAAGACAGTTACTGGAATATAATTCTTTGATTGAGGCTTTCAAATTACCGGAATAAATAAAATAGAAATAAGTATATTGGATCTATTCTTATATTGTAAAGACACACAGTCCTGCCGCCCCGAGAACTTTCTGGAGCCGTGTGTCTTAACGAGTTGAAAATTGTAAGATTCAAGTAACATTACCAGATTTTTACCAGATTTGTTATTTGATAGAAACTAAATAAATGTCGGAAGATAAATACACTAATAAAATGAAAACATATCGTGATATATTAAAGTGGGGTGACAAACGGGAAGAAAAACTTGACAGTGGCATGATCAAAGTGCTTAAACAAAAATTGAATATTTCTGATACTGATTTTGCTGGAAAATATTTGCCGGGCAATGATGAAATTATAATTGAAAAGGAAATTCAAATCCCTGATAATATTATTCAAAAATTTATTGAAATTTCGGGTCAGGAAAATGTGTCACTGAAAAATGAAGACAGAGCGAGTCATTCATTTGGGAAAAGTTACCCGGAACTTCTTAAGCTTCGCTTATCAAAAATTGAAAACCCACCGGATTTGGTACTGTATCCTAAATCAACTGATGATGTTGTTCAGATTGTGAAAATATGTAATGAGGAAAATATCGCCATAATTCCCTTTGGTGGTGGTTCTTCTGTTACACTTGCTTTGGAAGCTCGAAAAGGAGGGCTAAGTTTGGATTTGACCCGGCACATGAATCATGTACTGAATGTGAGTGAAGTCAATCATTCAGTAAAGGTGCAGGCAGGAATGTATGGGCCGGCATTTGAAAAATACTTGAATGGATATAGCAATGGATATACATGTGGCCATTTTCCTCAGTCTTTTGAATACTCTACAGTTGGAGGTTGGATTGCAGCCAGGGGAGCAGGAACTTATTCTACAGGCTATGGGAAAATTGAAGAAATGGTTTTAGCCCTTAAAATTGTATCACCATCAGGAATTATTGAAACAAAAGACTATCCTGCTGATGCTGAAGCCTGGGACTTGAATCATATTTTTATTGGTTCAGAAGGTGTTCTTGGTGTAATTGTGGAAGCGACCCTAAAAATAAGAAAATATCAACCTGACAATGCCACTTATGCTTCATTTTTGTTCAAGGATTTTGAATCAGCAGTGAATACAATGCGCCAGACAATGCAGGCAGGTTATGGAAAACCTCATTTATTCCGTATTTCTGATCCGGAGGAAACAGATGTGGCTTTTAAAGTAAAAGGTTTTGAAGGAACTTTATCTGACTGGTTTTTAAAGCTAAAAGGCTATAAGCCGGCTAAAAGAACCTTAATGTTTGTTGTTATAGAAGGTGATAAAGATTATGCCCGATTTGTTAAAAATAAAATTAAAAAAACTGCTAAGAAAAATTCTGGTTTTTATATCGGTGGAAGTCCAACTAAAAAATGGCTCGAACAAAGATATTCAAGTGCTTATGCTCGTGATCCATTAATGGATTTGGGAATTATTACCGATACCTTGGAAACAGCCGTTACCTGGGAGAATTTGATTCCATTGTGGAGTGAAATTCGTGCTTATTTGGATAAACGGTCCTTAACAACTGCCATGGTGCATTTATCACATGTTTATGAAAATGGGGCGAATTTGTATGTAACATTCTTAAGCCCTATGAAACGGGGGGATGAACTGGAAGATTATTATGCTGTGCATAAAGGGTTGATGGATACTATAATACAAAATAAAGGTTCTATATCTCATCATCATGGTGTGGGAAGAGTATTAGCACCCTGGATGAAACAACAATCAAACGAAGTAGAATTAGGTCTTTATCAGGCAACTAAAGATAGTTTAGACCCAAAAGGAATAATGAACCCTGGGGGGATGTTTGGTTTGAAATAATATGAAGAAAGCATTAACTCTTTAATTTCCCAACATTCAATTAAATATAAATAGTAATGATTTCACGAATTAAAACACTGGCTTTTATTACACTTAGTTTGCTGATAGCTTATTTAATGGCACTACAAATAAATTCATTTTTAGGTATATCGTTTAAAGAAAAAGAGCTACCAAAGGTGCCGAAGTATGAAAGCTTAATTGATGAAAAAACAGATACTGTCCAATCTGGATCGCTAAATTTGAGGTTGATAGATATGGGTGGTGTAGGTATTGTCCCGGACTCGGCAGATTGGGGACATAGTTACAAACACAATGTTAGTAGGTTTGATGACGTAATTCTGGGTAAAGCTCCATTCGTTGATTCAATAAATTTTGCACGTGTTGAAAAAGAGTTTGAAATATATGTAGATAGCATGCAGCGTTTTGATTACAATGGCATTGTATTTCGGGGCTTTTTAGAATTTGTTTTATTTGATAAAGTAAGTTCAGGTACAGACATCTATCCGGAAACTTCCCTTTACAGGGCCAGACATAAAAAACTCCGGCAAACATTCAATAAGTTATTTAAAAAAGCCCAAGAAAAAGGTTTGAAAGTATATTTATACACTGATATGGTGGCGCTTACACCAATGCTTAAAAATTATTTTCTGAAACGCTTCGGGAAGATTGATGTATTAAAAAAAGGATTTTGGGAAGTTTATCAATTTGCTCTGGAAGAACTATTTGAAGAAATGGATGTAGATGGACTCGTAATCCGAATTGGGGAAGCTGGGGCAATCTACAATAAAGCAAATTGGGATTATTCCAGCGAGTTATATGTTCGCACAGATGAGTCTGTTCGCCTAATGCTGACCAGTTTTTTAGAAACCGTTGAAAAATATAATAAAACATTAATTTTTAGAACTTGGTCAATAGGTATTGGTCAAATAGGTGACATGCACACCAATCCTAAAACTTATGAACGTGTATTAAAAAATATTCAGTCAGAAAACTTTGTTGTTTCAACAAAATATTGCAAAGGTGATTTTGATAGTTATCTGCCTCTCAATCCAACATTAGAACAAGGTGCACATCGTAAAATAGCTGAATTGCAGGCACGTAGAGAATTTGAAGCATTTAACTCAATCCCGGTATATGTTGCTCCACTATATCAAGTTGCTATTCAGAATTTTAGTGCGAAAAATCCTAACTTTGAGGGTGTTTGGCTATGGGCACAAGATGGTGGGCCTTTACGATCCGGGCCATTATCAATTTATCCGTTCCACGGTTTCAATATTTTTACAGACGCAAATGTGTATGCAATTTCTCGACTTTTAAAAACTCCTTCAGCAAACATTGTAAATATTACTAATGATTGGGTAGCTGAAACGTTTGGTCAGGATTCGGTACTTATTGATAGTCTGACAAAGTTTCTGCTAAAATCGCAAAATGTTACAAAAAAGGGATTATATATAAAGGAGTTTGCTCAATGGGATGTTCGGGCATTGGGACTTGAGCCCCCACCGATGCTTTGGATTTTTAAATGGAATATTGTTGGTGGTGGCAGCGCTGTAATGAGCAATATTTATTATGTGAGTAAAAATAATGTCGATGCTGCTATTAATGAAGGATTTGAAGCTGTGGCAGAGGCAAAAAAACTTAAGCAACTTGTAGAATCTGTACAAGGTCGCGTATCAAAAAATAAAGGTGGTTTTGAAAAAATGCTCTCTTCTATCGATTTTCAAATAAATTTATTTACCAGCCTGGCTCATTATAGAAATTATTTTTTAAGCTATTATCAGTGGCTTGATACTGGAAGCTCAAAATCGAAAAATAATTGGCAATTGGCATTGAAAGAATTTAAAAGAGAATATGCTATTCATATGAGCAAACACAATGGCAATTTAGATTTTCCGGCATACAATTTTAGGGAAGCAAATGTAGGTATACAAGTTGCAGACCGAACTAATATTACAATTTGGCTCTCACGTATTATGCTGATATTGTTAGTTCTTAGCATTTTGCTTGGTATTCCTGTATTACAAAAAAGTAATACTAACTTTCCGTTGAAATCCCTGTTTTTAAATATCTGGCAAAGCTTATTTAAACCATGGAGTGCAGACAATATTCCTCAACAAAAAAATGACACATTTTATTCATTTATTTGGCTAAATGGAATGGTAATAGGTAGTTTAGCAATCTTCAGTTCCGGAATTGCCCCTGTTTTTATTATTGTAATGCAAACATCATTGTTACTCTATCTTGCAAGTTTGTTTTTGCTTAATAGAAAGCAAATTACACAGAAAAGTATTTCTCTGCTTTCTGTTTTGGCTCCAATTCTTGTTATACTTAGTTTATTGATAGCAATTACGGCTTATAGGGGACCTATGTTTTTTTGGTCTTCATTTTGGACCAATCCCAGGTTTCTAATTGGTTTTCTTACCTTATTTATAAGTATTATATTGTATGCTTATTATGTACTATATGAAAAATTACGAAAACTTTTTAATAAAACAAGGCTGCAAAGTATCGCACAAATCTTAATTATTCAAGGAATTCAGTTTTTGGCTCTTGGTACAGCAAGCTTTGTAGCCAGTTTGGAAAAATCACTCACAGTTATAAATGATGAACTGGTTGTGCTACCCGGTGGTTTATCCAGAATATTGGGAATAACTACTCATTTAGGGATTCCAAAATCTATACCTGAGAATTTAATTATCATCGGAATAAGTTTAACAATTATTGGAATTGTTCTTAGCTTATTGAAACAAAAGAAAACTATTAAAGCATCTTAAAAAATCACAAAACATGGACTTTATTCAATATGGAACTGAAAATAGGGTTGCTACAATAACACTTAATCGACCGGATAAAAAAAATGCTTTTAATTCAGTCATGGTTTCTGAACTTCATAGGACTTTGAAAAAAGCGGGGCAGGACAATGATGTTAAAGTAATTATAATAAAAGCAAATGGCGATGCTTTTTGTGCAGGTGCTGATTTGGCTTATCTAAAAGAATTGAGTAAATTTACTTATGAAGAGAATTTGGCTGATTCTATGCAGTTGAAGGAAATGTTTCAGCAAATTTATACCTTGAATAAAGTGGTTATTGCCCAGGTTGAAGGGCATGCAATTGCTGGTGGTGCAGGTTTGGCAACGGTTTGTGATTTGGTTTTTTCTGTTCCTGAAGCAAAATTTGGTTTCACAGAGGTGAAAATTGGTTTTGTCCCGGCCATAGTAAGTGTATTTGCCATTAGAAAATTTGGTGAAAGTCATACAAAAAGATTATTATTTTCAGGTGATTTAATTTCGACTGAGGATGCAAAGGAAATAGGTTTGGTAAATTTTATTTCAGCTAAAGAATTAATTGATAAGGAAGTGAAAAAGTTTGCTAATCATTTGGTAACAAAAACATCAGCGAATTCACTTGCGTTAACAAAAAACTTAATTGTTGAAATTCAACAATTGGGTCTTGAACAAGCGCTTGTTTATGCAGCTGAATTAAACACTAAAGCCAGGGATAGCGAGGATTGCAAAAAAGGGATTAATGCTTTTTTGAATAAGGAAAGAATAGTTTGGTAATGATTTTAAAGATTATTTATCATAAAAATATCATAAAAATACTTATTTTCGTTTTTTATTTGGCCTAAAAATCAATAATGTTCAATATAAAAGCTTTTAAATATATTTTTCTTCTAATCATCTTTTTTGTGCAAATTGTTTTTATAAACTCCTGTGCTGAAAGCAATGATAAAAATATATTAAATGAAGGTGAAATTGAATTTGAGATTAAATATTTGGAGAATGAAAGAGAAAATCCTTTGATTTCGCTCCTTCCGCGAAAAATGATAACCATATTTAAAAATAATTCTACACACAGCTTGATTGAAGGTTTTTGGGGTACATTTAAGCTCATTTATATTACAAATCATTTAAAAGGCCAAAATGTTACACTTTTTCAGATTTTGGACAAAAAATATATGTATTTGGCAGATACATCAGCTGCTCCATTTGGTTATGAATCTGTTACAGATGTGAAATTTTCTTTTACAGAAGAAGTAAAGAATATAGCAGGATATGAATGCAATCATGCATTTGCTATTTTTCCAAGTTCAAGCGATACTGTTGAAGTCTATTATACCGACCAACTGGATATCAAAAACCCGAATTCAAATAATCCATACAGTGATATTTGTGGTGTTTTACTTGAGTTTTCGGTAAAAATGGCAGGAATTAATATGATGTTTAAAGCTAAAAAAATAACAGGTAGAGAAATTAACATAAATAAGTTCAATATTCCAACTGGCTTTAAAAAGGTGTCTAAAGAAGAAATGGAGAAAATTGTAAATGAATACAATAAAGTGACAGATAAATAAATTTAACATTTTGACAAGTTTTTCTTACTTTTGCGATATTATTATTAAAAGATTATTGTTGAAGTATTAAGATATACTAATAACTTGATTCTTCCCACAAAGTGGTTCCAATTCTAAATTCTAAATTCTAAATTCTAAATTCGTAAATGACATAGGAACTCATGGCTGTTAAAAAAACACAAACCACAAGAAAAACAACTACCCGAAAGAGAAAACCTGCAGCAAAAAAAAAGCAAACTGAATCTTTCATTGTAAAAACGCAAAAAACTTTTAACGATGGGAGAACCAGACTTTTATTGGCTGGTCTTGCATTTTTTCTTGCATTTATTATTTTTCTTGCATTTATTTCTTATCTGATTAGTGGCGAAGTTGATCAAAGTCAGTTAGATTTGGCTAATCCTGACGTGGAAGCTAATAATCTGGCTGGTAAAATGGGAGCATCACTTGCACATCTGTTTATTTATGAGTGGTTTGGAATAGCTTCTTTTTCAATTGTTCTAATTTTGTCGGTTATTGGTTTGCATTTATTTAATATAAAGTTTATCCCTCTTGGGAAAACCATAAATTATTCAATAGTTGCTACTCTTTGGCTTTCAGTAACACTTTCTTTTATCTTTGGTAATGAGTATTTAATTCTTGGAGGGGCTCATGGATATTACTTAAGTAGTTGGCTGGTTTCATTTCTTGGGACTACCGGTACTGCTTTTCTGCTTTTTATTTTATTGGCTGCATTTATTCTCTTCACCTTTGATAATTCTTATCTCTGGTTGGTGCATGTATTTGGTGGAGATGAGAAAAAAGAGCTTGTAAAGGTTAAGACCGTTATTAATAAGCAAAAGGAAGAAGATGAACTGGATGAAGAGTATGAAGGCCCTTTGACGCTTGGTACTAATATTAATTTAGATACAAATGAGTTAATTGAAACGGTTGATAGAAAGCATCTTTTGATACATGATGATGGGAAAGTTGAAAATAGAGACGATTTAGGCTTTGAAGTTGAAAATACAGTAAAAGAGGATAGAGTACAAGAAAGTGAAGTAAAAAGTGATTTGGAGTCCGGTCTTATTCTTAATGTTGAAAAAAATGAAGATATTCAAGCGGAAGAATTTGATGAGGAACCATATGATCCAACAAAAGAACTATCAAATTATAAATTCCCACCAATTGAATTGCTTGACGACCACAAGGCGTTGGACTCAGAAGTGACAAATGAGGAACTGTTACAGAATAAGAATAAGATTATTGAGACACTGAAGCACTATAAAATTGAAATCACAAAAATTAAGGCTACAGTTGGACCTACTATAACTTTATATGAAATTGTTCCTGCTCCGGGCGTGAGAATATCAAAAATCAAAAATCTGGAAGATGACATTGCACTTAGTTTAGCTGCATTGGGTATCCGAATTATTGCACCTATGCCCGGACGGGGAACCATTGGTATTGAGGTTCCTAATCGAAACCCGGAAATTGTTTCAATGCGTTCGGTTATTTCTTCCTTAAATTTTCAGGAATCAAAATATGATTTGCCAATCGTTCTGGGAAAAACAATATCAAATGAATCTTTTGTTATAGATTTAGCAAAAATGCCGCATTTATTGGTTGCTGGTGCCACAGGGCAAGGTAAATCAGTTGGTTTAAATGCAATTATTGCTTCTTTGCTGTATAAAAAACATCCTGCTGAGGTTAAATTTATTTTTGTTGATCCTAAAAAAGTAGAATTAACTCTTTATGAAAAAATTGAAAAACATTTCTTAGCAAAACTTCCAGACACTGATGATGCGATAATTACGGATAATGGCCAGGTTATAAGCACCTTAAATTCAATGAGTAAGGAAATGGATAACAGGTATAATTTGTTAAAGCTTGCATCAGTTAGAAATATAAAGGAGTATAATACAAAGTTTATTAATCGTCGGTTAAATCCCATGAAAGGCCATCGTTATTTACCGTATTTGATATTGGTAATTGATGAATTTGCTGATTTAATTATGACAGCAGGTAAAGAAGTGGAAATGCCAATTGCGCGGCTTGCACAGTTGGCCCGTGCTATAGGAATGCATCTGATTGTTGCAACCCAAAGACCTTCAACCAATATTATTACCGGAACGATTAAGGCTAATTTCCCTGCGCGAATTGCCTTTAAAGTTGCATCCATGATTGATTCCCGGACTATTTTGGATACACCTGGGGCTAACCAGCTCATTGGCCGGGGTGATATGTTAATCTCTGAAGGAAGTGATATTACAAGGTTGCAATGTGCATTTATTGATACCCCTGAACTGGAAAAGATAACTAGCTATATAAGTCAACAACAGGCATACGGATCTGCATATATTTTACCAGAACCGGATAGCGATGAAGATTCGGGAATAGCGGACATAGATTTATCAAAAAAAGATGAATTATTTGAAGATGCCGCACGAATGATTGTTCTTCATCAACAAGGGTCTACATCATTGATACAGAGGAAACTATCTATTGGTTATAATCGTGCCGGTAGAATAATTGACCAGTTAGAAGCAGCCGGTATTGTTGGTCCTTTTGAAGGTAGTAAAGCCAGGCAGGTTCTCATGCCTGATGAATATGCACTTGAACAATTTTTAAAGACGATTTAACGTTAGAAATATGAAATGAAAACTAAAACGGCCATACAAATTATAGAACAAGCAAGTCGATTGTTTTTTCCTGATTGTGTCATTTTATTATTCGGTTCTCGTGCTAAAAATGAATACACACCCGATAGTGATTATGATTTTTTGATTATTATTCAACATGAGTTGAGTATTGAACAAAAAAGAGAGTATAAAGCTAAAATACGCAAAATACTTGCGAGGCAAAAAATTCCCGCAGATATCTTAATTCAAAGTGATAAAGAAATTGAAATTAAAAAAAATATAACAGGTCATATTGTAAAACAAGCACTACAGGAAGGGATCGAAATATGAATCAAGCTATAGAGGAATATGTAAAGGATTGGCTAAAAAAAGTTAGTGAAGATATAATAGTGGTCGAAAAGTTGACTAAAGATGAGGTCGTTGCTACATCAGCAGTTTGTTTTCATTGTCAGCAAGTTGCTGAGAAAGTCCTAAAAGCTTATCTTATAGCTAATGGTAAAGAAATTCGAAAAACACATAATTTAGAGTTTCTAATTTCTGAATGTGCAGATTTTGACCCAGAATTTGACAATATAGAATTGAAGAATTTAAGTGATTTTGGTGTAGAAATTTGTTATCCTGGTGATTTATATATTCCCAACAAAGAAGAAACCCTTGAATACAAGAAACTTGCATTTGAGGTTAAAATATTTACTGAGATAAGAATAAATAGATTGTTTAAACAGAAATAAAAATGAAAAAATTATTATTAATAATTATTGTTTTGGTTGCAGCTTTTGCAATTCAAGCACAAAAAGAGGAAAAAGCCAGGGGAATTCTAGAGCAGGTAACTGCAAAAACAAAATCCTATAGTTCCATAAAAATTAAGTTTAAGTATATTATCGATAACCGTGCTGAAAACATGAAGGATACCACAAATGGAACCGTTTACCTGAAAGGAAATAAGTTTAAATTGTTTTTTCAGGGAAATGAAGTGTTTTCAGATGGTGTAACAATGTGGACACATCAGGTTGATGCAGGTGAAATAACCATAAATGATGTGGATACGGAAGATGATGATGCTTTAAATCCGACCAATATTTTAACTATGTATGAAAAAGGCTTTAAATACCGTTATATGGGTGAAGTTAAAGTTGGGGGAAAATCATTTTATCAGGTTGACTTGTATCCGGAAGATCCTGATGAAAAAAGTTACTCGATAATTAAATTAAAGATTGATAAAACGAACAGTCATTTGAGCTCTGTGAAAATGATCGGAAAAGATGGAGTTGATTATACTATTGATTTAATCCAGTTCAAACCAAATGTAAAAGTGGTTGACAGTATGTTTAGTTTTGACCCGGCTAAATATCCTAAAAATATTGAAATTAATGATATGAGGGACTAATAAATTTAGTAATTGGCAACTTGATATTAATTAATTACTAGTTTCTAATTACCAGTTACTAAGATCAAAACCCGTTCAAATCCATAGTTACCGTAGGTATCAATAATAAAAGAGCTAAAATTACCAGGTATATTAAAAAAGGAAACATCCACTTAAACCATTTTTCATAAGGGATACGTGCAACACTTAAAACGCCCATTAGTACACCTGAAGTTGGTGTGATCATATTGGTGAAACCATCACCAAATTGAAATGCCACTACTGCGGCTTGCCTTGGAATTTGCATTAAATCAGCTAATGGTGCCATCAAGGGCATGGTAAGGGCGGCTTGTCCTGAGCCGGAAGGAATAAATAGGTTCAACAATGTTTGAAAAATATACATCACAGAGATAGAACCGACTTTACCAAAGCTATTAAAAGAATTAGATGCATTATATAATATGGTATCAACGACTTTGCCATCATTTAAAATCTCAATAATACCACCAGCTAGACCTACAATTAGTGCTGCAGAGGCAATATCTTTTACACCCTCCAGGAAATGATTTACTATAGTATTTGCCTCATCACCCATAGAAATGCCTGAAAATATGCCAAGTGCCATAAATAAAGTTGCAATTTTCATCATATACCAACCATATCCCATTACACCTACCACAAGGAAGAATATGGTGAAGCTGAAAATGTTAAGAACAAAAAAATGGGCTGATTTCCTTAAGCTGAATATGGAACTTATCGCAAAAAGAACTGTTAGTACGGGAACAACAGGTAAACTTAGTTTGTCAATTCCAAACTCAAATAAAGTCCATGGGTTTTCTTTAGATTGGTAAATTAAAAATGTTAGTATCAACAGAAAGATAAATATGGAAGATTTAGTTTTTTTATGCTCAATGTGATTAATGGTTGCACTATCTTTTTGTCGCCAGTACAAATCGTCCGGACACACAGGTGATTTTTCAGGCCATTTTTTTATTTTTTTTGCATAAACTAGTACGTATGAAATGCCAAATACATTTATCACGAACCATGCAAAAATTCGGTAACCAATACCTGAGAACAGAGGCAGATTTGCAATGCCTTGTGCCACACCAATAGTAAAAGGGTTAAGAATGGCACCTGCAAAACCCATAGCAGCAGCTACAAATACCAGGGCAACACCCGTTATAGAATCATAACCCATTGTAATAGCTAAGGGTACCATAATCAAAACAAAGGGAATGGTTTCTTCACTCATCCCAAAAATTGCCCCAAAAAGGCTGAATAATAGCATGATAGAACTCAAAATTAGATTGTCGACACCTAAAAAGCGTAGGAGTTTGACTTTTTCAAGTTTTGAAGTCATATTTAAAAAGGTAAAAATTCCGGCATCAATTGCGCGGCTTTTTCCAACAATCATAAAAGCACCACCTACCATAAAAATAAAGATGATGATTTCCGCTTTATCAACAAAACCTTTAAAAAAAGCAGAGAATATTTCCCAGGTTTGAGGCTTATTTTCAACCCGATGGTATGAATCGGCAATAATAACTTCTCTTTTTGAATTATTAACAGTAATGGTTTCCTTGTCAAACTCACCTCCAGGAATTATCCATGTTAATATGGCAGCAAATATGATGATATAGAATATTAATGCAAACGTATGTGGAATTTTTTTTATCATTTTAATTCTGATATTCAGCGTGTAAATATAGTCATGTTGTAAAACCTTAGTTTGTGTTTAGGTCTTCGTAAAAAACTTATTAATAGTGATATAGAAAATTGTTTAACGATTAATTTCTAATTTCTAATTTCTAATTTCTAATTTGTTTTTGTGATGTAAATCTATATATATAATTTTAAACCGAAAATTTTAATTCGTGTAGATTTTGTCAATAGTATGAAGACATTAATAAAAAACATTAAAAAACTGGTGCAGATTGAAAGTGAAATGCGCATAAAAGTATCCGGTAAAGAAATGGCAAACGTGGAAATACTGGAAAATGCCTGGTTATTAATAGAAAATGATAAGATTGCGGCTTTTGGAACAATGGATGAACTTCAGTTATCTGATTTAGTGATAAATGATGAAATTAAAGAAATTGATGCTTCCGGGAAATTGGTTTTTCCTTCCTTTGTTGATTCTCATACGCACCTGGTTTATGCCGGTAGCCGTGAAATTGAATATATTGATAAAATAAAAGGACTTTCCTATGAGGAAATTGCAAAACGTGGAGGTGGAATTCTTAATTCCGCAAAACGCTTGCAGGAAGCTTCGGAAGATGAGTTATATAAAGAGGCTTCTTTAAGAATAAAAGAAATAATTGGGCAGGGTACTGGTGCTGTAGAAATAAAGAGTGGCTATGGTTTAAATACGGAAGCTGAACTAAAAATGTTGCGGGTAATTAAGCGTTTGAAAGAAACCATGCCGGTTACCATAAAATCAACTTTTTTAGGTGCTCATTCTGTTCCAGC
>Ga0164315_10000931_pt1 | contig 21457 bp, 12 predicted proteins | sample GuaBasSedimGuay6_FD_113737 | JGI IMG/M metagenome (GOLD analysis project Ga0164315, IMG submission 113737) | Subseafloor sediment microbial communities from Guaymas Basin, Gulf of California, Mexico - Guay6, Core 4569-2, 0-3 cm | ecosystem: Environmental > Aquatic > Marine > Hydrothermal vents... | reverse complement strand
TAATCTGAGCGGCGACTTTAATATCATCGAGCTGAAAAGCTATGCCGACGAAATGAAAGACGAGATCGAAACCATTTATGAAGTTTCGAAAGTCAACATTACAGGAATTACAGACAGGGAAGTGCGTATCAACCTTGATCCGTTTAAAATGAGTTCGCTCATGGTAAGTTATACGGATATTGAAAATGCCGTAACCCGCGAAAATGTATCCATATCGGGCGGAGATATTAAGATGGGGAAGATCCGGCGCACCATCCGGTTGGTTGGCGAGTTCCGCGACCCTGCAGAAATAGAAAACATTATTGTAAAAAGCGAGAAAGGTAATATTGTTTACCTGCACGATGTTGGCTATGTAGAATATGGTTTTGCCGAACGCGACAGTTATGCACGACTTGATCACCAGCCTGTTGTTTCGCTGCAGGTGGTGAAGAAAAGCGGTGAAAACCTGCTTTCGACCATCGACCAGGTAAACATTATTCTGGATAAAGCCCGGGAAAATCATATCATTCCGGATAAGCTGGTGATTACTATAACCAACGACCAGTCGGAAATGGTTAAACGGCAACTGAGCAACCTTGAAAACAGCATTATCATGGGGATGATCTTTGTGATCATCATTTTGTTTCTTTTCCTTGGTACACGAAACTCACTGATCGTGGGCCTGGCCATTCCCATGTCGATGTTTCTGTCGTTTCTGATATTGGGCATCCTCGATTATAAGATCAATATGATCGTTTTGTTTTCACTGATTCTTGCCCTGGGTATGCTGGTGGATAACGCCATTGTGGTAACTGAGAACATGTTCCGGTATGTGCAGCAGGGATACAGCAAGATGCAGGCTGCGCGGCAGGCTACGGGTGAAGTAGCTGTTCCCATTATTTCATCTACGGCAACAACGCTGGCAGCCTTTTTTCCGTTGTTATTCTGGGACAGCATTATGGGAAAGTTTATGAGCTATATGCCCGAAACACTGATCATTGTGCTGAGTTCCTCACTATTGGTAGCCCTGGTAATAGTTCCTGTAGTATTTACCAATTACTATAAAAAAGGAGCCAATGTGGTGTTGCCGAAACCGTCACGTCACATCCGGATTATTATTTTGCTGGTTGTTTTGGCGGCAGGCATGTATTTGCTGAAAATAAACTGGCTGGGAACGATTCTGCTTGTTTTTGCTTTTATCGGATTACTCGACCTGCTGTTTTTATCGCGCCTGGCACTTTGGTTTCAGAATAAGGGACTTGTATGGCTTGAAAACACCTACCTTAAATTTATCCGGTTTGCCTTAAACGGGAAAATACCTTATCTGTTCATTGCCGGAACTTTTCTGTTGATGATCTTTACAATGATGTTTTATTTCGGCTCCAGTCCGAAGGTTATCTTTTTTCCTACCCAGGACCCTAAACTCATAAATGTTCTGGCTGAATTACCCATTAATACGGATATTGATGTAACCGATTCGGCAGTAAAAGTGATTGAAGAAAAAGTTTTTGAGATACTGGAACCGGACATGAATATTGTAAGTTCGGTACTCACTACTGTTGGTAAAGGAGCTGCAGGCGAAAATGAAGGCTTAAGCGGGCGATCGGGAGGAACGAATAAGGGGCTTATAACCGTAAATTTTATTGAGTTTGAGGACAGAGGCGATAAAAACACACGGGAGATTCAGAAAAAACTTGAAGACAACCTGGTGGGGCAATATGCCGGTGTAATTATTTCCATTGAAGAGCAAAAGCACGGTCCCAAGACAGGCAAGCCGATCAACCTGGAAATTCACGGAAAAGACTTTAACACTTTATTGTCGCTAACGGATACCATTCGGTCTGTCATAAATGCAGCCCGTATTCCGGGTATCGAAGCACTGAAAATAGATCTGGATGTAGGGAAACCCGAGTTGCTGATAAATATCAGCAGGGAGAAGGCCAGACGCTACGGACTTTCCACCGGACAGATAGGAGAAGCCATACGAACGGCACTGTTCGGTAAGGAAATTTCTGATTTTAAAGAAGGAGAAGATGAATACAAGATCAGGATGAAACTGGACGACAAATACAGATACAATTTTGAGGATCTGATCAATCAGCGGATTACTTTCCGCAGCCAGGCCACGGGCAAAATAGTTCAGATACCGATTTCGGCTGTAGCCGATTTTACTTATAGCTCCACTTACGGGGCTATTAGCAGGATTGACCGCGATCGGGTTATTACTATTTATTCGAACGTTATGGAGGGATACAATGCCAATGAGATCAATGGTGAATTGAACAAGTTAATGAAACATTTCCCGATACCTGCAGGCGTAACCTATTCGTTTACAGGAGAACAGGAAGAACAGAAAGAGTCGATGGCCTTCCTGGAAACAGCCCTGCTGATTGCCATAGCATTGATTGCTATTATCCTGGTTACACAATTTAATTCGTTTGTGAAACCGGCGATGATCATCTTCACCGTTCTGCTGAGTACCATAGGTGTGTTTGGCGGACTGGCAACGTTTAAAATGGACTTCGTTGTTGTTATGACAGGTATTGGCATTGTTTCGCTGGCCGGGGTAGTAGTGAATAACGGTATTGTGCTCATCGACTATATAAGCCTGCTGAAAGTCAGGAAACGTAAGGAACTGGGTTTACCCGATGGTGCGAAACTTCCTCCGGAGGATGCCAAAGAATGTATTGTCCAGGGGGGAAAAACCCGTTTGCGCCCCGTATTGCTCACTGCCATCACGACCATTCTTGGGCTTTTACCGCTGGCTGTAGGGTTTAATGTTGATTTTATATCATTCATGAATACATTTGATCCGAAAATCTATTTCGGGGGCGACAATGTGGCTTTCTGGGGTCCGATGAGCTGGACGGTAATTTTCGGTTTGAGCTTTGCCACCTTCCTGACGCTGGTCATCGTTCCTTCGATGTATCATGTGCTGGTACAGGGAAAATATAAGATAGATAAGTTGTTTTTAAAAAAGAACGGAAAATAAAGATTGTTACATCTTCATTAAGGCTCAATTGCAATTAGCAAACTGGTTCAATTTAACAAGAAAAATTGATCAGATTTCTTACAGACAAATTATAAGAGAAAACAATTTGTATTTTAGCTTACGATATAATTAATAGCTAAACTGAAAATTAATACAAAGGCAGCATGAAGGGGCTAAAGTTTTCTGGACACGAAACGTTTATTTGTAAGCAATTATGGCTAAAAAAAGGATATGATTTTTTGCAGAAAGGTTATAACTTCAATGATCCCGATGCTGTTGTTAAACTTGGTGTTGGTAAAAATATGGTGAGTTCAATCCGTTTTTGGTTGAAAGCTTTCAATATTATTGACAATAAAGACATTCCAACCGAATTTTGTAAAATTGTTAGATGAAGAAAATGGGCATGACCCATCTTTAAAGGACGAAGCAAGCCTTTATAAATTGCCAATATGTATATTTGAAAAGTTATTTTTAGGTGGTTTCTTAAATAAGAAATACGATTGACTACGAAATGAATAACGAAGTCTTTTATAATATCAGCAAAATTATCGAAAGGGATAGTAAGACTACTACTTATAAATATGCTCTTTTACGTGGAGTTATAGATATTATTCAAGACAATTCACCATACATCTCATTTGTTGAAAATCGTGTTCAAATACCTATTGGACTTCTTATTGAAAAATGGCTATTGTATTATTATCCAATTCTACAATCTCGGACTAAAATACCACAAATCAATGGTGAAACTAATCTAGCTTTCAGTAAACAATTAAGTAAATTAATAGCTGATTATGAATCTCATGGAGGTTTTTCAGCATTTTACAATGACTTAAAGAATAGAGGTATTCCTAAAGATTTGCAAAGTGATTTTTTTAAACTTGCTAAGAAGCTCAGAGATACGATTACCAAAATGCCAATGAAGTATATTGGTCGTTCTATCAGTAATGACTTTTATTCCATTTTCAATTATGAGAATCAAACACTTAGAAGATTTTCAAATATAGATATTGAAAGTTTAATTAAATATTTTGGAATATTTTCTATTCCTTTTGAGTATTATGAAGCATTTAAAATTTTAGGCAGTTTTATTAGCGGAAAGGATTCTATTCTTTTCAAATGGGCTGAATTTTCAGTTAATGCAGCAAGAAATAGTTTATCCGTTGACAAAGTATTAAACGAAGTTTTGAGAAGTCCAATCACTGAAAGGAACATAGCGGAATCAAAAAAACTATACAAAGAAATTCTTAAAAAGAAAGGTAAAATATTTTGTGTTTGGACTGGTAAAAGTATTTCTAACTATGATATCGACCATATAATACCATTTTCTGTATGGAAAAACAATGACCTTTGGAATTTACTTCCCTCAGATTCAAGAATAAACAATCAAAAACGAAATAAAATTCCTTCACCAGAGATTATTGAAAGACAAAAAGATCTCATTCTCAACTACTGGGAAATCATCTATGAAACCCAAACAAATAGATTCCAAAAAGAAATACAAGTTGCACTTTTAGGACACTATTCTTTTGAATCTTGGAAAAAGATTGGCATTTTGCAGCTTAAAAATAGCTGTAGTTATTTAATTGAAAATAGAGGTTTTGAGGAATGGAAAATTTAAAGTCAAATCCAAACAGTCATCTAACATCAAAAGAAAGAAATAGTCTTTCTCATCCAGCAAGAATTCTTTTGAATAAAAAGTTATTAATTGGTGATGTTTTGGATTTTGGTTGTGGTTTTGGAAATGATGTAAAACTACTAAAAGAAAAAGCAATAAATATTGAAGGATATGACAAACATTATTTTCCTAAATATCCAACCAAAAAATTTGACACTATAATCTGTATTTATGTTTTGAATGTTCTTTTGCCAGAAGAACAAGCAACAGTTTTAATGGAATTGTCGCAACTCATTAAACCGACTGGCAAAGTTTATATTGCTGTGAGGAGAGATTTGAAATATGTGGGTTTTAGAATGCACAAAATTCATCAAAAGAAAACATATCAATGTAATGTGATTCTAAATTCAAAATCTTTCTTTAGGAATAAAAATTTTGAAATTTACGAGTATCAACATTACAATCAATTAAAAAGAAATCAAAATATAGATTGTCCTTTTTGTAATCCTGATGCTGAAAGAGAACTAATTGTTGAGTCCGCAACTGCTTACGCCATTTTTGATAAATTCCCAGTTAATGAGGGTCACGCTTTAATCATTCCCAAAAGACATTGTGCAAACTATTTTGAATTGACGTTCAAAGAGCAAGCAGCTTGTATGTTTATGTTGAATAAAGTAAAAGAAATTATTTCAAAAAGATTTAAGCCTGATGGCTTCAACATTGGAATTAACATTGGAGAGAAAGCAGGGCAAACGGTTCATCATGTTCACATTCATCTTATTCCAAGATACAATGGTGATGTTGATGACCCAAGAGGAGGAGTAAGAGGTGTAATCCCCAATAAACAAAGGTATTGAATTGAAAGATATTTCTTGAAATAAAAAACTAATTCAGATTGAGCTAAATGAATAGAGGATGGATTAAGTAGATTTTTATAGAATAATTTATTTTATTTCTCTCCTTGCCCTTTAACCTTATAAAGGTAGTGAGAAGCATCTCCAAATTTCTCAGCAGGAATATTGATAAACAACCCTTCTGAAGTAGAAAAGACATCGTCGTCGCTATAGATCTTCCCTTTGGTCATTACTTTGCGGCCATCCACAGATTCCACCCATGCTTCAACAGTTACCGTTGAATTTACGGGAAGCATTTGCAGGTATTCCACTGTGATTTTGGCTGCAACAACTGTGTGCCCGGCAATCCATGCGGAAAACCCCATCGCTTCGTCCAGTACGGCAGCCATACTTCCGCCATGAGCATGTCCCGGAGGGCCCTGGGTGGCTTCGCCGAAGAATACTTTACCGAAAAAACGTTTGTCACTTTCCCGTATAAAATACCTGACAGCAAGCCTGTCTTTTGAGGGGTCTCCAATAACAAAGGAAGGTTTGTCCTTTAATGATTCAGGGTATTCAAGAGCGATCCATCCGGGTTCGCCTCTTAAATTGGGTAAATTCTTTTTATCCATTTTCGTGTTGTCTGTTAACCTGCTAAAATAAAAAAAGCTGCCCGAAAGCAACTTTTTTATTTCATAAAAGGATCACCTCTTTTAGTCTTCCTCCTGAAGTGATTCTTCGTATTCTTTCAGCAGTTTATCCTGGACATCGCCCGGCACCTGCTGGTAAGCGTCAAATTTCATTGTAAAAGTACCTCGTCCTGAAGTTATGGAACTCAATGATGTGGCATAACGTTGTATCTCAGCCAAAGGTACTTTAGCCTTGATCACCTGATTTTTTCCTTCCGAATCCATGCCCATAATAATGGCCCTGCGTCCTTGTAAGTCAGTCATTACCGATCCCATCATATCTTCCGGAACTTTCACGGTGACATCGTAAACAGGCTCCATAATTTTAGGTCCTGCATTTTTAAACGCAGTACTGAATGCGTTTCTTCCCGCAAGTTTAAAGGAAATTTCATTGGAATCAACCGGGTGCATTTTACCATCGTAAATATAAACGACGATATCACGTGCATAGGAACCTGTCAACGGACCTTCATTCATTCGCTCCATGATACCTTTCAGAATAGCCGGCAGAAAGCGCGTGTCGATGGCTCCACCAACAATACAGTTGTTGAAAACAAGCTTACCGCCCCATGGCAGGTCATGTTCTTCAGTGCCACGGACGGAAAAGTCCGAAGGATTCTTATAGCCTTCGAAATACGGCTGGATCATCAGGTGCACTTCACCAAACTGGCCTGAACCACCCGATTGTTTCTTGTGCCTGTAGTCGGCACGGGCCGATTTCGTAATGGTTTCTCTGTACGGAATTTTTGGTGAGAAAATTTCCACCTCAATTTTTTCCAGATTGTTGAGGTACCATTTAACCGTATTTACATGAAACTCTCCCTGAGATTTAATCAGCATCTGTTTCAGCTCACGCGAAAATTCAGTTTCCAGTGATGGATCGGTTTTGTGTAGTTCGTTCAGCACAGCTCCGAGTTTTTCATCGTCCGAAGAGTTAACAGTTTTGATAGCAACCGTATATAAAGGATCAGGTAAACGCAACGGTTCGAAACCTGCCGAAGCATTTTTGGGGTCCATTAAAGAATCGCTGGTACGCACATCTTTCAGTTTGATGGTAGCAGCAATATCTCCGGCATTAACAGTATCCACTTTGTCGCGGTTTTTGCCGTTCAGTGTGAAGAGTTGCGAAATTCTTTCTTTGTTTCCGGTTCTCGTATTGATCAGATCCTGACCTTCTTTAACGGTTCCACCGTAAACCTTGAAAAAGCTTACTTCACCCAAATGCTGTTCGATAGACGTTTTGAATATGAACATGGCTGTCGGGTCACTTTCCTTACACGAAAACTCTTTACCTTCCGTAGTTTTTCTGGCCGGCATCAGGTCAGGTGAAGGACACGAACGGGTAATGAAATCAAGGATGCGGTTAACGCCAATACCGTATTTTGCCGAGGAGCACATAACCGGATAGATGCTTCTGCTGATCATACCGAGCCTTACTCCTTCACGCATTTCGTCCATGGTCAAACCGTCGTTTTCGAAATATTTTTCCATCAGTGCTTCATCGCCTTCGGCAGCATTTTCTACCAGAGAGAGGTGCAACTCTTCGGCTTTGTCTTTTTCTGTGTCGGGGATATCGGAAATCTCAGGAGCGCCTCCGTCAATTTTAAATTTCAGTTGCTTCATCAGGATCAGGTCGATGATGGTGTCGAAACCTTCGCCTGTATTTACCGGATATTGAACAACTGTTATTTTTTCGCCGAAGTAATCTTTGAGTGCATTAATGGTATCATCGAAATTAGCTCCGTGATGGTCGAGTTGGTTCACAGCAAACATCACCGGTGTGTTGTTCAGCTCGGCAGCTGCCCAGGCGGTTTCTGTGGTGGCTTCTACGCCCGACTGGCCGTTTACTATTAAAAGTGCTGTATCGGCAACATTGAGGGCAGCGATCGATTCGCCCACAAAGTCAGAAAATCCGGGAGCATCTATAAGATTGATTTTAATATCGTTGAAAATAGTGTGCAGTAAAGATGAGTGTACCGAGTGTTCTTTCTCTGTTTCTATCTGTTTGTAATCGGAAACAGTATTATGATCTTCAATAGTTCCTTTTCTGTTTATTGATTTCCCTTCGAACAACATAGCTTCGGCCATAGTAGTTTTTCCGGATTTAGCTCCGCCTATCAGCGCAACATTTCTGATTTCAGTCGTCTTAAAAACCTTCATAATGTTCAAATTCTAAATTGATTAGCACTTTAAATTTACAGGTCGGCAAATGTAATAAAATATGTGTTTCGATTGAAGCAGGTGAATAATTTAAACTGATTATACCGACTGTAAAGTTTTTATTTCCTGTTTGATAAACGCCAAAGAATCTTCTGGAATCTTGGCTCCATAGGTTTCGATAACTTTTGCTGCCATTAGCGAACCAATATAACCGGCATCCATGAGACTCATGTTATTTATCATTCCGAAAAGGAATCCCGAAGCATAAACATCACCGGCTCCGGTGGTGTCGATGGCGCTGGCTGTTACAGGTGGAATTTTATAAACGGTTTCGTTATATTTTACCATCGATCCGCTTTTCCCTGTTTTGACAATCGCCAGTTCTGTATTTTCGGAAATAATGTCCAGTGCTTCTGCCGGATCATCTTTTCCCGTATAGGCACGCGCTTCTTCTTCGTTAGCAAACAGAATATCAACGTAGTTGCTTACCATATCTTTTAAAAAGTCAATATTTTCTTCCACTACATTGTAACTGGCAAGGTCCAGTGAGATACGTAAGCCCGCTTTTTTTGCTTTTTGCAAAGCAGATTCCAGTAATTCGTGGTTAAAGATGAGATAACCTTCGATGTGCAATATGTCGTAACCGTGGAAATGTTCTTCCGTCAACTCGCCTGCCGAAAGCTCAACCGATGCTCCCAGGTAGGTACCGAAAGTCCGTTCGCCGTCTTTACTTACCAGAGCACTGGCAACACCTGAAGCCGTTGATGACTGAATAAGAAGTGGTGTGATCTTGTTTTTTTCAAGATCTGCCTGAAAAAAAGCACCTGTATCGTCGGTTCCTATTTTTCCCAGGAAAGCCGTTTCCACACCAAGTTGTGCCAGTCCGTGAATTGTATTTGCTGCCGACCCACCAGAAACCATTTCTTTTTCAAGATGGGTGGTCTTCCGGGTGATCATTTCTTTAGTTTCGTTGTCAATTAATGTCATGCTCCCTCTGGGCAGATTCAATTCTTCTAACAGACTGTCATCTTCCAGCTTGATCAGTAAATCTACCAAAGCACTTCCTAATCCTATAATCTTTGCCATAAATAAAAATTTGTCGCAAAAGTAAATAAATAGTTAACTTCCCGGGTAAGCAACTGGCCGGTACACAAAACTTATCCTGTCTGTATAATATCTTTTTATAAATTTATCGTGTTTTTAAAGTTGATCATCATGAACATTGCATTAGCGGTTTTTTTATTTATTCATGGTTTCGCACATATTGTTGGTTTTCTGGTGTATTGGAAACTTATGAAAGATAAGGAAGTAACTTATAAAACAACCATTTATCCTGGCAATATAAATATCGGGGATTCCGGTGTCCGTCTTCTGGGGATCGTCTATCTTGCCGTTGCCCTGTCGTTTGGGTTACTCGGATACGATCTTATTTCGCAGCCATTCGTATTAAGTAAGTACATTTGGGCCGTAGTTGTTGTGTCTCTTGTGCTGTGCATCACAGGCTGGCCCGACACAAAATTTGGAGTGGTTGCTAACCTGATCCTCATTGTATTTCTCATCCTCAATACTTACGTTCATTGGATATTATAACGAATTCGACACCGGGAGAAAACCGGACGCAATCCATACGCCTTTACTACGGTATTTTATTGTTCTGGCTTCTTCTCAATTTGGTTCAGGCTTTTTTTACGGAACTCATACATGATGAGGCGTACTACTACTTTTATTCTACTGATTTGGCGTGGGGATATTACGACCACCCGCCCATGCTGGCATTATTGATAAAATTAGGTTCATTCATACTACCCGGAGAGTTAGGTGTGCGGCTACTGATCGTATTGTTTTCTGTAGCAGCCCTCGTGCTGTTTATGAAACTTGCTGAAGTAAAAAATTACCTGTTATTTTTTACTGTATGGTTCTCAATTCTTATTGTTCAGGTGGGAGGTTTTATTGCGGTTCCCGATGTGCCGTTAATTTTTTTTAGTGCTGTATTCTTTGTGGCTTACCGTAATTATCTGAGAAATGAAAGTTTGAAAAATGTACTGCTGGTTTCTCTGTCCATTGCCGCTTTGCTGTATAGCAAATACACAGGTATTCTGGTTGTCTTTTTTACTGTTTTATCAAACCTTAAGTTAGTAAAACAAAAATCTTTCTGGCTGATCTTTATTACTTCTTCAGTTTTAATGGTCCCCCATCTGATATGGGAAATACAGCATGATTTTGTTACGGTTCATTATCATTTAGGTGAGCGCAGCATAGGATATTATTTTAAATGGCAGAATATTACCAACTATCTTTTAGGTCAGATAGGTATCATGAATCCGCTAATTGCATTTATCTTGCTGTATTTCGGTGTAATATATAAGCCAGAGAATTTATTGGACAAAGCGTTAAAATATAATGCATTTGGGGTTTTAATGGTGGGCTTAATTATGTCGTTCAGAGGCCCGGTTGAAGCCAACTGGACCAGCACGGCCATCATTCCTTTGATGATCATTGCCTATAAAGGTTTTAGCTCCCGAAAAAGGTTTGTAAAAAGTATGTATATCCTGGGAATAATAAGTGCTGTACTGGTTTTTGGATTGCGTTTTATACTGGTCGGTAATTATCTTCCCGAAAAGTATAAACATAGCTTCAAGGCCGAGTTTCATGACTGGGATGTCTGGGCGGAAACCATTCATGAAATAGCTGGTGATACGCCCGTAGTGTTTATAAATTCGTACCAAAAAGCATCTAAATATTATTTTTACGGGAATAAGAACACATTTACCTATAATTCTGTCAAATACAGGCTAAATCAATTTGACATCGAAGGAATAGAAAAAGAACTTTTTGGGAAAGAAGTAATGTTATTTAATAACGATAAACATATTTGGGTGATGGATGGTCTGATATTTCCCATTCCGGTGACCGACAGTATAGAAACAGCGGCAAACGGAAAAATGTATTATTGCACGATCCCGGAATACCGGACATATAATTTTCTGAGAATTGATTTTGAATTACCCGAAAATGAATTTGCACCCGGTTCGGTCATTGAAATACCGATTGATCTGATTAACCCTTTTGACAAACCATTTACCATCGGTTCAGACAGTCTGGGAACCTTTATTTCAGTCACATATTATCTTAGGGGGGAAGTGGTTTCCTATCAGGAGTTGGAAGATATAACAGGGTTGACAATCAACAATAAATACCATACGATATTGAAAACACAAGTACCTGAAGAACAAGGGAAGTATTTCATAAGGATTGTAATAAGAGCAGGGTGGCTACCGCCAGGACATAACAGCAGAGCACGCAAAATATTTGTAGAATAACCCCCCGTGATCTATTTTCCCCGGTTAAAAATTGACATAAAAAAAGAGTCAGATGTCTCCAGTGTTCTGACCCTTTTATACAGAGCAAGCAGCTCGCTAAAGTATTTCTTTAGAGAGGAAATGGTGTGCAGAATTATACTACGTAAAATAAAATATGTTTCATTTTTTAAAAAAAAGAGAATTCATCCGGTTTTAATATAAAGACGAAGAAAGGTGTTGTTAAAGGATATAAAAAAACCCTGCCGGATAAATAATTCTTATTATTAACCTATAAACCCAACTGAAAGGTAACCGGCAAGGCTTTAGATGATTTACTTGTCAAAGATAGTATAAATTAAACTGAATGTCAAGCAGATAGTCAGTTAATATTTTACATTGTCTGGTATTGCTGTTTTGTAACATACCGATAGATAAAGAACCAAATTAATTTTATTATTAATGGTTCATGAAATCAATAAACATTAATTTTACCGAAAAACAGATCATCGTATAAATTATTAATATGAAAAACATCAACCGATTATTTTCTGAAAAACACATAGTAATAGTGATTTTATTACTGTTTTTAGCATTTCGGATACCGGCACAAAATACAAGCAGTAAGAACAGCAATTCATCGAAAATAACAGAACCGGCAACGCACCACGAAGTACCTGATGATCTCTATGTCCCTATGTTAAAGTCGCAGAAAAGAACATCGCCTGCTTACCGCGACAGGGGAGCCATATATTTTACCAATCAGGTAAACGTGGACAATGACGGCAACAACATACTGAACGATGCTGCCAACGAACCGTCTATTGCAATTGACCCTAACAATGCAAACAAAATAGCCATAGGATGGCGGCAGTTTGACAATATCAGCAGTAACTTCAGGCAGGCAGGATATGCATATACCCTCAATGGAGGTAACACATGGACTTTCCCCGGAGTTATCGAGCCGGGTATTTTCAGGTCCGATCCTGTGTTGGGTGCTGACGCGGATGGCAATTTTTATTACAACAGCCTTACCGTAGAAGGTAGCAATAACTATGTCTGTGATGTGTATATAATGGATCAGGGGGGAACCACCTGGGATGGCGGTACCGATGCCCGGGGAGGTGACAAACAATGGATGATCATTGACCAGACCGGAGGCTTGGGCTCGGGCAATATTTATGCTGCCTGGAACCAGTCGTTTACAAGTTGCTACCCCGGCTTTTTTACCAGGTCGACAGATGGAGGAGCATACTACGAAGATTGCGTTGAAATATCGGGAACTCCTCAGTGGGGTACACTTGCCGTCGGTCCGGAAGGTGAATTGTATGTCTCTGGCACATCTTACAGCGGTATTATGATTGCCAAATCTACTACGGCACAGGATCCGGATGCTGATGTTACATGGGATTTTGACCAGCCGGTCGACCTGGGCGGCGACCTGGTTATCAGCACAGGACCCAATCCGGGCGGCCTTCTCGGGCAGGCATGGGTAGCCGTGGATAAATCAGGAGGAGAATTTGACGGTAATGTATATATGTTAGCCTCGGTAAACCCCGGTGGCTCTGATCCGCTGGACGTGATGTTCGCCAAAAGCACTGATGGCGGAACAACATGGGGTGATCCTGTAAAAATAAATGACGATCAAAACACCAGTTACTGGCAATGGTTCGGTACTATGTCGGTGGCGCCAAACGGCCGCATTGATGTAGTTTGGCTGGATACCCGCGATCATCCTGCCGGGCAGCAATATTACTCCTCTCTTTATTACTCGTATTCGATTGACGGTGGAGAGACATTTTCAGAGAACGAACGATTATCTGATTCATTCGACCCGCATGTGGGTTGGCCACAGCAAAGCAAAATGGGCGATTATTATCATATGATCTCTGATAACAGTGGTGCCCATTTGGCCTGGGCAAATACCCTCAACGGTGAGCAGGATGTTTATTACACACACATTGACCCGAATGTACAAATCACTGATTTTATTGCCGATAATACGACGCCATTTACTATTGAAACGGTTTCTTTTACGGATTTATCAACGGGCACGCCCGAATCGTGGACATGGCAGTTCACACCAGCTACTGTAACTTATATGAACGGCACCGATGCTTCTTCGCAAAATCCGAAGGTGCGTTTTGATGAGCCGGGTTATTATACCGTTCAGTTAACCACCGGATGGGATGACGGAGGATCGGATAATGAAACCAAGATTGATTATATTTATGCCACGGTGATGTTGACTCCGCTGGCTGATTTTGAGGCGCATATAACTGATCCAACGACAATTGAGTTTGTTAATTTTACCGACCTTTCGATCAATGATCCCAACACATGGTTGTGGAGTTTCACGCCGGGAACGATCACGTATATGGGCGGATATGATGAAACATCACAAAACCCGAGGGTTCGGTTTGACGAGCCCGGCTATTATACCGTAGAATTAACAGCTGGCAATGCGGCAGGATCCGACACGGAGACAAAGATTGATTATATTTTCTGTTCACTCCCTGATCCGGTTGCTGATTTTGAAGCTGACAATACCATGCCTGTTGTTGATGAAGATGTTCATTTCACTGATTTAACGGAATATGAGCCTTCTGCGTGGGCATGGTCATTTACGCCAAATACGGTAAATTTTACGGAAGGAACCAATGAAAACACACAAAATCCTGTAGTGCAATTTACTGACCCGGGTCTGTATACGGTGGAGCTGACGGTAACCAACGAATCGGGTTCTGATACCGAAATAAAAACAGATTATATTTATGCTGTTGACATTCTGACCGTAGTGGCAGAAGCAACTCCTCAGGAGGTTTGTTTGGGGAGTTCTGTGCAACTTGATGCTGAAGTTGGCGGGGGTTCGGGTAACTATACTTTTAATTGGAGCTCTTCTCCGGAAGGCTTTAGTTCTACGGAACAAAACCCCGTTGTATCTCCGGAAGAATCAACAGAGTATATAGTTGAAGTCTCTGATGGTACCAATAGTGTCGAAGATAATATATTTGTTACCGTCTATCTTTTACCAGAAATTGTATTAGGAAACTGGCCTGAATATTTGTGTAACCAGCAGGAACCGCCGGTTCAGCTGACAGCAACTCCGCAGGGAGGAGTCTTCAGCGGTGATGCCGTTACTACAGAAGGCCTGTTTTCTCCTGAAGAAGCCCCGCTGGGTTGGAACATCATTACATACACTTATATTGATGAACATGGTTGTGAAAGTCTGGCTGCAGATTCAGTATTTGTGGATGAATGTGTGGGAATTAACAAATTTGATAATGATGTCCAAATTAATATTTATCCCAACCCGACACGGCAATATCTGAATGTTGTGATTGATGGCTCAGGTAATTCAGTTGTTCGGTTAAAACTTATAAATTTATTGGGGCAAACCATTTATGAACATGAAGAAAAACAACAACAGGATGCAATTAAATTAATCCTGGATTTGTCAGACGAAGAAAACGGATTGTATATTTTGAGCATACGGGCAGGAGCTAAAAATTACGTGGAGAAAGTATTTTTGTCTAAGTAACAATTAATGCGGATAACTGTAAGGAGTAGCTACTTCAGCTGTTTGTAAAAATACGGAATAATCAGGTTTTCCTTTCTTCAATCAAGGAAGTAACATGGTTTGCGTAATATTCAATTAATTTAGGTTTCAGTACGTTAAAACCTGAATTATCTTCTTCAAATTTAATAATATCCCGCTGCGCCATCAATTCCAACTGGCTTTCAATGCTATATCCTTCCGTTTCAATGATTTTGATTTTATTTGTGTCGTTACGCATGTTTTTCTTTGTGATATCTATTAACTGTTTTACGTCTTCAACTTTTACGGAATCATTAAATTTGCTTAAAAACCGGACGGCGCTGTACAGCAGATGTTCTGTAAAAACGGGCATCATCGCAACAACTCTCGATCTCACCTCATTACAAATACCTATCGCATAACTGTCCGTGTCGTCAGGCTCATGTTCCGCCACAAACTGGTTATAGCTGACGGGTTCACCAAACCCCAGATAAACACCTCTGATATCTTTGGATCTGTGCGTTTTCTTTAGATTTAAGAATCTTGTGAGCAAATCAGTTTCTTCAGCTTTTGCCTCCCTATCGGCAGTCATTTTTTTCTCATCCGGATTTTCAGACCAGTTAATAGCGATGGGTACAAAATAAATATCGTCAATTTCCTGTTGCGGATTGGCCTTTATAACCTGGAACAAATTTTCAATAGAGCCGATTATTCCTTTTCTAAAAAGGCCAATCTTTCCGTCTCTCGGTCTTGTGCCTTCCTGAAAAGTCATAATATTGTTACCGGCAATGATACTCGCTCCCAGGTAAGAATACAACAGTCTGCTGTAATGTTCGTCGCTGGAAAATTTGTCTCTTCTTATTTTGAAAGCGCCATAACTTTTTAATACGTAGGCAGAAAATTTGCTTTTAAAAAGATTTTCGCCGGCTGCGGTAATCGGAACAGAAGAAATTTCAGTAAATATCTTAAAACCTATGATAAACTCATCCAGATGAGATTTGTGGTTAGGCATAAAAACGACAACCTTTTTTTTATTGTTGAATTCCGAAAGATCAGAAAATGATTCATAGGTTGTTCTGTTAGCCGTTGGAAGAATGAGAGGTCGGATAAATTTTGTAAAATTGATGACCTTATAGTTCTGTCTGTCTGCTATTTCCCGTAATTCTTTCCGGATAGTCTTAACCTGACCTGAGGTCAGATGCTGTGCGGTTTTGGAATACAGGTAGGCGTCATACAGTTCTACCCCGGTTTTTAAAATATAATTTAATCTCTTTTTTGCCTTAAACATTTTAATAAATGTGTAATTCTTTCAAAAATATAAAACTTTTGTTTGAGTCAGGGTCTTAATATTAATTATGGTGCCGTTCTCTTTTTTAGTAAACAAAACTGTTGTAAAAAACCAATTGAACTTTTATTGAAGAAAACAACTCCCAAGATACGAAATACAACAGTGTATGTCAAGAAGATATGAATTGATAATGATGCTCATCGAATCGGATAAGAAGACATAAAAAAACCACCTGCAGCAAACGCTACAGGTGGAAAAAATGTTTGCTCCTCCTCTAGGACTTGAACCTAGGACACCCTGATTAACAGTCAGGTGCTCTAACCAACTGAGCTAAGGAGGAATGTACCTTAAAAAGGCGGCTGCAAAGATATATATTATTTTGAATCTTCAAATTTTTTTCACAAAAATTATTTATGAATCACAGATGTTTCCCAGAGGTAATTTATATTCATTCAAAATTATATTATATCACACAAATCCAGCAGGTTAACATATGCCCTTGTGTTGAACTACCTGTTACATATAACTTCTTTGTTAAAGCGGAGTGATTCATATATATATAATTTCTACTTTTAAGCGCTAAACCAAAATTGTGAAATAAAGCATGTTGTCGAAAGGGTCTTTCGAAGATTTTCTGTACATCCTTATTGGTATTATATGGGTGGCTTTTTCTATTTATAAGGGAAGCAAAAGAAAAAAACAAACTCAAAAACAAAGTGTAAAAAAGGACAAAGGTTTTTTTGAAACGCTTCTTGAGGAAGTTACCAAACAGGATCAGCAGCAGGTCGATATTCCTTATACTCAGGAAATTCCCTTAAGTGAAACCCCGCTTCCTCCGGAAGAAAGGATTTTTTCATACGATGATGCTTATGAAGAAGAGAATTATAAAGAACCGGAAGTGATTTTGGCAACAGATGAAACGCAACAAAAAACAGACCTTAAAACACAGTCGCAAACGGCAGAAAGAAAGAAACTTAGGTTTGATTTAAAAAAGGCGATTATCTATTCGGAAATATTGCAACCGAAATATTTTTAGCAGGTTGTTAAAAAATGTTAAAAGGTAAATTAATTATTTATTAAATTTATCGGCTTTTAAAGAGCAGGATTTTAATGAACATAAAATTGCAGGTATGATAAGAAATTTACTCCTAACCATTGGTTTGATTCTGTTTACCAGTGTAACCCTTTTCGCTCAGCAGGCAGCTTTGCAGGGGAAAGTAGTTGATAAAGATACCAAAGAACCGATTCCTTTTGCCAACATTATCGTTGAAAACAAAGGATCGCAAGTTGGAGGTACTTCATCTGATTTTGACGGCAATTATGTAATAAAACCGTTACCACCAGGTAAAGTAGATGTAAAAGCAACATTTGTTGGCTACAAAACAAAAATGATACAGGGTGTTATCCTTGGTGCCGACAGAATACGGTTTCTCGATATTGAACTGGAAGCGACAACAGAAACACTGGAAACGGTTGAAATTGTTGATTATAAAGTGCCTTTGATCGATAAAGACCAGACAGCGAGTGGTGCTACGGTTACAGCTGAGGAAATCGCTAAAATGCCGATCAGGAATGCCAACGCTGTGGCTACAACCGTTGGAGGCGTATTTTCACAGGATGGTGAAAGAGGAAGTGTTCGTGGTGCGCGATCAGACGCAACAGCAACGTTTATTGACGGTATCCGGGTCATCGGTACATCCAGCGTACCGCAATCGGCTATTGAGCAGGTAGATGTGATCCTGGGTGGTGTTCCGGCCCGCTATGGTGATGCCACTTCCGGTATTATTAATGTAACAACCAAGGGCCCGGCCCGGCAGTTCGGAACAGGAGTCGAACTGGAGACATCACAATTTCTGGATGCTTTCGGACACAACCGGCTTGGTTTTAACATGATGGGGCCACTGATCAGAGGGAAAAATAAGAACAACACTTCCCTGTTAGGATTCTTTATTGCCGGCGATATTAACTGGAGTGAAGATGGTCATCTGTCGGCAATCGGTTATGATATTGCCAAAGAGGACGTTTTAAGAAGTATTGAACAAAACCCGTTAAGACCATCAGGAACAGGAACAGGAACCTTTTTAAATGGGGAATATTTAAGGAGTGATGATTTATATCATGTCAAAGCATCTCCCAACACATCACGACAGAGTTATAACTTTATAGGAAATATTAACATCCGTACTACTGAAACTATTAACCTCACTATTGGCGGCAGCTATTATTATAATGATGCAAACCTTTACAGCTACAGAGCTACACTGGCTAATTATGATAAAAACACACGCAGAAAAAATACAAACTACAGAATTTACGGAAAATTCAGCCAGCGATTTCCCGGATCGGCCGAAAGCACTTCTGCTTTCAAGAACTTCTATTATTCAATTCAGTTCGACTACACGAAAGAAAAAGGTGAATTCGGTGATCCTGATCACTGGGATAACCTGTTTAACTATGGATACTTAGGTAAGTTCACAACCTACAAGACACCAACTTTTGAATTAGGCAACGATACTGTTAACGGTGTACCATATGAAGACGTATGGTTATTGAACTCCTGGGATTACGATACTTTGGTAACCTGGGATCCCAGAAATATGAATCCACTGGTAGCAGAATATACAAATAACTATTACGACATTTATTCCGGATTGCCAGAAGGACACTACGAAAACCTTGACCAGATTATGTTAGGCGGAGGTCTGGTTAACGGCAGCACACCGCAGTCTATTTATCAATTATATCAGTCACCCGGAACGAACCAGTCCGGTTACGGATTGTGGAATAACGATCAGTACAATATACGGCTTGACGCTTCACTCGACATTAAAAACCATGCAATTAAACTTGGTTTTCAATATGAGCAAAGGGTAAGTACCTATATCAATTATGGCCCTACCGGTTTGTGGAACCTGATGCGTGGATTAACAAACTTTCATATCAAAGAGCTGGATAAGGATAACCCGGAAGTAATAAGTTATGACGGCCATGTTGATACTATTCTGTATCCACGGAGATACGATGGAAATTCACAAAGAATATTTGATAGAAACCTGAGAGAAATGCTGGGATTACCGGTTGACGGTCTGGATTTCATTCTGATCGATTCGTATGATCTTGAAAACAGCACGATCGAGTATTACGATCAATATGGTAAAAGGCATTTAGCAGATCTTGATGCTAACTCGGTTGGAGTGGCTCTTTTCTCACCGGATGAGCTTTGGAACAATGGATCTTCCTACATTAATTATTCGGGCTTTAGTTATACCGGAAGCAGGCTGAAAGAGCAACCTTCGTTTAACGACTTCTTTACCGCTACTGACGAAAACGGCATGTATACCAGGCCGATAGGAGCTTTCAGGCCGATATACATGGCCGGGTACATCCAGGATCAGTTTGCATTTAAAGATCTTGTGTTTAATATTGGATTGCGGGTTGACCGTTATGACGCTAACCAACAGGTACTGGCTGACCCATATGTTCTTTATCCCAGATACACAGTAGGCGAAAGAGAAGCACTACCATTCGAGTTTAACCCTCCGGAGAACATTGGTGATGATTATGTTATCTATGTCGATCAGGTGGATAATCCAACGGAAGTTGTAGGTTACAGGGACGAATCTATTTGGTATAATGCAGAAGGAATTGAAATTCAGGACCCGAATATTCTGGACGTTGGTTTCGGAATATCGCCTGCCTTGGTTGATCCTGATCAGGACAGAGTAAGCATTGAGTCATTTAAAGATTATGATCCTCAGATAAGCGTGATGCCGCGTATTTCTTTCTCTTTCCCGATTTCTGATGAGGCACTGTTTTTTGCCCATTACGATGTCCTGACACAGAGGCCGACAAGTAATAGTTACACGAGTCCGGCAACATGGTATTACTTTAACTTTACCGGCGGGCAGATCAATAACCCTAATTTGTTACCAACCAAAACAATTGATTACGAACTAGGTTTTACACAAAAGATTTCTAACACATCTTCTTTTACGATTACCACATTTTACAAAGAGATGCGGAGTATGCTTCAAACGTATCGGTTTAACGGAGCTTATCCGAAGGATTACACCTCTTTTAATAACATTGACTTTGGAACAGTAAAAGGAATTACGGCCGAATATGATCTTAGGAGAACTAAAAACCTGAGATTACGGGCAGCTTATACCTTGCAGTTTGCCGATGCTACGGGATCATCTACAACAACGGCAGCATCTCTTATAGCAGCCGGCTTGCCAAACCTTAGGTCAACATTTCCCATGCCCTGGGACAGACGTCACCAGTTTAATATTGTTATGGACTATCGCTGGTCTTCAGGAAAAGAATACAATGGCCCGCGCACGAACCGTAAAAATGGTAAAAAACCTATTGACTGGTTGAGTAATACGGGCTTCAATTTCACGCTTATCGGCGGATCGGGCACCCCTTATACAGCTTCCAGAAATGTTACCTCTCCTATATCGGGAGGAACAAATCTTCTAAAAGGAACATACAGCGGATCAAGGTTGCCATGGCAGTTTAGGTTTGATTTGAGGGTTGATAAAGACATTTACTTCAACCTGCGAAAACCCAGAGAAGGTAAAGAAGGGAAAACAGGTTATGTAAATGTTTATTTCCAGATACTGAATCTGCTGAATACACAAAATGTGATTAACGTGTATCCATATACGGGTAACCCGGATGATGATGGTTATTTGTCGGCACCTGAATGGCAACGGCAGATCAACAACCAGATTGACCCACAGTCGTACAGGGATTTATACAGTGTTTTCGTTAACAATCCGGGCAATTACAGTATTCCAAGGCAAATCAGGTTTGGTGTAATGTTCAACTTTTAAGGGAACAGTATTTAGTAAAGATAAGAATAAAAGAAAAAATATAGATCATGAATAATATTTCTCGAGCATTAGTGATTGTATTAATTTCAGTATTTGTTACCAATCAGTCATTTGCTGAAAAATACAGATATGAAAATGGGAAAAAACAAGGTTCCGGCCTGAAAGAGACATCTGCGGGTTGCGCCCCTGCATCTGCTTACGACTGGCTTGATATAAACAATGTACG
>Ga0164315_10000929_pt1 | contig 21487 bp, 16 predicted proteins | sample GuaBasSedimGuay6_FD_113737 | JGI IMG/M metagenome (GOLD analysis project Ga0164315, IMG submission 113737) | Subseafloor sediment microbial communities from Guaymas Basin, Gulf of California, Mexico - Guay6, Core 4569-2, 0-3 cm | ecosystem: Environmental > Aquatic > Marine > Hydrothermal vents... | reverse complement strand
TTGGCCCTTAGGTCTGCTGCTGAAGACGGTCTTTCCGATCGTCGTCATTGACGGGATCGTCGCGCAGTTGTGGCAGGACTCCAAGCTACAGCGGAAGGCGCTGAAGGGTGCCCTCCGACGGCTCCCCCGGATTGCGTGGCTTCGAATGGGGCTCAAGGGGCGGGACCGGGCCTGGGTCGGGATGCTCAAACCTCCCGGATCCGTGCCTGTGATCACTCTGCCTGAGATGCCGGTCGCTGCCGAGGAGAAACCCGTCCGGGACGATGTCGTCAAGGCTCAAACCCTCGTTCGCTCGTGGAGAGAGGACCTCGACGACGACCAACCTGCCGTGGTCATTCTCGGGACTTGTCCGTTGCCATTTGAAGAGGCTCGGATGAACTTCGCTCCCGGAGGCCGGACCTGGCAGTTTGTCCAGGGCCTAGCGGCCGACGGAATTCTCCCTCTGGTTCTGTGCGAGAGGATGCCCGGTGGCTACGACGGCCCCGATCCCGGTATTGATGTTGAACAGATTAAAACGGCGATGATTGTCAGGATGTCGGCAGAGGACTTTCACAATGGTGATGCCGTCCCGCGGTTGCTCAAGACTCTCCTTCCCGATTGTCTGGTTGGGGCCTCCGCCCGGCCTTCCGCTCGGGCGATCACTGTTGCGAACGGTAGGCCAGTGTGGGTTGATCTTTTTGGTGACCCGATGGCCGAGGCCCAAGCTCGAGCCGCAAGGTATTCCGAGGGAGATCAGTTGACCGCCTACCGGGACCTGGTGGCGACGCTGGTCGAAAACGGCGATGCATTTTCGGTGGTGTCTGAACGCCAGCGCCTTACAGCCTTGGGACAATTGGGTCTATTGGGCCGGCTCAACCGCCGGACGGCAGGCCACGCACTGGTCCATGTCGTGGCATGTGCGACCGACGGTGGCCGAGACGTTTCGGTGGTGGGAACACCCAGCAAATGTGGACCTGTGGCTCTTCCGGACGATGCCTTCGTCGTCTTGTGGAGCGGTGGTTTCAATACGTGGTGCGATGTGCCGACCCTGGCGCGTGGCATCGAAGAAGCGATGAAGGTAGCGCTTGATTTGCACCTGGTCGTCACTGGTGGTGCAATTGCCGGGCACGACGACGACAGTTGGCGGGAATGGATGATGTCGGTCGAGGCCTCACGGTGTGCGGATCGCATTCACATCCTCGGCAGTTTGCCGACTTTAGAACTCGGAGGATGGATCGACCGGGCGGATGTCGGTGTGATCACCGAAAAGGTGTTGCACGAAAGAGAGCTGGGATCGAGTGCTCGAATGGTTCGGTGGCTGGAGGCGGGATTACCCTTCGTCGCCACCGCACAGTCGGAGTTGGCACAGCTGTGTATCGAAGAGGGTGCTGCATTTGGCTACACTCCGGGCGACGGGACATCCCTGGCCTCGACCCTGGTGGCTGTGTGTGGTGACCGAAGCGTATTGGCCGGCGCCTGCAGCCGGGCTCGGGAGGTGGCTTTGACCTTGGAGGCCACAGCGACGACAGGACCCTTGAGGCAGTGGGTTGCCAAGGCGAGACAGGCCCCGGACCGGGTGGGTGACGAGGCTAATCCTCTGTCGCATTGGGCACTGGCAGGTGCGCTCAAACTACTTGAAAACGAGCGAGAAGGTCTCATGAGGGAAAGGGCCCACCTCGAGGCGGAGACCGCACAGGCACGCACCTATATTGGTGAGATTCATAGCTCTGTGATGTGGAGAACCTGGGCTGTTTTTCGAAGGCTCAAGGCCATCCTGACTTATCCCTGGAGAAAGGTCCTGGGCCGTACGGGAGGGTGACAGATCTATGAGAGAATGCCCTGTCATGTTGTGGAGAGCCTGATATTGTCCAAGCTGCTGGTTTTGGGTGTCTGCCCTTTGCCCTTTGAGTCGACCACCCGGTCCTTCGGGCCGGGGACGCGGACCTGGCAATTGGTCGAACCGCTGTTGAACGATGGCCACGCCGTGACGCTGGTGGCTCTGAGAATTCCCGGCACCTATCCAGAGGACGCCCCGGCTGAGGTCCTGCGCAGTGACGGTTTGTTCAATTATGCCTCGGTCACGCACGAGGTTTTCTCTGGGACCCGCTATGCCGAGAGTGTCTATCGAGATTTCAAGCCCGACGCGGTGATCTTCGCCCACGGGTCGGCCAGTTATCTCGAACATCTCCTGGAGCCTGATGTCCCCGTCTGGATCGACCTCTGCGGGCACGTGATGGCCGAGGCTCAGGCCAAGGCAGCTGTTTACGCAGACGATTCGTACGTCGACTATTTCTTTAATCGCAGCGTCGGCGCCCTGTTTCACGGAGACCACTTCTCGACCGTGTCCGAAGCCCAGAAGTTTGCCCTGATCGGCGAGTTGGGCCTGGCGGGGCGGCTCAATGCGGCGACCGACGGCCACGAGCTGGTCTCGCTCATCCCCTGTGGCGTTGAAGAGGAAGACTACATTCATACAACGAAGGTCTTCCGCGGAATCGACGTTGACAAAAAGGCCTTCGTTGTCTTGTGGAGCGGTGGGTTCAACACATGGACCGACGTCGACACCATGTTCTCTGGGCTCGAGTATGCGATGAAGCGTGATCCATCGGTTTTTTTCGTTGCCACCGGGGGACAGATCGACGGGCACGATGAGAAGACCTATCCGCGATTCGTCGAGATGATCGAGACATCGGACTATCGGGACCGCTTCATCCTCAAGGGCTGGATCGACCGGGATGACGTGCCCAGTACATACCTCGAAGCCGACGTCGGGATTAACTGCGAGAAGGACATCTACGAGGTTCGGATGGGCTCCAAGCACCGGATCCTCGACTGGTCGCGTGCGGCGCTGCCCGTTGTTTCGACCCGGGTCACCGAGTTGAGTGTTGCCATTGATCAGGAAGGCGTTGGCTTTATCTGTAAGCCTGGAGATCCTCAGGCCTTGGGTCGTGCCATCCTCGACGCGGTGATGCGGCGGGCGGATTTGCCCGAGATGGGCCGACAGTGTCGCGAGGCCCTGCGCCGACTCTACAGTTTTCGTGCCTCGACGAAAGAACTGAGGCGATGGGCCGAAAGCCCGACCTTCGCTCCGGACCGACATCGGAAGCCGTTGTGTCTGCAGCGGGTGCTCGAAGGATCCGTAGGAACTCTCCCCGCATTGGCGCAGGATGTGGAAGAGGACTTCAGTTCCGAGACCCGCCTGCAGTGGCTCCGGCGAGTCGTAAAAAAGTCCCACCAGGATGGTGGTTTCGGCATGATCCTCAAAAGGATGCTCTCTCGGATTTCGGGTCATGAGTCGCTGAGTGAGGGTACATCTCACAAAGAATAGAGCCGGCCCAGGGAGGGGATAAACCCATCCCCTACAACAATCGCCAGGAGTCAATACCCCGAAACGACAACTTCGGTATCTTCCTGCATGGTGACTTCCAGTCGGAGAGAAGGTTTGGCCTGACGGTGCTTCTTTCCCCACGGTTGGCCCTGGGCTCTGAACTCGCAGCCGGATACCCTGATATTTCCTAAATTCTTTGCCCCAGGTCCGTCACATCTGACGATACAGGGCTGTGGAATCATGATATCGGCAGTCGCCTCGGCTGAGAGATCAATCTTTGGTTTGCCTCCGACGTTCGAACTTTCGAAATCAAGATGGCCGCCGACGATGTTCATCTGGGTTATTTGAGGCACGTCCTTGACCGAGGTTTGCGAGGCGCTGGCCGTGATTTCGATGGATTTCAATCGTGAGAATTCCATGTCCGAGTCTGCCAGAATGCCGCGGGTATGGCCGGTGATATCGGTGACTTCACCGTTTCCATCGACGATCGAAAACGCGAAGTCTCCTTCAACAGCCTCGATGTCAACCGTTGTGCCTCGAGAGCTTTGAAGATCGATACGACCTGCCCAGTCATCGATGCTCAAACTGCCCCCCTCCAGGGTGGCTCGAATGTTGCCCTGGCCGCCGGAGAATTGGCTCAGAATTCTGGTCCCCGTGAGACGAGCCAGAGCCATGAGACTGTTAAGGATCTGCAATTCAGAGTCACTGCCGGAACCCTCGAAGCGGCCGTTATGGCCTGAGACAACCAGGGCGCTATTTTCGGACTGCCCTTTGATGGCGCCGGTTCCACCTTCGACCGTCAACTGGCCTTGGGTCATCGTAACCTCCAGGTCTCCTTGGTTGCCGACGATGACCCCGCTTGCGTACTCTTGAGCGTTGAGAGTGATGTTCCCCTGATGGTTTTGGATCCTGAATCGGCCTCCGGTGGCTTCGATCTCCAGAGTCTGAGACGTTTGGTCCAAGGTCAGGTCAGCATCAGTCAAAATAATCTTCGTACAGCCTCCGCCGGTGACATGGGCAGCGCCTCCCACCAGGTTCAAGAGCCGAGGCGCTACACACCCTTCCCCTTCTGACTTGCCCCGGTCTGATTTCTGATCATCCTTCGCCACTTGGTCTGAGGTTTCCGGGCCGGTCACCGTCAGATCCAAATTAGCACCTTCAATTTGAAAATTCTGGGTGGGCTGGAGCATGAAGGAAAAGACGAGGTCGTTCAGGGAGTCCTGGCCTTCCTGGTCGCGGACCCTGACCACGTTGTTGCTGACTGAGACCCCAATTGACTCGAGCGGGACCTCCGAACCGTCCGTTCGGAGCACCCGCAACGCTGGGTTTTGGGTGGCGTTCATCGAAATTTCGACCCGACATTGTTCGAGATGCACCGTGAGGTCAGTTGGTCTGAGAGGCAAGGAAAGAGCCATCGTTGAATGGGGGGCAACCGCGAGGCCCAGCGCAAAGGCGGCCGACAATTTAGCGATGTTGATCATCATGCGGGGAGCATATCCTAACCCGTGGAGCCGGAAGTAAGAGGCCAACCCGGCGAAGCCGGAACCAAGGAGTGCCCGACCGGCTCGCCGGGTAGCAGTTAGCTGTTGGCCGTTAGCGGTTAAGTTGGCAATGCTCGGAAATTGATGTCCGGGGAACGCGGGCTTCCAGCCCGCGCCGGTTCATACCCGATTCCGGCCAAGAACGACGGAGAATCGAGGGCCGCAATCCTGGCAAGCAACTCCCGTAAATTGAAGTGTTTGCTTCTTCGCTGTCTGGTTTTTGCCTCGATTTCTCGAAGTTGTTCGGGTGTGAGTGGCTAAGGTAGACTTCGCAGCGAATGAGGTGTACGAAGACCTTTACTGCACCCGAGGAGACATGGAAAACCGCATCAAGGAACAGCCGTTGTGTCTCTTTGCCGATCGTACGAGTTCAGCAATATTTTCAGCAAACCACCTTCGTTTGCGGTTTTCCGGTGTGGCCATTTTGAAGGTTCTCCATTGGGATCGAGAGGATGGACTAGTCGCCGTGGGCAATGGTGTCCTCAACATCCGCCGAGCAATACCCGACGAAAACCGGGAATTGTTGGAGCATGTCGGGTGAAGAAGGGAAATACCGGTCCTGTCCCTTCAATGTCTGACTCTCAGAATAACGATCTGGCTGCCGATCTCGAGCTAGGAAATCAGTCGAATCGGCAGCGTCGATTCCCGGCTGTTTTTATACGATTGCTTCTTATGCTCAGCTCCACACTTCTGGTTCTTGTGGCTATCGAGATCGTTTTGTTCGCTCTCTCTGCTGAGGACGGAACTCTCACGTTCAGGGGAGAGGAGATTGTTCTCGATCCAAAGGCGCAGGCCGGTTCGGAAATTCGGCATCTCGTTGATCTCTACACCCAGAACCGGGATTCGGTGGTCCGGATTTACGATCCGATTGTTGGGTGGCGGACTCGGCCAGGGATAGAAAGACCCATGATGACTGTCAGTGAGGCTGGCTTTAGAGGGTTGAGGTCGGTCACCGAGGAACGTCCTTCATGCTTTCGAATCGTGACGTTTGGTGATTCTTTCACTTTCGGTGCAGAGGTTCTTGATCACGAGGCCTGGCCATACCTTCTTCAAAGTCTACTTGAGCGCGCCGGACTCGGAAACGAAGTTCTGAACTTTGGCGAAGGGGGATACGGTACCGACCAAGCCTACCTACGCTGGACTCGTGAAGGACCCCTGTTTCAACCTGATCTCGTGATTTTTGGCCTACAGCCAGAGAACGCATTTCGCAACCTCAACGTGGTTCGGAATCTCTATTTTGGATCACCATTGCCGTTTTCGAAGCCGCGGTTCGTTCTCCATGAAAACCAATCACTTCAGTTGGTTAACAGTCCCCCCGTGTCCCCAGAAGGAGTTTGGCAAGCTATCGAAAACGGTTCCTTGCTTCGGCACGAACGTTACCAATCCAAATCCGGCCGCAACTGGTGGGCGAACGGCCGAATTCTGGCACTGTTCAGAAACCAAATGTACAAAAACCCGAGGCCATGCCGAGTCTCGGGCCTGTTCCCTGAGACTGAGGCTTATCGATTGATGCGAGCCCTGATTCTTCGGTTCCGAAGTGAGGTGATTGCCGGCGGCACTGACTTTCTGGTCGTCCATCTCCCAAACAAGCCAAGTGTCAATTCGATGCAACCTCTTGCCTACGAGCCTCTTCTCGAAGAATTGGCGGAAGACGGTGTTGTGGTCCGACCTGAATCGCAGTTGCGGGCTATTCCGCCCAATGATCTATGGGCTGGAGAGGGCAAAGGTGGACACTATAGTCCATTGGGCAATTCAATCATTGCCCAATTCGTGGCCAACTCAATCGTTAGCAGTAAAGTAGCATCCGAGCCAGATCGGATGAGTAGGCCGGCCCCCTCATTTGCGAAGTAGCATAATGCTCTTCGAGTTCAACGGGCTTTGAACCCAGATATTTACAAGGGACCCCTCAGCCCCATCAAGGGATCTTTAAACTGGTGTCAGGGCATAAGGGCCGAGTTTCCAGAGAATCGGAAGGTCGTGACACCCCTGATAGGGTTTCTCTTCAGCCACGAGAATGACCTTCATTCCTGCCCTTCGGTTCGGATTGTCTTAGGTTCCGGAACTAGCCCGTACTTCTCACCAGTGATCTACTACGACGCCCGATACACCATACCGTGCTTTTCGCAACCCGCCCTCCCTCCAGCCCATGCCGGTCGCTTCGCGACCTCCGCGGCTTCGCCGTGATCGACCTCCAGGCTATGCGCGATGTTCCCACGTACTGCAAGTATCTGCGTCGGTCGAGCCCCGAAAAACCCAACATGGCAAGGCGTCTCGGGCCTCTAGCCTATTCAATTACGAAAAGGAAGGTGCAGAACAAAGAGGCATAAAGCACGCCTTTGCGTTGATCTTCCTGTTTTCGACGCCTCGAATCGCTTGACGCCATTTCTCCGCCCGGCGTAAAATCCGTGGATGATCTGGACTTGGTTTTGCGTCAAACTGTAGATTCCCGCATCGCTCGTATTTTCCTTGGTTTCGCGGTATTTGGCTTCGTTGGGACATTGGTCTGTGGCCTTGGGTGGTTTATCTCTCAATCATCAGAGATCTTGAGCATCAATGATTTGACAAAGGAGGATCGCCAACGGCTGGTTGAGGAGTTCTTTGATGTCAGCGGAAAACGTTACGCACCATCATGGTTTGCTCCCAGCGTTGGATATACGTTGCTCCGTGGACAGAAGGTGACCGCGTGGTCCGACACCTTTACCTCAAACGAAATTGGCTACCGCACAGGTCCGGTCGAAAAGCCGGCAGACGTTTTCAGGATCGTATTCGTTGGTGATTCGTGGACCTACGGGATGGGTGTCAGGGAGCAAGAGTCGTTTCCGAAACGTCTTGAGGAACTGGCCAATCGTCACGGAGGATATGGTCAGAAAATTGAGACTTGGTCACTGGCCCTCCCTGGTTACAACACCATGAATCAAGTCTCTGGGCTTGAGGTGTTTTTCGACAGAATTGAGCCTGATGCGGTTGTGTTCTGTCCGACTCGAAATGACAATGATTCAGGACTCTATGTACTTCCGAATGGGTCTGTGCGACGCCCAACCGGAGTCTTGCGAGATGGTTTTGGGGCTGACCACTCCCTAACTTATACCTATCGATTTCTGGATTCATTCCCCTACTTAGACCGCTGGAACCAGGCTTTCGGAGCCTTGGCTAAGGCCGAACACTGGCTTGGGGAGCGGGGAGTACCGGTGATTTTTTTCTTTGTGGCTTACTGGGAGCCTGAGTTCATCCATCGCAACATGTCAGACGCAGGATGCCGAAGTCCGTACGTTATCGCTCCAAACGAGATGGCTTCTGGTAAGTGGAAAGGACCTCCACCGTGGTTTCATGGAACACCTGAGACCTATGATCTGTACGCTCGCATGGTCTACGCCGCACTCGCGGAGACACTTGATTGGACTCCGATCGATACCACCCAAGACGAGCTGCAGGCTTCGTATTTCGAAAATGTGCCATCGGGAGATTGGACCAAGGAGAGCTTGGCCGCCACGCGCAGATGGTGGTCACAGATACCCAACCACTACCGTGCTCATCAAGGTGTGAACAAGTCGCAGTGTGCGGGCCCGATGGATTGTCCTACCGGTTTGATGGGCCGGGCCACGACGGTGCTGATACTCAGAAGGGATGGGTCCGACCGAGTGAGGATCAGGGTGCGCCGTGTCGAGGATATGGCCGGCCTCTATCCGGTACGGTTGACCGCAACCATACCTGATGAGGGGGGATCGACTCTGGCAACTGCGATTGTGCTTCGAGACGGACCGGTGGTTACGGATTTTGAGTTGACACTCCCGGAGTCGATCGCTCCTGGATCCGTAATTGAAGTTCAGATTCGGGCCGATCGAGCGGCACTTGCGTCCGACGTTCTTGCGCTTCGTTCTGTGTATATTGAGCGGATCGAGCAATACTAACTCGTGGGTGATATGCCAATGCAGGCAGGCCCTTCCATTTCGATTGCATCTTATGATGACGAGAGCTTCATCGTCGTCATCAGGGGTGCAGTACTGTATTTCGAAAGGCCTAGGAATAGCCTGTGAGTCAACCAATCCCCCTCTTCGAACGCTCTACCCGCTTGAGGCTATTCGTGACCACTGTGATGGTTGTAGCGCTGTGCGTGATGACCGTGCTGGTGCGGGGTTTTTGGCTGAACGATGGGCGTGGCGCGGAGTTTCGTCCCATGCCGGACTGCATGGAATATGCGGCCTCAGCTCAGGGGCTGGCCGACAGCGGAAAGTTTTTCTTGCAGATCGGCTCGTACGAGGTGCGGCCCCGGTACTCTCCCGGGTGGCCTATGGTGCTGGCCATTTTTCTTCTTTTGGGTATCGAGGGTACAAGGCTTTGGTGGATATCAGTTGGCGTTGGTGCATTAACCGCTGTCGTATTGGCTTTGCTCACGCGGGAATTGGTGCGTCGCCAAGTTGCACCTGGCCAGAAAGTGGCACGGCGTGTTTGGCTTGCAGGTGATTTCTCCGGTCTACTGGTCGGCCTCGCTTGGTGCCTGGCTCCCCTGACCATAGACCAGGGCCAGACTCTGATGACCGACGAGGTGGCCACGCTTGGGTCGATTCTCGCCCTGTTGTGTCTGGAACGAGGGGCCAGCTCTGGTCGAGGCGGTTGGCGTTGGTGGCTGTTGGCCGGATTTGGACTTGGTGTCGTAGCATCAATAAGAAGTGTTTCAGGAGTTTTTCTCTTGCTGCCGGCGCTCGTCGCTCTTTTTGTGCTCTTCCGTCGGTATGGAATGGGCGCGGCCACCCGGTATGCCATTGTGCTTGGTATCGGTGGGACAATCGCAGTCATCCTTGTCACCGTAGTCTTGGTTCGGTCCGGGTTTGCACCCTGGCTCGGTGGGTCGTATTCTTTCTGGGTCCCTGAGTGGTATGAAAGGTGGACGGACACCTTCAATCTGAGATACGCAATTCAGGGGAACGCACATTTTTCGCCCCGACGTGTTCTTTCAGGGAAGAATGTTGGTCACTTTTTCTTTTATTTGGCGGTTCTTTCCGGTATTCCAGGATTTGCAATAAGGCATTACACGGGTCTGCTGTGGCCTGCTGTCGGTGGTATTTTTGGGTTGACTCTTTGGTGGCGATCTGGCGGAGCAGAACAGGCCTTCGTGCGTTTGGCCGGCATCGCCTTGGCGCTCTGGCTTGGCGCCCACATCGCACTCTATTCGGTCTATTTTACTGCTCACGGGAGGTTTCTTCTTGGCCCGATGGCGTTGTTGTTGATTCTTACTGGGTTGTGCATTGGTACGTTCTTTTCAAGATCTGGCTGGAGACCGATAACGATTGCGTCGGGACTTACTTTGGGGATGCTCGCCACCACCGCGTGGATGGTCCAAGATATTTCACGCCATCCACGCCCGGTGGCAAAATCGAACGAGGCAGTCCGGGCTGCTCACTCCATATGGATAGGTCTGGACGATGCCAAACGTAGCCGACGGCGCATTGGTTTTGATACCGTTCGAGCTCAGGCCATCGGATTGATGACCCGCGAGGACCTCAAAGAAATTCAAGGGTTTGGTCGGCTGGAAAAGACCCTTCACGTCCAACAACTGAGGCTTGCCGGCCGAATCGACGCTTCATTTCATCCATTAGCTTCGCCGTTCATTCACGGCCCAGAGGGCCATATTGGCCCAGTCTCGAGTTTTCCTCAGACAATCCCAGACACCCAGTCTGGCGAGGTGCTTTTTGCAGACGGATTTGAGAATGGTTCCTGGTCAGCTGGATTCACAGTCGTTGAAGACTGACTGGGCCACAATGACAGGCTCAGAGAGATCCGGTAGAAAACAGTTGAAAGAGGGAACGGCAGAGGGCGCAATACTAAATTGAGCTGTTTGCTGTGACAGCCTGCGCCGGATCTCCGGGCGGCAAACCAAAGACGAAAAAACCCGGCGGGGGCGGCCCCCGCCGGGTTTGCTGAGTTCAGGTCAGTCAATAAAAATTTTATGGCGCCAAAGTGCGATAGGACTCGAATTCGTCGAAATACATGGAGCCACCTGTGATGGTCGTATCAACGTTACCAACCGCGCCCATGTGCAGGTCGTCGGCGGTGATGTTGCTGTTGTTGATGCCAACACCGTGGAAACCACTCGAAGAAACAGACATGCCGGCCTGCGGACCTTCCACAATGGTGATGAGAAGATCACCGCCCGGCGTTCCGGGCGTTGGGCTGTTGGTCAGCTCGACCCGAATTTTGTGCCATGCCGTCGGATCCAGATTGATCCGGCTGGTGATCTTGAACACACCTGGGCTGTTGGTTCCCGCACGGCCCGAAAGACGGTACAAGTTAAATTTATTGGTCAGCAGGAGCTGAAAGGATGAGCGAAATGTTTGTTGATCAGTGGCGCGCATGAGAGAAAAATAGTGGCCAATAGATCCTGTCCCACCCATAGGACAGCTGTTGGGATGGAACCAAAACTCTGCACGGTAGGTGGTCTCGTCAACCGGTGTATTGTCAACAACCTTGGCGACTGACCCCGAGCCGTCGAAGATGACCTCGAGTCCATAATTAGTTCCATTTGCTGCTGCTGTGCCGTTGACAGCCAGTGTGTTGGCGGCCGAGCCAACCGTCGCCACCAAACCGATCACGATGACACTCATTAATACTTTTTTCATTTGCTTCCCCTTTCCAAAAACGGAGTTAGATCCAAAAATAATTGACCCGGAGGTCTGCTCCCTAACTATGACGCACGAGTCAAGCGAAGGTAACGCATTATGGTGTGAAGATATTGTTGAGAGCAGAAATCGGCCGACGTGGCGGATTTATGGACCAAACTCCCGTCTTCCACAGATTTCATGCTTCAGTCCACGATATAGCCGAGTTGCCTGAGCTGTTCTCGTGTTTGTTCGTTGACATCGCCGGTTGACCGAACTGCCGAACGAAGTCCTCCGGCCCACATTCGAACCAAGGTTGACTCGGTTTGATTGACAGATTCTGAGGCCTCAACCCAGGCGCCTTCTTGAAGTACGGCCTGCCACTGATCTTCGAGTTGGTCGAGGTCGAATGTGCGTTCCAATCGAGGCGGACGCGAATGCGGGGGGCCTTCGAATCGGCTGAGAAGCAGTAATTCTCCGGTCACTGCACCCTCGATGAAGAAGGTTACGCTCTCTTTGGGCGCCAAAGTAAAATTAAGTCGTTGGTTATACCACTTGATCTCATCGGTGGTGATGTCGAACGACTTGACCCGCAAAGGGTTGACGAGCCACCCCTTCAGGATAGCCTTCATCGGCAAGGCCTCGTTGTTGACGAAGTGAACCCGGAGGCCTGTGACTCGCTGCTCGAAGTCTTGCACAACTAACTGGTAAAGCGCGTCTGTCTCAGGAGAGCTTTCTGCAATATTCCGTGTTGCATTGGGATCTTGGGAAAGATCGTAAAGCCTCTCCAGACCGCGGGTTGCCGGCCAAGGCGAATTGTTGATCAGGTACTTCAGGTGGTTCGCGCGGCGAAGTGACAGGCCAAAGTTGCTGGAACCGGCGTAACTGACCGCATCCCCGATGTCCCCAGCATTATTGTCTGAAAGAAACTGGACCAGCGATTGACCGTCAGCCTCTTCAAGCGGCTTGAGCTCCAGAAGGTCGAGAATTGTGGGTGCGATGTTGATTGACTGGACCTGTTTGGTGACGCGGGTTCCCGGGGAAGATTGGCCTGGTGCGGCGATGATGAGAGGCACCATGATTTCGCATTCTTGAAGCGTTGCATGGCCGGCGAGTCCATTTTCTCCGAGTGCTTCCCCGTGATCTGAGGTGAGAACCACGACCGTCTCATCATCCAGACCGAGTTCCTGCAGCTTGTCGAGGAGTTTTCCGATGTGGGCATCGGCATTGGCAACGCTGCTGGCGTAGAGGGCACGGACCAACGGTTCCATTCCCGGGTCGATCGGTTCATACCGCGGACCGTTTTCAAGGTGACGCTGCATGAGCCGGCTGGTCAATTGATAGCCGGTCGCCTTGATTGGTTCAACGGGGCCGGTCGTAATGAGTTCGTCGACGCTCCCAGGCTCAATATCAAGAAAACCGCTCAGGAATGGTTCCCGAGAGCGATATGGAGCATGGATTTCATAGGTATGAAAAAGCAGAAAGAAGGGTCTCTCGGTGTTCTTTTCGAGCCACTGGAGTGTACGGTCTGTGCCTGTACCAATGTCGTTTCCGGTTTCTCGTGGACGGAGCTGAGGCTCGTAAAAATAATGGATTTCGTCGAAACCCTGCATCAAGGCATATTCAGAAGAGAGATAGCCGCCACCAGTGAATGCTGCGGTGGCAAAGCCTTGCCTGCGTAGGGTTTCGGCAAGGGTTGTCAGCGATTCATCGATTGGCTCGCCAACGTTCATACTGTGGTGGATCGGGTCCATTCCGGTAAAGATGGAGACATGTGACGGCAGGGTCCAGGGCGCTTGGGCAACTGTATTTTCAAAAAGGACAGCATGGTCTTTCGCCCAGGCGTCGATTCGCGGGGAAGAGTCAAACTCGTTTCCGTAACAAGAGAGACCGTCGGCACGCAGGGTGTCGAGGATGATGAGAATGACGTTCTTGTGCGATGGACGATGTTCTCGAATAGTGAGGGAGATGTTGGAGAAAGTAGGAAGTCCCGTCCGGAGGTCGAGGCCGTCTGGGCCATCGGTACTGAATGTCAGCCGCCCCCGGCTGCCGGTGAAGCGTTCCAGATCGACCACGCGTTCGTGCCACCCTGGGGCCTCATTGTCAGATGTCGGTGAAACAGTTTCTTCAAGAAGAACCTCGGCAGTCCCATCGGTGGGTGTCCATGTCACTTTGAAATGGACCTCGATCTTCAACTCAGGAGGCAGACCGAGGGCGAAGTTCAGTGTGGAATATTTTGGAATTGTCAGTTCGCGGGTGTAGGGTCGACTGGGGGGGACGAGCACGGCGTACCTGGTGTCGCCCGTGTAGTCCACGCGCCACGCCTTTTCAACCGCCGTGTTCAGTAAGGTATCCAGGATGACGTATTGAATTCCGGACACCGAGTTGATCTGCATTCGTCGGTCGGCAATCGAAATAGGGTCGAGACGGAAGGTGTCGATGGTTTCGGACCACAGATCGTGTCGAAAAACCTCAAAAGTGAATGTTGGCGTGAGGGTGCCGTTGGCATCGGGGTGATCAGCAGACAAAGATCGTTCTTCTGCGAAACCCTCTCCGGGTCGTGTCCAGTAAATCTGTGTCGCTGCGCCGCTCGTGAGGCCGGAGTGGACCACCCGGATGGCGTGAACTCGGCTTGAGTCGAGGGAAACATAGCGCACCAGTGCCGGGTCTGCGCTGTTGGGCCGAATGTAGAGTCCTTCCGTTTTCAAGGAATGGTCCTCGCCGATTCGCCGAAGGTCCCATGGAGCCAGATCAGCTTCAGTCTTGAACTCCCACCGAAAGACCTCCCGTTCCTCCCATATTGGAGCTTGAGAACTCAACCTCTCGGTTGTCTCAGGCATCAGCCTGATGATTCTGGTTGCTGTTGCGTCCCTGTTGTCTGGTCTGCTACACGCCCCCAAAAAAATGAGAAAACCGGCAACGATCAACCAAAGATATCTGTGAAACCCCATAAGTCCGCCTTATTCAACAACGAGTACTGAGAAACCTCAAAAGTGGCCCTGTTTTGCTGAACTCCCAATGAGGGTGTCTAGGACCACGGCGCTTTCATCTGGTCCGGCTCCTCCCCTTTGGCGATGGACGGACTCTTTGCGCGTATGACAAATGGGATCGACGGGTCATCGGTGACAAGTTCGATGTTCTCGAATCCGGCTGAGTCAACGAGTTCCCTGACGCATGTTCTATTTGGCAGCCAGAAGATTGTCGGGTCAAAGAAATCATCGTTTTCTTTTTCTTCGGTCGGCCCACTCTGGTGGCCGCGTGGATAGAATTTTGCCATCGAAGCATCGACGAGGGCGGGATCCTCGTGAATGGCGGTTTGCATCAACATGGTTCCGGTGCAAACACTGAGGATTTTCTCGAGGGCAAGGAGGGGGTGGCGAAGGTGGTAGAGGACACCATAGAAAAGCACGAGGTCAAATGTGCCGAAGGTCTTGGGGCTCAGGTCGTAAACGTTGCACAGGTAAGCGGTAGCTTTCGATCCGAGGGCATCACGACACATGTTAAAGCGTCGAACGGAATCGGGAAAAGAGTCAATTGCAACGACCTCGTCGGCGCCGTTTCGCTCGGCCAAGAATGAGAAATAGCCCTCGGCACATCCGATATCGAGCACACGCATTCCAGTCAAGTCGTCAGGTACGGCAAAATAGGGCTCTTTTTCAGTCGCCGGATCAGACCATCCCGGGGTAATAAGCCCATTGGGAAGAGGAATCTTCTGGAACCAGTATTTCTCACCCTCAACCTGATTTTTGATCCACTGTTTGAAGGTTAAATCTGGATTAGGGGGGGTTGGTCCGGATTTGTTGTCTGGTTGCATCTGGATTCTCCAAGATAGTTGATTCCCTTGAATTTTTGCCAATCCCAGGGGGGCTCCGTTGGTTCCGCCATAGGGTTCCGGAGTTGAGCTTCAGGTTACACTAAACCGTTTGTGTGGGCCAGAGGCCAGGCCGGGCCTCTAGGTTCCGCCGGTTAACGACCAGCGTTCGACGTTTTGGGTCTCGAATCCGTCGAAAAAGAGCAGGTCGGCACAGCTGGAGTTAATGAGGACAGCTCCATCGACGATCTCGTCGATGCCGCCGTTGGCCTCGGTGAAGGCCTCTGAGCTGCAGATGTCGGCAAAGGACAGACTGAAGCCATCGGTGTCGGTCTCGCGCCTCAGATGGAGCGAGGTGATGCCGGAGGCTGTGGGCTGGACTGTGAACTCGGCCCCGAGAACCCAGTCCGCGCTGTTGAGCAGTTGCATCTCGCAGGGAGTGGCCAGGGTGCCGGAGGTATCGGCGTTTGGGGTCCAGTCTCCGGCCAGGGCCCAGCCGATGCGGCCATCGGCGGCATGGTCCTGAATCAGGCCATCGACGGCAGCGGTGCCGCTGTTGTTTATTGAGTTGACGAGAGTCAGTTTCTGATTGTCGAAGGCGATGTCGACGACTGCGGTGGCGATGTGAGTGGCGCCACCATTCACGACTGACCCGCATGAGGGGGTGCACGAGGTTGTATCGGTCCCCGGACGGATGAAGAGCCTGGCTTTCAGGGTATCGCCCGGGGCGACGCAGAAGGTGTTGCTACCGTCGGAGGGGTTGATGATCTCAAGGTCGATTCCTGTCCCGGTCGAGGTGGTCTGTGCTATTCCGGTTGTCGCAAAGCCCACCGCTATCACCAAGACTGCCAAGTCCAACAAGGGACATGCAGTGACACGCGAGGAGCGGATAACTCGTACTACCATCATCATGAAGAGGGTAGCGCCTCGACCCTGGTAACGCAAATGTTCGGGTGGTTTTGGCATGGCCACCTTGTCGACGAGGTTCAGGACAATGAGGGCTTCATGCATGTCAATTGGCCCAACTGCGTTATGATCTCGGGCCATGACCGCGATTCTTGGGATTTCTGCGTTCTACCACGACTCCGCGGCAGCCCTTGTCATCGACGGCGAGATTGTGGCTGCGGCCCAGGAAGAACGATTCACCCGCATCAAACACGACCATAGCTTCCCTCAGCATGCGATCGAATTCTGCCTCTCAGAGGCCGGTCTGACGCCGGCGCAGTTGGACTTCGTCGGCTTTTATGACAAGCCTTTCATGAAGTTCGAACGCCTGCTGGAGACCTATCTGGCGTTCTCACCCGTAGGCTTTCGCTCCTTCCTCAAAGCCATGCCCTTGTGGATGCGTCAGAAGCTCCATCTGCCCCGGGAAATCCGGCAGGGCCTCGGCGGCGACTACACGAAGAAGATCGTATTCTGCGAGCACCACGAGAGCCACGCCGCCTCGGCGTTTTTCCCATCACCGTTCGAGGATGCGGCCGTCATCACCTTCGACGGCGTCGGTGAGTGGGCGACGATGAGCTACGGAAGCGGCCACGGCAATCGTGTCGAACTCAGCCATGAGCTCAGATTCCCCCATTCGTTGGGGCTTTTGTATTCGGCGCTGACCTATTTCTGTGGATTCAAGGTCAATTCCGGTGAATACAAGCTGATGGGTCTCGCGCCTTACGGCGAGCCGCGATATGCAGACCCGATGCTCGAGAAATTGATGGACCTCAAGGACGACGGGTCCTTTCGTCTGGACATGAGGTACTTCAACTACTGCCAGGGCCTGACGATGACGTCGGGCGCGTTCGACGATCTGTTTGACGGCCCACCCCGCGCTCCTGAGAGCGACCTGACACAGAGGGAAATGGACCTGGCCGCCTCGGTACAGGCGGTGACCGAAGAGGTGATGCTGCGCGTTGCCCGCCATGTAAAAAAGGAAACCGGTCTGAAAAACCTCTGCCTCGCAGGTGGTGTCGCTCTCAACTGCGTCGGAAACGGACGGATTTTGCGGGAGGGCCCGTTTGAAAACGTTTGGATCCAGCCTGCCGCCGGTGACGCGGGTGGCGCATTGGGGACTGCGCTGTTCATCTGGCACCAGCTCTTGGAAAAGCCCAGGACAGTCATCAAGCCGGATTCCCAGAAGGGTTCGCTGCTGGGCCCCAGGTTCGACGATGAAACCATTCAGTCCTTCCTCGACCGAAGAAGCGCCGTCTACCAGCACTTCGACGATTCCGAGGCCCTGTGTAATCACGTAGCCGAACTGATTGACACCGAGAACGTCGTTGGTCTGATGCAGGGCCGAATGGAGTTCGGACCTCGCGCTCTGGGCTGTCGTTCGATCATCGGCGATGCCCGCAGCCCCAAGATGCAGACCGTGATGAACCTCAAGATCAAGTTTCGGGAGAGCTTCCGGCCCTTCGCACCGATCGTCCTGCGCGAACGAGTGCACGAATATTTCGAAATGCGGGACAACGAAGACAGCCCCTACATGCTGCTGGTGGCGCCCGTCCGCAAGGAGAAACGTCTCGCCGTCAACGAGACCGAAGTGGGCCTCGCGAAACTCAATACTCGAAGATCCGAGGTGCCGGCTATTACTCACGTCGATTTCTCGGCCAGAGTGCAAACGGTCGACGCCGAACGGCACGGCCGGCTCTACGGGATCATGAAGGCATTCGAGAAAAGAACCGATTGCCCGGTCTTGATCAACACCTCCTTCAACGTCCGGGGGGAACCGATCGTCTGCACGCCTGAAGACGCTTATCACTGCTTTCTCAACACCGATATGGACGTCCTGGTGATGGAGAACTTCGTACTGATGAAGACCGAACAACCCGACACCGAGACCCACGAGCGGGAGCAATATCTCTCGCAGTTTGCGCTGGATTGAGTTATGAGCTCTCAGCTTAGGCGTTTGCAAAAACAAGGGAATAGCCACAAAAAGGCACAAAAAGGCACAAAAAAGAGGCCAAAAAGAATGCTGTGGTCGCGTTGTGGAGCGCGGGCCTCCCGGCCCGCATTCTCGTGCGCTGAACCCTGCAAACAGCCAAGCTCTCAGCGAGCTCCCAGCGAAGGCAGTCGTAAAAGTCTGAGAAAGACAGATTTAACGCAAAGACGCAAAGACGCAAAGACGCAAAGGGGAGTCATTCAGCGGCACTGGGCGTCCGCCGACCCCATTCGGGGCCCCCGACAGGTCGGCGCATGGCTCGGAAAGCGAGCTTTCCTCCCCCTTTGCCAACCTTTCGGGGCGGGCTTCGCCCGCATACGGCGGACAAATCAACCTGCGTCTCGTTTGCCAAGAGTTGGGAGCCCCTCCTTTGAGAGTCCGGTTGCACGCGAAGCGTGCCGAGGCGGGGGAAGGCGGACGACATGAACTTGTTCATGGAGGTCGTTTTCTTCCCGACGAGAGCGGACGAAGTCCGCGGGCTCCGGGCTCGACACGAGCGCAGTTTGTTTCCTGACTTTGCGTCTTTGCGTCTTTGCGCCTTTGCGTTTCTGTCCTATCGTCTTCCAACAGCCCTCTGTGCCCCTCTGTGCTCTCTGTGTCTCTGTGGTAAATCCGCATATTGGGAGACCGTATGTCCCTGATCACCGTCAATACCAACCCCACGAAGCGCGAATTGCGGCAGTTCGGATTCATCTGGCTGGGCTTTCTAACATTTTTTGGACTGATCGCCTGGTTTAAATTCGGCAACCACCCCATGGCGCAAGGCGTGTGGATCGCCGCCGTCGTCGTTCCCTTGATCGGATGGTTCGTGCCGCTCTTCATGAAGTTGGTCTTCGTCGGCATGTCCTATGCCGCATTTCCCATCGGTTTTGTCGTCTCACATGTCATATTGGCCATGGTTTACTACCTGGTCTTGACCCCGATCGGTCTCATGATGCGACTCTTCCGGTACGATCCCATGAGGCGGCAATTGCAGCCGGACTCGCCCAGCTACTGGATCAAGCGGGAACCCCACCCCGATCCGAAACAGTATTTCCGGCAATATTGAGGTCTGTGACACGAGGTTTGTTATGAGCAAGAGTGATTTCGAGCGCGAAGCGGAAGACGGTCAGATCGGCTTCTTTGCCGAATTCTGGGATTTTTTGAAGAACAACAAAAAGTGGTGGTTGACACCGATCATCGTGGTTCTGGCTTTGGTGGCCCTGTTGATCGTTCTGTCCGGGTCCGCCGCGGCGCCGTTCATCTATACACTGTTCTGATACCAAGCCGGCGAAGAGTGGCCAAAAGGAAGGCGATCGCTTTCGCCGCTTTTTTTCAGTTCAGTTCAGTACGACTCGATCTCGTCGTCTTCCTCCGGTTTCCTGTTTTCCTTGACGGCGCCGTAGATGAAGTAGATGCCGATCAGGACCAGGATTGCTGGATACCAGGTCTGCAGGAATTCTCGGACAAGGTAGAAATCGATCCATTGCCGGCACAGAAGGACCCCGCCGAGCACAACCAGGAATACGCCGGCTGCCAGCCCTCCCTGAAATGGACCGGCCGGCAGGTCGCGGCCCTCACCGGCTGCGAGATTGATCAACTGGGCCTGACGAAATGCGTCAAAGATGGCGAAAAAGAAGAAGAAGATGCCAAGCAGCGGCAGTTCCAACAGCAGAATCGGCGCCCAGAAACCGACAAAGAAAGCGAGCGCCCGCGAGTACTGGCCCAGGTAGAGGTGGCCCAGGCCAAAGGGCACCAGGGACAGGAGGGCTGCAGCGACGGGTGACTTGGGGGGAGAGTCGTCCTTCGAATCATCGGATTGCGGGATCCAGTCCTGCGATTCGAGGGCCTTGGCCGGCTCAGGTTCTTTGGGTTCCGGAGGTTTGGGCGCCGGCGGTTTGGGGGGCTTCGGTGGTTCCGGCACGGCGGGTACGTCGATTTCTTCGGGTTTCTTTTCGTCGTTCATGGTGTCGTCTCCTTGGGGTCATCGACGTTGGCGGTGTCGCCGGAGTCGGGTTTGTCGGTCAGTCTGGACCAGGTTGAGCGCGCGGCGTCGGCTGCCCGTTCTCCCAGGTTCATTGCTCGCCAGAGCATGACCTTGGCCTCGGATCGTCCGGTTTCGGCAGCGCCGGAAACGCCGCTCTTGAAAAGGACGCTGGCCTGCTGCAGTGGTGCGGAGGCTTCGTATCTGGCCAGGGTCACGGGGTTGCCGATGGCCAGTGACGCCAGGATCGCCAGGCTGTAAGCCGCCGCCGTCGCCGTCCTCTGGCCCAGTACTCTACGGGCGCTGAAGGGTCGCCTGGGCCTGAGACATCGGGAGAGGAGATGGTCCGGGGGTATGAGCGCGTCGCCGACCTGGTGGATCAGCGAAAAATCACTCCAGGCCCTTCTGCAGGAGGAACAGCTCTCCAGGTGCTGGAAGAGGCGGTCGAGATTGGCCTCGGATATCTCTCGGTCTATTGCGGAAAAGAGCAGACCCAGCCATCGACGGCATGGCGAATCGGCGACTTCCACTCTCAACTGTTCTGGGGGCTCAAGCTGGGCCATCGCCCGGCCGAAATCAAGGATCTCGCGAAGGCCGTCAAGAGTCTCTCGGCATTCGGAACAGGTCTCGATGTGGTTCTCGAAAGTGGTGATTGCGTCGGATTCAAGTTCGCCCTCGAGGTAGAGGCTGAAGCGTTCGCGGGTCAGGTCACAGGTGTTCATCAGGCGCCGACCTCGGCGGTCGAGGAGGGTACGGCCTTGATGTTGGTGCGTCTTCGAACGGAGGTTGCAAGCTCGAGCCGGGCTCGGTTGAGGCGGGATTTGACGGTACCCAGCGGCAGTTCCAGGGCCTCGGACATATCCTGGTAGGTCAGCCCGGCGAAGTCCCGCATCAAGATCAATTCGGCCAGGTTGGCATCGATCTGCTGAAGACTGGTGGCAACCAGGCGCAGGCGCTGTCGCCTTTCGGTCTGGCGGTGTGGATCCTCCGAGCTGGGGAGCCGGTCGATGATCTCCGGGTCGAGCCACGCGGCTTCCCGTTCTCGGCGGCTGCGCCGATGGGCATCTATCAGGAGGTTTTTCGCCACTCGCCACGCCCAGGCCATGAAATTCGAGCCGGCGTTATAGCGATGGAGGTTCTCCCAGAGTTTGAAATAGATCTCCTGGGTCAGTTCCTCTGCGATGGCGGCAGATGGGGCGTAACTCGCACAGAGACGGTAAAGGGGTTTCATGGTGGCGCTGACAAGCGCCGACCATGCCTCTTCATCTCCCTTGCGGCATCGCTCCACTGTGGCCTCCAAATCGTTCGTTCCCATGTCTTCCAGGATAACGCCGATTGGCGAA
>Ga0164315_10000928_pt1 | contig 21489 bp, 18 predicted proteins | sample GuaBasSedimGuay6_FD_113737 | JGI IMG/M metagenome (GOLD analysis project Ga0164315, IMG submission 113737) | Subseafloor sediment microbial communities from Guaymas Basin, Gulf of California, Mexico - Guay6, Core 4569-2, 0-3 cm | ecosystem: Environmental > Aquatic > Marine > Hydrothermal vents... | reverse complement strand
GGGATTTAGAAATAATTTCAAAGGATTTGATTCATTTGAATTCTTAAAATTTGAAACCCGTTGGGATTGCCGATCTTACCGCATCTACGGCGTCAGATGCCATGCCGCATAGGCCACTATTTGGTCTTCACTCTTCAAGCTACGCCCCAACAAGAGCGGAACAGCATCTTCCTTGTAGCTGCGGCAACCTTGACAATCGCTCAATTTAGGTTAGAACAAAATCCTGGAATCAGGGTGTTTCTTTTGCCATTTGTCCCATCGGGTATCTTTGGATGAGACTTTGGGCAGCCACTGGTTAAAATACATACCTTGTATGCCCCGCAAACCTTTGGAATAAGGGTACCAGAGTGTCTCAGTCTCCTTGTCGTAAAGTACGAATGTATTCTTATAGGTCCATCCAGCGGGTGCCAACGTCAATTCCCTTTTGTCTATCGTGCGGCTGTACACAGCCGCTAAATCAACCAGGGGTCAATAACCGACAGCCACGGGTTTTCCCCCCAAATGGGTATTGGCAACCTCATGGCGTTTCATTTTTGGAACGGCATAGGCTTGAGCTTCACCTTCTTCTTCAATCCCGATGACCCTTGGATTACGATGGGATGGAATGTTGTCTTTTAAGTGGGTATCTTCAAGTGTCGAAAAAGCATTTTTGCCGATGCCATATTGAAAATTTTCAGGCTTGAACCCGATGGATTTGGCCTGGGTCACATCCCATTGCACACCGGTTCTATCCTGGATGTATACCTTTTCTCCTTTTTGAATGACGTTTGTGGCGGACAAATCAGCGACACTGAAACTGATGACGGCCAAAAAGGCCGTTATAAAGATAATATATGGTTTCATAGGATCACCTCCTAATTTATTCCGTCATTTAAAACCTGGTTCAATGGGCCAGGTCAGAGATATTTGGCTATGCAGATGGCGGTAGTTACTTAAATCCGAAGCACGAAATTCGAAATCCTAAACGGTTCGACTAGCTCACCGCCCTGAGCAAGGTCGAAGGGCAATACCGCATGATCCAAATTCGAATGATCAAAACAAGGCCTTGGAGCTACAAGTTTGACGGTCTCGTAAAAAGTCCAAAACCCCGTCATGCCTGCGAAGGAAGGCATCAAGTTTAAGCACTATGTTTGAATCATTGTCTAAACATAATGCCATTTTTCCAAAGCTCAAGTTGATAGCATTTGTCGGAATATCGTTCCGGTTTCTCCGAAAAGGCTGAAGGACTTATTCGGAACATAATTATGATAACCCCTATAAATGGCGGAGTTATATCCCAATCAATCGGAAAACAAGTACTTGACCCCTGGAACCCTCGAACCCTGGAACCCTGGAACCCTTCGGTTATTTCACACCATCCGTTCGATATCACGGATGGCATCCTTTATTTTCTTTTCGGAAACACGGGTGGCTGTTTTCAGTTCCTGGGCAAACAGGGACACTTTAAACTCTTCCAGGAGCCAGAAAAGCGCTTCCATGGCCTCCCGCTTTTCCTGGCCGGCATCTGGGGACAGATCCATTACGAGCGTATTCAGCGTGGATGCAAAGCCGGACACTGATTTTTCTCTAATGCGATCCTTTTCAAAATTGACCACAGCCCTTTCTGCACGTATCTGCATACCCTTTATGTATCGGACGATATGCGTTAGGCGCTCACTGTCATAGAGTCTGACAAAGTGACGGGGAACGAGACGCGACATATCACTTTTCAAATCAGAGAGAAACTGAATGAGGTTGCTGTTTTTGAGATTGGCCGTTTCAAGTTGATAAAGTGCTGTTCGGGCAGCATGCACGGCATTCAGAACCTGGGTTGTTTTCTCGAGCAGATCCTGGCCATTGAGGTGAATACCTTCTTTTTCCAGTTTTTTTATCCAGGAATAAAACTGCGCCTGTTTACGTATGTTTATCTGAAACTGCTCATCGATAATTTGTTGATACATTTCCTGCTCAATCGATTTGCAGCCGCCAAAATAGGTGGCCGGCTTTTTGAACACCGGTAACAGGCGAAGATTTATTTTGAGAAACTTGAGTTCCTTTGAAAGAGATTTTGTAAAGAGAAACGCAACGCCTTTTTTGTGTGATGTTATGGCCTTTGTCTTGTCAGCAAAAAGACTCAGGTAGAGATCTTTTTCGCGAATTTCGAGGCCCGGATAGAGGATCCACCGGGCATGGTGCTTACCCGTCAAGGTGATAGATTCGGGTATATCGCCAAAATCCCATTTTACAATGCCTTTTTTCTCCCACTTTTTTTTAGCCGAAACCAGTCCATCAGGATCGGGTTTTTTTGCGAGATTTTTCTTCAGGTGCGCGATGTCCCGTCCTGCCATCACAATCTTTTCATGGGAATCGGTGATGGCAATTCTCATTTTAAGATGGTCAGGAAGGGATTCTACCGGCCAGGCAACGGCAGGGATATCGACACCCACACGGGAGTAAAGAAAGCGGCTGAGGGCAGATGCCAGGGGGTTGTTGGAGCGGGGCATTTCATCGATAATGGCTTGAACGGTGGATGAAATGGGAACCAGCTTTTTTCGATACTGCTTGGGAAGTCCTTTGATGAGCGCTTCAATCTTTTCCTTGAATAGCCCCGGAATTAACCAGTCGGTCTGTTCAGGCGTGATGGCATCCGTCAATGGGGCAGGAACGTTTAAAGTTACGCCGTCGTGTTCTTTACCTGTTTCAAACTGGTATTTTAGCGGGAACGATTGCTCTCCCAATCTGATGGATTCCGGGTAATCGGCCAATTCATCAGGATCAGGATCATAGCGCATGAAGTCCTCCTGCTTCAGCATCAGGAAGTGATCACCCCCTTTTTCGTGGATGATTTTTTTCAGTGTCCGGACATCATGCACCTGGGCGAGGTTTTTTTGATAAAACCCAAAGAGGTCTTCGTCGCCCACCCGGATATCCCTGCGGCGGATGCGGCTTTCCATATCCTGAACGATCTGTTCAATTTTCAGATTGTGGGTGAGGAATGGAAAGTGGGGATCTATTTCGCCGGGGATCAAGGCCTGGCGTATGAAAAGTTCACAGGCTTCTGCGGGGTTCACACGGCCATAAGGAACCATTCGTTTTGGTACGACAATAAGGCCGTAAAGCGAGACCTGCTCATCAGCAATGACAGCACCTTGCTTGCGGGACCACCGGGCATTGAGGTAGGTGTGCCGGCATTGGTCTGCTCCCAGTTCTTCCAGCCAGCCACTATCGATATTGGCACAGGATCTGGCAAAGAGCCTTGAGGTTTCTATCATCTCGGCGGCAACGATCCAAGGACCGGGTTTATCAAAGAGTCCTGACCCGGGAAATATCATGACCTCCCTGTCCCTGGCGGCCTTGAAGTAATGTTTTTCCTTTTTCCGGGCGATATTCGATAGAAATCCACTGAGGATCGATTTGTGAATATCAATATAGCGCTGCTTAAAAGGTTCTCCCGGTGTGGATGAGACAGGACCCCTGGTTTTGTTTAACTGAAATCGGTTCTCCTTGAGGATGGAGGAAAGTTGATTGTAGATGTCCTGCCATTCCCGCATGCGTCGGAAGGAAATAAAGTTGGCTTTGCAAAACTTTTTCAAAGACTGTAAGGGCCGGTTCTTTTGGATGAGTTTCCAACAGGCATGCCAGATATTGAGAAGTGTCAGAAAATCGGATTGTGGGTCCCTGAATTGCCCATGGGCTTCATCGGCTTCGGCTTCTTTGTCCAGCGGTCTTTCTCTTGGATCCTGGATGCTCAAAGCTGAAGCAATGATGGAAATTTCACGGAGACAGTTTCGTGTGTCAGCCTCGATGATGATGCGGGAAAGCCTGGGATCGATGGGCATCTTGGCCATGATGCGGCCAATGGGAGTCAGTTCATATACAGGTAGTAAGGTGTCAGGCGTTCTTTTGGAAACAGAAGGGGATGCGTGTTGTTGGGATGAAATTTGTGCCTGTCTTTTACGGCGCTTGATAGCGCCGAGTTCCAGCAGGAGTTTGAACCCATCCTGGATACTTTTATCATGGGGCGGATCGATAAATGGAAATTGGTTTATGTCCCCAATTTTGAGAAAGAGCATTCTGAGAATAACATCGGCCAGGTTCGATCGAAGAATTTCCGGCTTGGTATAGAGGGGCCGGAGGCTGTAATCCTCTTCGGAGAAGAGCCGGATACAGACACCGTTTTCTATACGACCACAGCGCCCTTTTCTCTGGTCCGCGCTGCTTTGTGATATGGACACGACGGGGAGGGCTGTGATGCGTGACTTGGGCGTATACTGAGATATTCGGGCGAGCCCGGTATCGACTACATACCGAATGCCGGGAATGGTAATGGATGTCTCGGCAATGTTGGTGGCAACAATGATTTTTCTATTTTTGGAATGCTTGAACACGCTTTGCTGTTCGGACGCGGATAACCTGGCAAATAAGGGCATTATTTGAACATGCTTCAGTTTGCGGCCCGTAAGCATATCACAGGTCTCACGAATATCCTGTTCCGTGGGTAAAAAGGCCAAGATATCGCCACGGGAGCTTTCGCGTATCAGGTTTTCAGCGGCGTTCACGGTTAAATCGATATGGGTTGGATCTCCATTATTTTCCTTCACTGTATTGGGTGGTAGATACCGTGTTTCCACCGGGTAGGTTCTGCCTGAGACCTCGATTACCGGGGCATCGTCAAAGGCCTTTGAGAATTTCAAGGTATCGATAGTTGCCGATGTAATGATGAGTTTCAGATCTTTTCTTTTATTGAGAAGGGTTTTCAGGATTCCCAGCACAAAGTCGATATTGAGGCTTCTTTCATGGGCTTCGTCGACGATAATGGTGTCGTACATGTTCAGGTAGGGGTCTCCCTGGGTTTCAGCCAGGAGAATGCCGTCTGTCATGATCTTGATATACGTGCCGGCACTTGTCTTGTCCTTGAAGCGAATTTTATATCCAACTGATTGCCCGATACTTTCGCCTATTTCTTCCGCAATCCGGTTCGATACGGTGATAGCGGCGATTCGCCTTGGTTGTGTACAGCCGATTAATCCATCAATGCCCCTGCCGGCTTCTATACAGAACTTTGGAATCTGAGTTGTTTTGCCGGATCCGGTTTCTCCTGAAACAATGACAACCGGATTGTTTTTAATGGCCTGGATGATCTCATTTTTTTTGCTCCATATGGGCAGAGAAGGTATCTCTCCCGTAGATGGCAGGCGGTCACGCCGGCGATTTTTCATGTGAATGGACTTGTTGATATGCTTTTCAATGGTATCAAGCGTTTTTACGAGGTCCTGCTTGGCAGCTCCCCTCTTAAGCAGCTGCCGAGCTTTTCTCATACGGCGTATGGCTTGGGTACGATCTGCCGGCATGGCTTTTGGCAGAATTGAATGCAAGTGCTTCAATTGTTTATGGATATCTTTCAATGGAGTAACCATAGGAAGGTGCAAAACACGACCGATCGATAAAAATAAAAGCACCCTGTTGGCAGGCAACGGGTGCTTTTATCATAGAACCTTAGTTCAGGTTAAACTTTATTGACGTTCTTGGCTTCAGGTCCCCGATCACTCTCCTCAATTTCAAAGTCGACCTTGTCACCTTCGGAGAGAGTCTTGTATCCACTTGCTTCTATGGAAGAAAAGTGAACAAATACATCGTTGCCGTCTTCTTGACTGATGAAGCCATACCCCTTTCTATCATTGAACCATTTAACAATTCCTTGTGCCAAACCGCCAACCTCCTTTTAAGAGTATTAACATTATCCCGTGATCCAGATCGTCACTCTGGCAAAGGAGATACTCTTCAGAGCGAAATCGATCTGAGAACCAGCCGGGGGCCCTTTGGATGAGTAGTTTAAGCCCATCTTTTTGAAAACGTCAAGAAAAAATAAGGATCAACTAGAAAAGAGTTGATCCTTATTTGGAAATCATAAAATCGTTCCTACGATTTTATTGCGTTATTCGCTTCACATCGGCTGTTTTTCTCAGTTCTTCCAAATAACGTACTGTCTCGTCCTGGATCTTTTGTTGCCGTAGTATTTCTCTCAGCCTGTCTTTGATATCCTCGAACACGTAGGCGGATTTAGCTTTTTTATCATAGACTTTGATCAGGTGGAAACCGAAGCGTGTCTCCACGATATCACTTACCTCGCCCGGTTTCAGAGCAAATGCTGCGTCTGAGAAGGGTTTGACCATTTTCTTGCGGTCAAAATAACCCAGATCACCACCATTCACGTTACTTGGCCCCTCAGAATATTGCCTGGCCAGTTCGGCAAAGTCATCCCCAGCTTCTATTTTTATTTGAACCTCTTCAATTTTTTTCCGGGATGCAAGTTTTTCTTCATCGCCGGCATCCGGGGCGACTTGGATCAGGATGTGGCTGGCTTTTACTTCTTCAGGTTTTTGGAAGTACTGCGGATTGTTCTCAAAAAATATACGACTCTCCTTTTCCGATACCATCGCTTTCGGGTAGACTACCACCTCTATCAGCTTTTGGATAGCATTGGCCTGACCCACCTGAGTTCTCATCGTTTCTATGGTGATCCCCATCTCCGCCAACAGGCTTTCAAAACTTTGGCCCGCTTCAAGTTTTTGCTTTATCTGGTCAATACTGTTATCGATTTCTTCTGCATCCGTGGTGATCCCCTTTGCTTTGCTCCGCTGATAAAGGAGCTCACGGTTGATGAGTGAGTCGATGACTTTATCTCTCATTGAGCCCATCATCGATTCATCGATAGGCTGTCGCATGGCCTTGGCCTGGAATAGTATCCGTTTGATCTCTAACGCTACATCTGTTTCAGTGATGGGGATATCGTTGACAATGACGACCGTGGTGTCAGGGGTATTATCTGTCTGAGAGAGGGCGTCACTCGCGATGAATGCGAACAAAGTCGTCATCAGGGTGATCGAGTTAAAAAGAAATGGCTTAAACTTCATCTCATGTGTCCTTTCAGAAATTTTTATCAAATGGTTCCCACCATTTTATGGCGAAAACTGCATGTATCGTCAATGGGATGCAATTGCAAGCGGATTTGTCTAAGGATGATGGGAAGCGTGGTCGGCGGGTCCTTGGGGCTCGCGCAAAAATAACTTAACATTTTATGCGCCCACGCATCCCGCATGGCGGCGTTGCGAAAGCTCGGAATATGCCAGATATTCCTGCTCTTTCGCGCCTTGCCAACCGGGCGCCTGAACACCTAAAATCTGTCAATTTATTTTTGTGCGAGCCCTTAACTCATAAGATAAAAACCCATGACAGGATCATAGAGGTCGGCATCTCTGAATGCAGCTCCGAAGTAGGGGCTGTCGGCATTTCGAATTACAACGGTTTTTTGCATGGGTGTCTGTTTACTGTCGTCCAACTTGAATTCTAAATTAAGGAGATGGCCGGTTTTTAAATCTCGACCGACATCCAGCTTCAACTTCACACCGCCGGCAGATATATCAGTGATCGTCATTTTTCCTCTGTCCATTTCCTCCCCGTCAACGATGTACTTGTATATACCCTTCAGGTTGGCCCCTTTTCGATATTGTTTTCGCTTCTCCAGGATAGAGGTCCATTTATTTCCACAGGTACATTTTGACTTTACCTTGACGGTTTTATCCATCTGCGCATATTTGCTGACATCCACCGTCAGGTCTTTTTTACAATGTGGGCAGATAAACGTGGCCATATTCGTGCTTGTAATATAAACTCTTTCTACCATGTGAGTATTCCCTATTTATCCCATCGGCTCATGATATAAAATCTTGACAATTTTGGGTTTGTAGGCATCATTTTTTCCTAATGTATTCGCTTTTGAGCGGATCACCACAAAGGATAGGAACAATGAGAGAAATCCTGATACAGCAGATAATAGAGAGACATTCATACCGATTTTCAATGCCAACCAATGGCCGAGAATTGCCCCCGTCAACATGAATCCTACCGGGAGCAGGTAGAGCAGAAAGCAGGCTTTCATAAGGGAGGCCGTCTCAAAATGGAGTAAAATCCGGTCCCCTTCCCGGGCGCCTGCACCATTGATTGCATCTACTTCCATGACTTTTCCCGTTTCTGTTACGTGGCAGGAATCCCTGGCTGTACAGGCTTTACATGAACTTGATTTGGTTGTCTTGACCCGTGCAATTGTGTCACGGGTATGGATGACGATACCTTCTTCGGTAGCCAATGTTGTCCTCTTAGGCGTTATTAGTGCCTGTTTTTTCGTAGCAGATCAGGCCGCATTGCAGGCACCTTTCAGCTTCTCTTTGGGCCTTCTTTTCGGTGAAGCCTTTTTCGATCTCTGCATTCATTAAGCGCTCCGGGGTGTCGGCTAAGGGCATGATGGTGCGTGAAATCTGTTCCACGCGTTCTATTTCGTTAACGTTTTGAATCACGGTCGTCAAGGTAAGCACATTGTCCGGATGCGACAGAGGGATACCATAGATGACATTGTGGATGGAGGCAGCCGCTCTTCTGCCTGCACCGATCGCCTTGATGGCGCCGCTGTAGTCGCTAAGGACGTCACCTTCAGCTATCAACCCCACCTCACTGTTGTAATGGGGATGCTTGAGTGCGTAGAACCCTTCCCATCGCAGATCGTTGGCGATCTTTTCTTCCTCGGAGGGTGTTTCCTGGGTGTCTGACCCGTCCATCGTCGGTTTGGCAAAAATGAACTCGGGATATCGCCCGGAGGCTATCACAAGTGTATCTGCCGGGAGAGTATGCACGGTTCCGGAACCTCGATCGAAATATTCGATCTCATTGAGATGGTCTTTCTCCCCGAATATCCTATTGATACCCGCACTAAAAATGACATGGATGCCTTTTTCGGTTGCTTTGCCGAGAGTTTCGGCGGACAGCCCGTTGTTTTCGGTTGATTCCCTGAAAATTACGGTAGCCTTGTCAGCACCGTTTTCCTTGCACAGGATGGCGGTTTGAATAGCGAGTTCTCCGCCACCGGCCAGAATGGTGTGTTTTCCGCAGGTGATGTCCGGGGGCGTTTTCTGTTTCAGGGCTTTTGAAACATCCATGAGTAGATGCAGTCCCGGAACCGGTTTTTCGGCACCGGCTCCCCGCGCCAACCGACTGTCCCAGCCACCCAGAGAGAGAAAAACAGCATCAAAACCATCGTTGAGAAGCGAATGAATGGAAATGTCTTTACCCAGACACTGGCCTGTTTTGACGGTCACGCCCATTTCGATAATCCCATCGATATCCCAGTCTAAAACATCATGGGACAACCGGTTAGTCGCTATGGCACTTCTCAGGAGACCACCCGGTTTTTGTGTGGCTTCGAACACCGTTGGCGCATGACCCAGCCGTGCAGAAAAGAAAGCTGTTGAAAGTCCCTGTACACCACCGCCCATAACAGCTATTTTTCGACCCGTATCCGGCGCCTTGAAGGGCAGAATCCTTTCTCCCTTTTCTTTCTCGTAGTCGGCCACGAATCGTTTCAAAAAATTGATCGCAACGGGCTCATCGAGGAGCTGTCGTCTGCAGGCGTCTTCACAGGGCCGTGGACAGATTCGACCGATGACAGTGGGAAACGGGAGTCTTTCCTTGATAATCTGAACAGAACGAGCATAGTTTTTCAATTGAATCTGTCTTATATATTCACAGATATCGATACCGGCAGGGCAGGCCCTCTGACAGGGTGTCGTACAATCCTCGGTGGTGTACTCACGAATGATGCGACGTGTAACGGAGGAAAGGGTGATAATATGTTTTGGACAGACCCTTTCGCATGCACCGCACCCGGTGCATTTGACTTCATCGACCACGGGAAGACCATCGGATCCCATGGTGATAGCATCGAAGGGGCATGCTTTTGCACAGGTCCCAAGCCCCAGGCATCCTATCCGACAAACTTTCATTCCTCCGTTGATGAGGGCAGCAGCTCTGCAATCTCCGAGTCCGTCATAAAAATACTTTATATCGGCAGTCTGGAGGCCGTAGGTACATCCCGGTTTGGCGATATCAGGTTCCTTGGCTTCAATAGCGATGCCCATTATAGCGGCAATAATTTCGGCAACGTCCGGGCCCGCCGCTACACAGGAATTGGGAGACGCCTTTCCGGCAACAATCGCCTCGGCATTTGCGCTGCATCCGGGAAGACCGCATCCCCCACAATTAGCCCCCGGAAGGGCGTCATCGACAGCTATAATCTGGGGATCCACATAGACATAAAATATTTTGGATGCCATGGCCAAGCCCACACCCACAAGCAGCCCAAGGCCCCCCATCATGAATACGGCTTCAATCATTGTTTACTCCTCTTTCTTACCATGAACCGTCAAGACCGCGTAGACCTTCCATGTAAAGTTTTCCGCTTGCCACAAAAAGAGAATGCCGGGTGAGCAACAGCGGTATTTTGTAGGATGCAGCCAGATCGATCACAAGCTTTTCCGGCTGTTTACCCCGAACGAACACGACGGCTCCCACTCTGGCTATTTTTGCGGTGCGAATGACTTGCTCGGTGACGACGCCGGTAAGTATTGCGCACCCTTCGGTTGCAGCTGACAGCACATCTTCCATAAGATCTGCACTACCACAACCAGTGATTGTGTTTTCCATCTGGTCTTCACCTGCAAGTACGGTCGCTTTCAGGGCATCTTTTATTTCAGCAATTTTCATCTGACGCTCAACCTGTTGAAGTGGATGGTTCTGAAATATCTACCCTTCCGATTTTTCAACCAATAAGTGGACCAAATTGAGGGTTACCATTTCATAGTTATCACGGATTGTCAATGCTATCATGGGTTGAAAATAGGATCTTTTCGTTGACAAGTAGAGGAAATTTTTATGATAACAGCTGGAAAAAGGAGTTTGTATGTTGGACTATTACGACAAGATTGCGGAAGCAGTCGCATATATCGAAAAGAAGATCCCGGAAAAACCATTTGCCGGTTTGCTGACCGGGACAGGCCTGGGAGATAGTGGACAGTCCCTGGTCGTGTCTGAGTCTCTGCCTTATAAAGACATTCCACATTTCCCGGTTTCTACCGTGCAGAGCCATACAGGAAAGTTTCTGGCAGGTAGAATGGCCAACCGGCCGGTTATTGTCATGCAGGGGCGTTTTCATCTTTATGAGGGTTATTCGCCCCTGGACGTCACGTTTCCCATACGGGTGATGCAGACCTTGGGTGTCGAGACGCTGTTTATCACCAATGCCGCCGGAGGACTCAATCCGGTGTTTAGGCCCGGCGACATCATGCTCATCAAAGATCATATCAATCTGACCGGCGCCAATCCCCTTGTGGGACCGAACCATGATGACTGGGGTGAACGATTTCCTGATATGACGGAAGCCTATGACAGGCAACTGATATCACATGCAGAAGAAGCCGCAAGGGACGCCACAATACCGCTTAGAAAAGGGGTATATGCCGGCCTTCCGGGGCCGTCTATTGAAACACCTGCAGAGGTTCGGTTTTTAAAAACCATCGGGGCGGAGGCTGTCGGTTTTTCGACGGTACAAGAGGTCATTGCTGCCGTGCATGCCCAGATTAAGGTGCTGGGGCTGTCGATTATCACCAATGTCAATGACCCTGACAATCCGGTCCCCGCCAGAGTAGAGGATATCATAAAGGTGGCAAAAGCCGCAGCTCCTCAGGTTGATAGAATCATTCGTACGATGATGGGAAGGCTGTAACGAAAGGGTCCAAGGGTCCGAGGGTTCCAGGGTTCGAGGGGAAAAACGAAGGGTTAGAGGGTTGGAGGTTCGAGGGGACAAGCAAAGGGCGAAGGGTTCAAGGATTTAAGGGCCCGAGGGGAAAAGCCAGTTTGCGTGCAGCTTAAATCAAGCTTGCCAAAGAAAAAGAAGGAATTTCTATCACGAAAACACGAAAGGACGAAAGCACGAAAAAGACCAAGGAAAATTTCGTGTTTTTCAAATTTCGTGTTTTCGTGATTGCTTTTGTTTTTTAACCAGAATATGCACCAAACACAAAACACCCAATACAAAACACAGGGGGACCATTGCATACGACATTTGACACCATCATTTACAATGCCGTTATTGTGACAGTTAATACGGCCTTTGATATTTTTCCCAAGGGTATGCTCGGAATAAAGAACGGCAAGATTGAAGAAATAGCTAACATGCCGGATGGGATTGATGTTCCGGCCGGAGTAGAGGCGATTGATGTCGCAGGCGGTATCGTTATGCCCGGACTGGTCAACACCCACACCCATATGCCCATGACGCTCTTTCGCGGCCTGGCCGACGACCTGCCGTTGGATGTTTGGTTGAATCAATATATTTTTCCAGCTGAGGGGGCATGGATCAATCCGGAAAATGTCCGTCTGGGTACGGCACTTGCGTGTGCGGAAATGTTGCTCTCTGGGACGACGACTGTCTGTGGCGGATATTTTTTCGAAGATGAAGTTGCGGAAATCGTGAGCCGGGCAGGGATGCGTGGGGTTCTCGGGCAGGGGGTTATCGATTTTCCGGCACCGGGTGTACCGGATGCCGGTGATAATATCAATTCAGCGGTGGCTTTCACCAAAAAGTGGAATGGCTTGTCGCCGATGATCCAGCCTTCCATCTTTTGCCATTCGCCCTATACCTGTTCGCAGGAAACCCTCAAAGCGGCCAAGGCCGCAGCCAGGTCGCAATCAATCCTTTTTCAAATCCATGCAGCCGAAACAGCCCGAGAACAGGCCTTGATTGAGGGTAGTGGCGATATGTCGCCTATTCAATATCTTGACCATATTGGCGTCCTGGATGAGCAGACACTGCTGGTTCATTCAGTCTGGGTAGATGACAGGGATGTCGAAATCATCGCCAAGAGCGGCGCGGCAGTGTCACACTACCCCGAGAGCAATATGAAACTGGCTTCCGGAATCGCTCCGGTTCAGAAATTTCTGTCTGCGGGTATTTCTGTTGGTCTGGGAACAGATAGCTGCGCGAGCAACAATGATCTGGATATGTTTCAGGAGATGGACACGGCCGCAAAACTCCACAAAGCCCATACACTGGACCCCACCGTCATGGATGTCGGCTCGGTGCTGAAGATGGCCACCATCGAGGCTGCCAGGGCCATTGGCCTGGACCGCAGAATCGGGTCATTGGAAAAAGGCAAGCAAGCCGACCTGATTATCATCGACACCCACCAGCCCCATCTGGTGCCGTTATACAACCCGGTGTCCCAGGTCGTCTATTCGGCAAGAGGCTCGGATGTAAAAGATGTCATGGTGGCGGGCAGAATGCTGGTACGTAACCGGTCTCTGACAACTTTGGACCAGGATGATATTCTGAATAAGGTGAATGCACTGAGCAGGGAGATAGCTGCTTTCGGTAAAATTGGATAAGGCCTTAAGAACAACACCGTCGCATTTGATAAAATGTCAAAGGACGAAGAGTACCTAACAACTACGAATGATGATATCTGTGATTTTGCGAAGCTGGGAATATTCATCTATCAACACCCTGAAGCAAACCATATTGAAGGACGATCTTGTGAACGATTTAATCTGCTACTGTTTCGTATATTCCGTTGATGACATCGAAAAAGATTATCGGGATAACGGGGTGTCTACGATCATGGAAAAAATCAAAATGGAAAAGAAGTTTGGTAATTGTCAGTGTGTTACTAAAAATCCTAAGGGGCAATGATGTTTAGGTGATGTCCGCCAGGTGGTGGATAGGATCAAGGCTTATTAGCGTAATCAACGATTCAGGGGAAAGGTATCCAGATCCGCATAATCATTTGTTGGTTGCAGCGATCATCACATCATGCAACGTCTCAACCCCAGTGCCACGGCGTCTTTTCGTTAACCAGGATACGTCGTTCATTCAGCTCAAGCAAATCGTCCTAAGGAGGTATCTCATGTTTACATCTGGTTTCTTTTTTAATCTAACTACAATGGTAGGAATCGCCGTAAAGGTGGTAATCATTCTTGCCAGCGCTATTACACTCAATATTATTCAGAAAAAATTGATTCCGAGGGTAATAATCAAGAGTATCTCGAATGTCCGGGTAGAATCACAGGATCAGTTAGCCACCCGCTCCAAAACAATGGCTTATGTCTTCATAAAAGTTGTCGCCGTTATTATCTGGATTATTGCCATTGTGATGGTTCTGGGTGTTATTGAAGTAAATATATCCCCCTTGCTGGCGACACTCGGTGTTGCCAGTCTGGGACTTGGTTTTGCTGTTCAAAACATCATTCGCGACTATCTTCAGGGCTTCTTCATCGTAATGGAAGACTGGTACCGGATTGGTGATTGGGTTACCATTGCGGGAATGGAAGGCGAAGTTGAGAAAGTAAGTCCGAGGCGTACAGTTTTACGAGAAATAAATGGCACAATGCATGTAATACCCAATAGTCAGATACCATTTGCTAGTAATCAGACCAGAGACTGGGCAAGGATCAATCTATATGTTACGGTGGCTTATAAAGAGGATATCAGCCATGTCTATCAAGTTATTAACGAGGTGTGCCAGGAACTGAAAGATGATCCCGATTTTGGAACGAACTTAACAACGACTCCGTCTGCGATGCGTGTTAGCGATCTTGGTGACCATGGCGTCGACATTTGTATTCGGGGCGATACCAAGTCTGGAGAACAGTGGGGGCTGACCGGGGAACTACGCAAGCGGATCAAAAACCGTTTTGACCAGGAAGGTATCGAGATTCCCTGGCCTCACACTAAAGTCTATTTTGGAAACACGCCAGAAATTGTAAAAAGTACCGTTAGCTGAACCGGATTCTCACCTTGATTTATACTGGTCTTTCGGGGGCGTGGCTTATCCGGTAGGATAAAATAATAATATACCCCAAAACAAAGAGGGGACAAACAAAGAGGGGACAGGCACTTTATGTTGACAACCGAGCAGCAATGTTCTAAAAAGTATCATGTCTGTTGATTGTAACTAAAACACAGGGGAGAAGATCCAATGCCAAGAATATCGAGGATGATCATATCTGAAGAGCAGGCGGTGTATCATGTGATGTCGCGAACGGCATTGCCGGAATTTCCCATGAAGGCTGTTGAGTGCGATTTTTTACTGGGGCTGATCAAACGTTTTTCAGGGCTGTATTTCACTGAAATATTAGGATTTTGTTTGATGGGCAACCATTTCCATCTGCTGGTGAAAATGCTTCCGGAAAGTGACTTCAGTAATGAAGATGTAAAGAAACGAATTGAAGAATTTTATGGAGATGATTACGCTTTTCCCAAAGGTCAACTACCTTATTTTAAAACAAAGCTATCAAGTCTTTCGGAATTCATGCGTGATATCAAGGTCAATTTTACGCGATTTTACAACCGCCGTCATAACCGGCGGGGTTATTTTTGGGGAGATCGTTTCAAGAGTGTTATTGTAGACAAGGGTGAAACCCTGGTGAATTGCCTGGCTTATATTGATTTGAACCCTTTGCGGGCAGGTATCGTGAAAAAGCCGGAAGAATACCGCTGGAGCTCTATCGGGTATCATATGCAGACCAAAAACAAGGATAAGTTCCTGTCCACCGATTTCGGTCTTATGGAATTCAACGTGAAAAGTGAAAAGGAGCGGGTACGACGTTACCGCAGATACATGTACCATGCCGGTTCCATTGATCGCCCGGATAAGGGAAAGGTCAAGGTGATCGACCCCCGACTGCTTAAAAAGGAAAAGCAGAAAGGCTTTAAAATCACCCATGCCAGTCGGTTGCGTTACCGCACCCGTTATTTTACGGATTCCGGTATTATCGGATCAAAGGAATTTGTTTCGACCCACTACAAGCAGTTTAAACATCTATTCCAATCAAAGAACGAGAAAATACCCAAGCCCATTCAGGGCCTTTCCGGGATTTACTCCCTGAAACGGCTTTCAGAAACGATCTGAACGAGAAAAAACTTCCATAAACACATCGTAGACTGCAACCAATGCATGATTGCGTCCGCACTTCACGAATCCGGGTGTAAGGCCAATCAAAATACCCATCCGACAACTTTTCCACAGACCTGAAAACAGATGCTACTGCTGGCAACAATAAACTCTGGTGGAATAAGCCATTTTTATGGTGGGGAAGAGCATAAAGAGCCTGTCCCCATTAGTACTGACTCGCTATTCCATCCTGCCAATTCAAGTATAGGTCAGGGCAGATAAAAACGTGGAACGATTTTATTCGCCGTCAAACTCGCAGATGGTAAATATCTTTTGATCTTTTATTTTATCTCGCCCTTTAAGATCAGGCAGTTCAACGATAAAAGCACACTCCAAAATATCACCACCTAGTTTTTTCACCAATTTTACCGCGGCTTCGATGGTTCCGCCTGTGGCGATAAGATCATCGACGATGACAATTTTTTCACCTGCGGTAATGGCATCTTCATGCATTTCGACCGTATTTTTGCCATATTCAAGGGTATAGTGTTCGGAAACGGTTTTATAGGGCAGTTTTCCCTTTTTTCTTACTGGAACAAAGCCCACATTAAGCTGGTAAGCCAGGACGGCTCCGAAAACAAAACCTCTGGCGTCAATGCCAACGACTTTGTCAATATTCAACTCTTTATATCGGTTATTAAATACATCGCAGGCATTTCGATATGCTTCGGGATCCTGCATGAGCGTAGTAAGATCCCTGAAAATCACGCCTTCAATGGGCCAGTCGGAAATGGATCTGATGGAATCTTTTAATTGCATTTATTACTCCCAACCCGGATTAACCGGGAAAAGACCATTTGTGGATGGGCACTAATTAATTTTTGGAACTGCATTAAGGACTATCTTTTTAACGCTATCCGCATTCTGATTAAATACAGCAAGAATCTCTTTCCATGAGACCGGGGCTTCATCCTCTTTCCAGCAATCATAGTCGGTAGACATGGCGATAGCCGCGTAAGGTATGTCCGCTTCATTGGCCAGCATCGCTTCCGGGGCAATGGACATATTGATGATATCGGCCCCCCAGGCCCTGAACATATGAGATTCGGCTTTGGTAGAGAATCGTGGGCCCTCGATGGTAACGACGGTTCCACCATTATGTGTCGGGTAACCGAGTTCGACAGAGGTATGGTATAAAGTGGTTCTTAGTTTTGCATCGAAGGGCTCAGACATCGGCGCATGGCTTGCCCCCTTTTCAAAGGAATCAAAAAATGTGTTTTTCCTGAACCGGGTAAAATCGATGAACTGATCAACGATGACAAAATGTCCTCTCTCTATTTCTTCACGAAGACTGCCACATGCAGTCGTAGCAAGAATATGCGTTGCCCCCATTTCTTTCAAGGCGTGGATATTGGCCCGGTTGTTTACCTGGGTTGGACTGTACTGATGCTTTTTTCCATGCCGTGCGAGAATGATTGCCTCGGTACCCTCGATCCGACCGCTTGTAAGAGTAGAGGAAGGCTTGCCATAAGGGGTGTCCATATTCACCGATGTTGCATCTTTTATTATGTCGGGGTTATCCAGACCCGATCCGCCGATTATTCCGACAACTGGCATAACAATCTCCTGATTGGGTTTTAACGACAAAGAATGGATATGAAGGGTTCATATCCTAAAGTTTTTTAAATGACAATATATTCCAAGCCATACCGCTTAAAATGATTTGACCCCATTGAACGAATTGTCGTATAAAATCTTATCTATGAAAATAAAATCTCCACAAAATGAGCTTAATATACTGAGGCGGGCGCAAACAGCATTTAAGGCTCAGAACAAGCTTTTTGAAAACCTGATCGAGATGGTGCGTTCCTCTTCAAAACAGGAAATGCTGAAGGCCACCATGAAAAAAACTCTGGATGTTGCCTGCGATCTATCCGGAGCGAAAAAAGGCAGTTTGTTTCTGCTCAATGAAGATGGAGTTGTCACCGATAGTATCCTTACCCGTGGAGAGGTACCCTCGAAAGAAAGGTTAAGCCTGATTGGGAGTGTCTTGGATAGGGGTTTGGCCGGTTGGGTCAGAGAGCATCTTGAAATTGGACTTATCAAGAATTCAGAGACAGATGATCGCTGGCTGTCCCTTCCAGATGAACCTTATATGATTCGTTCAGCGTTAGCCGTACCGATTCTCAGGCACAAATGGCTATTTGGTATTTTAACGCTTATGCATCCGGATCCCGGACATTTTAACCAGGAATCCATCGATATGATGCAAATTACCGCTGATCAGATGGCATTGGCCATTGAAAACGCACAACTGTACATGAAGCTCGATGCATCATACCGTTCCCTGGGAAAAGCCAAAAAATCCATTGAAACATATTCCAGAGCACTTGACCTGGAGCTGGAAAAAGGTCGAAAAATCCAAAAAGACTTTCTGCCCCATCAAATTCCTCATGTACCCAATTGTGAAATTGCCACTTATTTTCATCCTGCGTTACAATTGTCCGGTGACTTTTATGATGTATTTATTCTCCCCGACCACCGTGTAGGGCTGGTCATTGCAGATGTCAGTGGTAAAGGCGTTGGTTCGGCATTGTTTATGGCCCTGCTTAGAAGTTTGATCAGGGTTTTTTCAGGCTACGCCCGGTTGCAATATTCTCTCGAAAGCCAAAGCAAAAAGACGCCTGAAATTTTAAAGAACTCGGCAAACCTGGCATATGCAGATCAATCAAACGCTCTTAATGCGGTAACACTTACCAACGAATACATTGCCCATGAGCATGGTGATGAGGGCATGTTCGCCACATTGTTTTTCGGCATCATCGATCCTTTGACAGGGTTACTTTCCTATGTAAACGGCGGCCATGAACCTCTGATCATTCTGAGTGAAGATGGAATAAAAAACAGATTGACACCGACAGGACCGGCAGTAGGCATGATGCCGGGATCACGCTATCAAATAGAAAAAGTTCAGCTCGAATCCGGCGATATTCTGTTCGGATACACCGATGGCGTAACAGAAGCCAGATCGCCACAGGATGAACTATACACACGCAAGCGCTTTGAAGAATCTGCTGTGAGATGTAATTTGCCGACGGCAGCAGAAAGTATAGAAAATGTTAGATCAAACCTTTTTAAATTTATCCAAAATGCACCTCAGGCTGATGATATTACCATGTTGGCGATTCGTTGGGGTGAAAAATGAATAAACGAGAGTGGGTTGTATATTTGATCCAGTGTTCTGATGATTCTCTATATTGTGGTGTAACAAATAATCTGGAAAACCGTCTGGCGGCGCACAATTCAGGCAGGGGTGCTAAATATACACGCTCCCGAAGACCCGTTAACGTGGTGGGTATCAGCTTCAAGATGACACAAAGCAAGGCGCTGAAACTGGAACATCGTGTGAAGCAATTCCCCGCCGGAAAGAAGCTGATGGAACTTTCAAAAGCGGATATTGGCCCTTAATCGTACCAAACCTTCCTCGCGTGCGTGCAGCACCCATTTCAGAGCGATGCCTTTCAGTTCCCGCCGTTCATGCAACAGTGCCGTCAGTGCCTTGCGGTACAGCAAATATTCATCCTTGGCCGAAATGTTCGCTATGACCGCCCGGGTAAACAGGAAGTCTTGGATCGGACGATTTTTACCGTTGTGGTTTCCTGCGGTTAAATCGATGTTGAATGTCTGGTAAATTTGACCAATGGGTCATCATGTCAGGCGAGCATATCCTGGATGGATTGATCCTTTTCTTTCCACAGCTTGTTGAGCCAGGTATGAAATCGGGCCCGAAATGATCTGTCTGTCGTATAATCACCCAGAAGGTCCGAAGTCACCGGCATGGACCTGACCATGACCTTGATTTCGCGGATATCACCACAGACAAAGGACCAGAAATTCTTGATGTTGTCCGGATAGACAATGGTAACATCCAGGATGGCGTTCAGCTGGTCACCCATGGATGTCAGTACGTAACCGACGCCTCCGGCTTTTGATTTCAGCAGGCTATGATAGGGTGAATGCTGTCTCTTGTGTTTCTCGGCGGTAAATCTTGTCCCCTCGACAAAATTCATGATGGAAATCGGAGACGTTTTGAATTTTTCACATGCTTTTCGAGTGATTTCCAGGTCCTTGCCCTTTAAATGGGGCTTTTTTTTCAAGAACTGTTTTGAATACCGCTTCATGAAAGGGAAGTCGAGAGCCCACCATGCCTGGCCAAGAACAGGAAACCATATGAGTTCTTTTTTCAGGAAAAATTTGAGAAACGGTATTTTGCGATGAAAAATCCGCTGTAGCACCAGGATGTCCACCGATGACTGGTGATTGGCTAAAACGAGATATTTATCATTCAGGCTGAGACCCTGAAGGCCTTGTACTGTCAGGGATGTTTTGGAAAACAGACGCTGATTGATATTGTTGGTGCCGACCCAGCCGGTGGCTAGGGTGTTCAGGGTCTGGCTACACCACCTTCGAAATCTTGTCAGTGGGATCAGGAATTTTAAAATCGCCAGAACAAAGAGAGGTGTGCACCAGAAAATGGTATTACAGAAATAGCCTAACAATGATGTAAGACCCCGCAGGGTTTTGATAAATGATTTCATACATAACATATAATTGCATAAGGGGAAAAAATTCAAGGCTGGTTGACATTATGACAATATTTTTACAATAATCGCTTCATGATTCTATTTCGGTTGTCAAAATATATTATGTGTTGCTGTTTTTGTGGGTGGATTGGTCTGTTTTACGGGTGCGCCCAGACCCCTGACGGAGCCGAGGCTGGCAGTCGGTTGCAGCGAACTGTGATTACAAACGGGATTGGCTTGCAGACGCCTGCAGAAGAGTACGCAGGGGAGGTACTTGCCTATATGGTGCAGGTAACCCTCGGTAAGGCCGGGAACCCGAAACTTAGAGAAGATTGGAGTGACAGGGGATTGAACTTGCCTCTGGATTATGGGGCCATCTCGGACATGATGCAGGGCCCTGAAAAGGATCCACGTCGTGTAATGGTGCTGGACAACAGTATTCTGGGGCTTTCCCAGGTGCTTTACCATTACGATGAAAAACTCAACTTGTTCAAGGGTGAGGGCATACATAACTCTCTTTTTCCTAGCACGGAGCTCCTATCTATTCGAGTGATGCTGCTGCAAAAGATGGATCGTGGTGAAAAAGTGGGCATGGCAGAACTGATGGATAAAAGGGCACAGCTTCTGGATCCTCATGTAAGAGCCGACGAGATCGATCTGGAGGGTACCAACCTGCATTTTTCTGAAATGAAATTTTTGAAGGATATCATCCAATCGGAGCCATCCTTTATGGCCTACCTGGAACACCCTTTTATCGTGGATACGTTTTACAGGATCGGCGCTGTTTCCATGGATTCCTATGTTCGGGAAAAGATCCAGTCAGCTCGCTACAGGGATTCCGGGTTCGAGCAGGTCCGGGAAAGACCCGACAAAAAATCTGTGAGGGTTGCTGTATTACCTTCTGTTGTCAAATCATTTGCCTATCAATCCATCGATATAGATGCCTATCCGAGTGGTTTTATGCCGGAGGAAACCTATGTCGAAGCCACAAAAACATTTGAGAAGACCATGATCGGATTACTGCAAAAACTCATTATAGCCCAGATGTTTGGTGATGCTGTATCAGAAGACTCAGACGAGCAGAAAAGGCGCAATGCGCTGGTTAAGGAATTTATTGAAGCGCATTTAGATGTTAGATCCATGAATCAGCG
>Ga0164315_10000927_pt1 | contig 21499 bp, 14 predicted proteins | sample GuaBasSedimGuay6_FD_113737 | JGI IMG/M metagenome (GOLD analysis project Ga0164315, IMG submission 113737) | Subseafloor sediment microbial communities from Guaymas Basin, Gulf of California, Mexico - Guay6, Core 4569-2, 0-3 cm | ecosystem: Environmental > Aquatic > Marine > Hydrothermal vents... | reverse complement strand
CAGTTAAAACGGGTGCTGTACAATTTACGTGCTTGATTGTCAGGAAGTTTTGTCAATAAAGTTCTCATGCTTGTTTATCCGCAAAACGGTCCTTTTCATTGAGTCTGCCATCCCAAATTATGCTGTTTTCCCAAGTAACTCTTTTAATTCTGGAGAATCCGATGTTGCAACGTGGAAATGTTCGATTAATTTTGCGACAGAGCGAGGACTTATTTTTCCCCTTATTCTCGGAAATGCTTTTAATCTAACTAGGTTTGCATAGGCACAATCGGCTTCAGACTCGTCAAGAAAAACATCGTAGGTATCCATTTCAATTTCTCTGATGAGTTTCACTTTTTGATAAATGATTCCACGAAACTTTGCTTTTCGCCAGTTATGATCAACCTGTTTATTAAGTTCCTCTGCTTTTTGATTGAGTTTTTGTGCAGTTGCTATAGCAACCTTTTCTATATCACTGGTTTTTTTCTCCCGGTCAAATGTTTTAGAAAGCAAGCGGCCCGAAATTTCTAAAGCCCATGTTTGTCCGTCATCCATTCTCGGTTTTTTAAAGCCATGCAAGAAAAAATTTCGGATGTAGCACCCCGTCAACCATTTCTGTCTCAAATAGTAAATGCCTAAACCAAATATCTTCAGAATCGGCCGGTTGTATAATTTCGTTGTGTGCCAATGTCATATCACTTTTGAATGTTATTGTTCGTCAGTTTTCAGAAAAATTGAGTGACTGACGGATGGCATCCCTTCTCAGGGATGCTATCCGTGAAACTATTTACGGTTGAGTTTCATCAATTATTCTGGGGTGTGAAAAGAGACTTCATATACATCAGACTGGGCATTGTTGCGAACCATAAACTGAAACGCTTTTTTCAGGCACTTGTACAGCACTTTTGCATCAAAAGGTGCAGCCTGTACGTCCTCTTTTTCTACCAACTCTTTGAGACCCAGTTTATAGTAATAAAGCACATCACCATCCGGATAAATATCAACATAGATATAGGTATCGGACGTTTTCCACAGAAGTCCAATTGAACCTTCTACACCCGGCGCGGCTTTGACTTTTGGAACCTGCGGTAATAATCTAAGAAAAGCTTGTGCATTTTCTAATGTTACTTGAGAAACGGGTTCAGCACCTTCACCGTCCCAATCGGGTTTTAAGTAGGGTTCAAACCCTTTTAGCGGATTGTCCGTGTCAGGTAATGTTTGATGAATATCAACAAAAACATATTGAGAGGAAAAATTGCGGATTTCAATTATTTTATTTCTGACGACAGCAGGGACAAAGTGAGTGCCTTTATCAGAATACCACTCGTCTTCTAATTGAGAAAAATGGCATTTTTGCTCATCCAATCGTTGTAACATAGAATTTTGAGAACTGCACCTTGTAAGGTTTTCAACGTTTTCATCAAAATCCCGATTGGCATGACTTAAAACGTTATTTTTCATTGAGTGACTCATTGTTGTCATCCACTTCCAATGTTATAGATTTTCGGGCAAATCATTCAAAATAAACGGATACTATCCCTAAGAAGGGATAGCATCCGTTTCGTTATTTCTCACAGTTGTTCAGGTATCAAAATGGTTGTGTTGGTTTTCTGTTCAAATTTCTCAATCGATTGATTGATTCGATGTGCTAACATTTTTGCGGTGGCATGTGAAGTATTTAACACGGCTTGTTCTTTACCATTGCGTGTTAAGACAATAATAAAATCGTTAGTCGCCAAGGCTGATGCAAAACCATTAAAGTAGATTTCTTGTGTGCCCGCTTCAAGTGCGACTTCAATTTCATTTTTGTCAATGGTTGCTTCTGACATAACGATAACTCCTGTTAATCCATCATTCAACAGTAATCAGTTGTAATAAAGGACTCAAAAAATACTGTAAAGAAACCCAGTTTTTTAAAAGGTGAATGGGGAATTGGAATAATATTTAAAATAGACATTATACCGATTGGATCGTGAGTCTTGATTTTATGGTAGTCCTAAACATGTAGTGATGTTACGGAAGCTATCCCGTCTCAGGATAGTATCGGTTTGGACATCATCACTACTTCTACAGGACTACCAAGAAAGATTGTTGGTAGATTTTATCATTGCGTTTGCCATCGCCAAGTCTTTGGTAAAGATCAGATTGACATTCGCAAACTGTACATCTAATGGTGATCGTAAATGTTGTGGATGTCCATAGTCCTGAGTATTAGAACTCACAAATAGACATTTTTCAGAAAAAGCGTTATTTTCAGGCAATCTTTTAGCTCCGTTTTTCCGTAAGCTGCGGGAGCCTGATATTTTAGGGCACGATCTATTGCATTTATCTTGCAATTATCATCATTCTTAATAACAACAGATGTTTTTAACAACCGTTGACTCAAACTATAAAGTTTTTGAGCAAGATCATAAGTTGTTAAATCAGTATAAGAAAACTGAGACAGTGTTCCAACTTTATCTAATGTTTTACCAAAGCGAATCAAGTTATAGTCTAATTTCTTTATATGATTTTCCAATTCGGTCAACACACGATCCGTATTTTCTAACCATTCTTCTTCGATTAGCTCTATAATCACGATGCACAACGCCGGTTTGGAAGCTTCGGCTTTTGAAAGAATTTCATGGGCTGCCGCTATAATATTAAAGGAAATTTCATCACGAAAAGGCACTCTCATAATATCCAAAAAGGCACATGTGTCCAAAAATAAAATTGGGGCAGGTTGGATCAAAAGACGGTTAACGACTGACTGAATGGGAATAGCCATATTTTAATGCGCGTCATAGTAAGCCAATAAATTGAGAGAGGATTCGTATTCCATAGCGAGTTTGATAGTCATATCCCTCTCCCAGCCATCTTCTTGAAGCACTCGCTCAAAAATATTTGTAGGAAGACGCTTCTTGCTTTGATGAATTGCTGTAACAAATTCAAACCAGTCCGGTTCATTAACTGGTATAAAAAAATCCGTTGATTTACGGGTATTTGACGAGAAAACCTGTAGCGCATTAGCCGCTTTTTCTGGAACAAAATCTGCTATTTTGATTTCATCCGAGGTGATTTCTACACGAATTGACGTATTCTTGATAGCCGGTACCACGAGTTCCTCGTAGAATGACAACAGCAAGGCATTATATTCATCATAAGACAGTGCGGATTTTTGCCGTGGAATAATATTTGTCACCGACAAAACGCCTGGTTCTTGCTCCCTCAAACCCAGTAATGCGATGGGCAAAGAGAGTTTTTCAGTGGATAAGAAACAATAGGTTGTCGCGCTTAACTTTTTTTCCAACTCCAAGTCACGAAACCAATCAGTAGCACTTTGTGTCTCAAGCTTTTTAATAAAGGCTTCTGGTTCATATCCATTTAAGGTTAAGATAAGGTTTCTAAATGTTTTCATAATTTGTCTTCAAATTGATACAGAAAATATATCTTGCACTTCAAGCATCATTAATACATAACGACAAGGATTGCTGAATCGATACGGATAAAAGCGTCTCAAAGTGAAATAATTACTTTGACTTTTGCATCAATCAACAGGCGCAACCAGTGCGTCCTCTTTTTCTTATACCGACTATTCTACCGACTATTTGAGACCCAGTAGATATCTCAAACACTGCCAAATAAGTCGGTACTTTTGAGAAATCCGATTTTTTCAAAAAATCGGATTTCTTGAACCAATTAAAAATGTAAAAAAACTTTTGTGTACCTACTAAAATTTATCTATTGGAAGGACTATAGGTATCCAAAACGTTACCAAATAATATAATCAGAAATGACTTCTTTATTGAGTAATCCCGAAATTATCAGGGCTGCCAAAAAAACTTGAAATAAACTGATTTGAATCAGTGGGTTATTTTGCTTTGAATATAATGAAATCGCTACAATAGCACATAAACTACCGACAATAAATGTATATAAATTCAGTGATATAGTCAGTAAAATGCACCATCCACCGAATAGCAATAATCCGGTGATTTTACGTGCTTGATTATAAGGAAGTTTTGTAAATAACGTTGCAATGCCTGCTTGTTTATCTGCAAAACTATCCTTTTCATCCTTGATATAGCCTGCCATGCCAAATCCAATTGTGATTGCGAATAGGACATACCAATTGAGGTCTTTAAATGCGATCCCGTCAAGTGGAACAGAAGCCATACTGCCCATGATATAGAAAAGCGCACTACCGGCTCCAATAGATGACGAACTAATTGTATAGCGTCGAGGTTTTGGCAGTTTTAAGGGGGGTGGAACTGAATAGACGATACCGCCAAAAAGATAACACAACATCAGTATGAATGGTACCAACCCTAAACTTAATGCCGTTAATGTTGATGTTATAGCCAGCCAACAAAACCACGCTTCTCTTTCATTTATCAATTGGGGCATCTGAACAAAAAGCCGATTTTGATTGGATAATTTATCTATCGCAATGTCATTATAGTCATTCACTAACGCAATAAACCACCACCCTAATAGGCAGGAAAATGTGATCACGATTAAATGACTTATCACCAATTCCCACGGCAATGGGCTTGGAGAAAGTGCAACCCCTAGCCAGCCAACCAATACCCAATGAACACTTCGGATTGGACGAAGGCTTGCTATCAGGCTGGGCAGAGCGTTTCTATGTGAGAATAACCATATAGTAAACAACAAGATATGAGCAATTAGCACATAATATATCGTAAAACCTTGATTGATAACCGAGTCCGAGATATAAATGGCCTCTGGCACATTCGTCGAACCAGAAGGCAACAAAGGCCGAATCCATTCAACACTGACAAAAGACGTGTAAAGGTAATTTGCCAGTAACGCAATAAATGCTCTAATGATATTTTTATGCGATAGAAAGACTGAAAGCCCTATAATGAAAGAAACATAAATGCCTAGTATCCGCTGCCCCCAACTGGCATCTCCATATAGAGAAAAAACCGTCAACAAATTACCTAAAAAATGTTCTTGGGGCGCATAAGAATAAATTTGAGGTTCTACATAAACCACATAATCTATCAAAGGGGGAAACGGCAAAATGATGAATGCAACATTTGCCCATGCTAAAGCATCATAAAGTCCTTTGTTACGCCCATAAAAAATAATGATTGCCGTGACAACGTAGCATAACAAGTAAAATGACAAAAAATGGGCAACGGTAGAGATTTCAGCATATAAAAAAGGCTCTTTAAGCCTAATTTCAATGACAATTCTGACTATGGAAAATAACAGAAACCATAGAGAAGAAAAAATGGGAGAGCCAAACAAGAATTTGGCTCGGTCACTTGAAAACATATTTCTAAAACCTCCAGCGAGGAAAACCTAAGTCGGCAGGCTTAGGAATTTTGTAAGTGCCCTTCGCTAGTTGTTCATTGTCATAATAAATCGAGTAGAAAGTCAGGTATCCGGTTGTACCCTGTTCCTGTATCCAATAAGAAATCAGGTTGTCATAAGAGTCAGAAGAAAATGTAGCTTTGGCAAGCTGTCTTCCTTCCTTTATCATTTCGATGGAAGTACTTCCATAAAATGAGACTGTCACAGGTATGCTGGTACCACTACCGTCTTTAATGGAACGGTTGGTGTCATGAGTAACCAATTCCATTTGGTGAGCTTTCTTGTAGGCTGCCTTTTCACATTGTCCAGATGATTTGGATGCATTTTTTTCATTTTCTTGACGTTCCTTCTCACACTCTATTTTAGCTAACTTCTCTTTTAGCTTATCAAAAAAAGAGATTTTTTCAATTGAAAGATAAATTTCCTTACCCTGTTCTAATTCTTGTATTGCAGAAGCAATCTTGTGAGCAGGATGATTTGTCTTTCCACCGGGTATTTCTTTGTACCTATTGACAGCCGTTTTTAATGTCACCACCTCAAATGAGTTTGTTCCTGTCATCATCTTGGTATAAATAGAAGCCAAAATAGCACTTTCTTCTTCATGCCACTTAGTGAGATGCTTTTGCTGCAATTGACGTGCTTCACCCACATAACGTGAAGTTGGGTTCTCTTGAATAAATCCCGATAAAATGTGGTAAGAGTTTGAGGAAAATTCTTGAGAAGTATTCATTAACGCATTAAACCAAATCCGCTTGTCAGAAGCAGCACTTTCCAAGTTGAATAATTCTGGATAATTTCCAGTCATCTGAACGATATGATCCAATTGATCTATAGAACTCGTATTAGGTTCCGTAATAGCATCAATAGAACGTCCAAGCCCGGGTATAGCAAATAGAATAACTCTGGTCTGGAGTTTTTTACTTTGATTGGTATCGGGTAATTCCGCCAACACCTGCAACCAACGTCGAACCAGAGTGTCATTTCCTATGAGTTCCCAGTTTTCCAGTACCTTGTTTTCTATTTGTTGTTGTACTTTTTTAACTCGTAAAGGAACTAATTGTTGTGATTCAATTTGGTCTTTTATATTCTGTTCACCCTGTGGATTCTGCAAAAAACTTAGGGCTAATGCCACTGTTTCCACATTTTTTTCTAGCGGCTGTTCGTAGGTAGGCTCTAAACGAAGCGCAATTTCTGCCGGTGCCATTGAGTCATCACCGCTCAGATACGTCAGTGTTAACCACAGCACTGCTACTAATGTAATAACAAAAATGCCAAATTTGACAAAAACGCCAGATTTTTTAGGGCCTGTTTTAGTTTTAGGATGAGTACTCGTTTGTATTTTCGTTGTACTTGGTTTTTGGAAAGTGAGTTCCTTATTTTCAGCAACGTTTGATGAGGTGAAATTCTCTTTGGTTTCTGTTGGAAACGTCTCAGCTTCTTGAATTTCTTCTAACAACGTCGGCCTAATTGTTTCTCTAGCAAAATTAAATTGTTTGTTTTTTGACAAAGCTATATGCAATTGCGCGCCATCTGGATCCGATGGAAAGGCAAAAGCGGCCGTTGTCCAAGAATAGGAAGAAAGAGCCCGTGGATTATTGACCATCAGCCCTAAGAGTGAAAATATATTCCGTTTGCGAGGCAGTCTTACAACCGTTCCTTCCTCTAACCGATTAAAACTTTTTTTCGCAGTCAGTTCTGAATAATCCTCTTCTTGCGTTAGTTCTAAATCCGTTTTGAGGTAAAGAGTGACTTTTCCTGCTGTTTCTTCCGTCATCAGCCATTGACTATTTTCTTGACGAAGATGATGCCACGCATAGATAAAATATCTCAATTCATAACGAAACTTTACCAATTCAGAGGCAGTCAATAAACAACCATGAAAAGGCGCACCACGATCATGTACGGTGGGCTTTTCAAAGGTACCTAATAAATAGTAAGCCAGTTGTCTATTGGGATGCAAAATGGGTACCCCAAGCCAATCCACGTCTAAAGCAACAGCCCGCTTCTCCTCAAATGCAACAATATTCTCATCATCCAATGCGACCTGCATAACGCCAGTCATGCCAAGGCGTGAAATGAGCGCGTTTTCAACCGCCTGAGAAAGTGCTACATTTTCTTCTCCTATACGGAGAAAACGACCGCGTCGCCCTTCGGCTCTTGCGAACACTACTTCTGTGAAGTCAATACGATATTCTTCCATAACTTTTTCTCATGACATACAAAAGTTTGTTGGATTATTCCACTATAAGCTTAAGTTTTCTGATTTGTAAATCATCTTTGTCCCCACCTTCAATTAGACCAGAACAAATTTTTAACTGATTTCTGTTAGAACGTAATTCATTCTTCTGCAAAACGACTGTTTCAGTAATCCACTTACGAGTCCGCCGATCTTGATACGGTAAAACGGCTACCTTTGTACCATTTAAAAAGATGGCATTGAGACGACTTTCTGAACCCCATATATCCATTTTTAAAGCAAGCGTTTGTACTCGGCGATTCACGTAAAATGTCATGGTGAAACATTCACCATGCAGAGGCTTCCATCTTTGGCTTGAAAGTTCTTCATCACCCAGATGAATAGTCTCAGCTTTTTGATAGATAACAGCTTGGTTCTGAACATATAATTTTTCCGATGGTGCTTGCATGTCAGGAACGCTTAAATCAGAACCTGTGAACTTAACGGTGGCAAGCCCATTAACACTTAATTCTCCTTTCAACATGTTAATGGCGATAAAACCTGAATTCTCTGTTTTCGTCGTTCCCCCAGTTTTATTATTGACGAACACTTGAACTGTCATACCGGGCATCCAGTCTATAGACAAATTATCATGGTTTCGACGAGACGCATCCAAGCTATATTTTTCCACACCGTCAACGGCTACACTGATAACAACCTGTGCCTGCGTTTTTACTTCTTGTTGGGCCTTCCCACAAATGGTTCTAGAAAACAAACCACTCCCATCTGTATCGCAATCTTCATACGGTTCTTGAGATTCTTCCGTGTGATAACCATACATTTCCTCAGAGATAGAGTAGCCACGGTAGCCTATATGAAAAGTTCGTGGATATAACCTTCCCTTTTTATCCACTCTTGCGAGATCGTTCTCTATAAATGTAATCAATGCATGTACACTACTTCCATAAGTATGGTTGTGCTTTTTAGTGGTATAAAGATATTCTCTACACAGTTGTAGCAATTTATTGACATCGGTCGCCTTTGTTTGGCTATTGACAATCATCTGATAAATTTGCTTGTACTGTTCTAATGCCCAAATTTCAGCATATATTTCTTCAGGCCCAGGAGTATGTTTAGAATTTGGAAAAAGCGGAAAAAGCCTCAGAAATTCCCTTGCCGCATCATTATCTTTTTCACCACGCAACATTTTATCACGCAAAAACTTGATATACTGTTCCTCATATAACGGCATAAGCTTATCTGATAGGTCGGATTCCATTTCCGAAGAAAAGTCTCTATCATCTAAGTCTAAACACCATTTGCGAACTTGAGCTCTCGTTGCCTTAAAATCTTCAACTGGAGCATCATACTTTAAGGGACCCTCCAATTGATTCTTCAGATACAACCTAACAAATTTTTTACGTTTTTCATGGACTTTCTCCTTAAATCCTGTCCAACCACTAAACCAATGGGAATCATCATAATTGCTATAATCTCTATACAATATATGAGGCTGATCAAGATAAGTCGGTTCTTTTGCCTCAATGTCTTCAAAGGCACTCGAATCCCATGCATATATACTATAATAGGTACCATAATATAGAGCTGAAATAGCCAGTAATAACAATAACACAACTTGAACAGGTTTCTTACCTAATTTAACCGCTTTCTCACCTAATTTAACCGCTTTCTCACCTCTTTTAAACCAAGCCTCTTTTGAAGCTCGTTTTTGTGTCTTTTTATAAAGCCAATTTAAGGGCTTTTCTAAATCAATCGGCTTTGGTTTCGCAGGAGGCGCATAAGCACCTTGCTCATTTAACTTTTCTAAAGGCAGCTCCTTGCCATAGCATGAAACAAAAAAAGCGTCCCAGTTCGTTGTAAAACTCTTTACATCACTAAGTACATTATGACACTTTCCTTGAAGAAAGGCTATCGGATCATTATATTCTTTTTGGGATATTTTCTTTTTTTCAAGTGCAACAGTTAATAAATCGTACTTGTTAATGATGATGGCAACCGGCATTTGCTCTACCGGCACGAATTCCAAAGGCCGTTTTTTTGTAGCACTTCCTTTAAGAAGTAAACTGGCTGCATCTGCAAGCCCTTTAGTATGGAAATTTTCTTCTATAAAATCACCTTCAAGAAAAACAAGGGGATCAATCATAATAATTAATGACTGACTGACATTTAAGTAATTTGCAAATTGCGCCATCTTTTTTTGATATAAAGCATCTTCCCTGTTTGCTAACCACTCCCCTGGATAATCAAGCGTTAACAACGTGTGTTTATCCTTTGTATCTGCACGATTAGGGCGAAAAGAAAAAACCAGCTCCTTTTCTTGTATATTTGAATAAAGACCGTTTTGTTGTTTTATTTTTTTGACTATATCGGTAATATATTCAAGAGTTTTCTTAGAAACAGTCTCAATAGAGTTTATGATGCGTTCGTCATTTTTCGCTTTCTTACGAATTTCTTCGGGTGCATTCTTTCCTAATTTATGTGCCTTCCCGTAGGATTGAAAATCCCAATCCTGATTTTTATTACCCCCTTGTTCACACAACATAGCCAGATAAGTCGTTTTACCAACACTGGAATGACCAATGAGCATAAAATCATAATAAGGTAGTAAGTTTTCACTCGGGCGCGGTTCAACCTCACCATCAGCAACCTGCTTGTTTGCGTGATGAAAGTTTTCACTCCGGCGTGGATCAACCTCGGCCTCTTTTTGCCGCGCCTCATTAGCTTTTTTCACACGCCATGCAGAACGTGCGTTCTCCAATTCAGTCCTGTCGTCATCGGTGGCATTCAGTCGATGTCCCAATTTATTCCACCCACACCGAGGACAATCCTCAGCATTTGGTTTAATATCAGATTTATTACATACGGGGCATTCTTTCATTTTCTGCTTCTTCTTAAGCTCCGCCTGCTTCTCATCTGGTAAACTCAGAAACTTCCCCAATTTATCCCACTTACATTTAGGATTAGGGCAAACAGTAGCATTTTCTTCAACAGTGGTGTCACATCTGGGGCATTCTTTCATTTTCATAATTAATAATTTAGACTATTTTTTTAATACGTGCTTGATGGCACTATAAGATAATTTAATCTATTTAATTTTACCATACATTTTTCAACAAGGGTTTGCAATTACTTACTTTTTAATTACCAAGTAATGAGATTTATAGCTTTCGGGAATGGACAACAAATTAATGTTTTTGTCAATAGTCCACGAATAATATTTTTGTTATCAGCGCAGTCTGGGCGTTGCGGTTAAATAAAATACCCACACATTTCTAAAAACCAAGTTTTTTTTCAAAAACTTTTTGTCAAAAGCCCACCCCACGAATAATATTTTTGTTATCAGCGCAGTATGGGTGCTGCGGTTAAATGAAAATAATTTGCATTTCTATTGACGTTAAACCACATCCGCCTTAAGGAAATCAATCCGTAAAATCCGTCAATCCGTTGTACTTCCAGTATATTTTCACGTACTTCCCTATCTGCGCGTACACCCATAATGGGAAGTGAGTGAAAAATAACACCTTTCATGCAAGTGAAGCCCTCATTCTGTTGAAAACATCTGCCACAGGTTTTTTGCCCTGTTCCTTGCCACAAAGCAATTCTTGAGAACGCCGTTGTGCCTCTGTTCTCCACAAATTTCGCGCTTTGGCTACGTGAATTATATCACGCCATTATTTAAATGTGACATTGCTTAGTGAACAATAATGGGGTACAAAAAATCATTGTTGTCTCCATTTTACGGCCGGCTCTGTCACGGATTTAAGGGATAAGTCAAAGTGATGCCCCCCAATATCCATTCGATCCATTCTATACTTCGTTCCCTTGAAAAGGGTGAAAATGAAATAAGAAGTTATGGTTTACTTCCGTTCGCATTTCTATTTTTGTAAAGCCACATCCGCCTTAAAAAAATGGTAGTCCTGAAATGTGGGTGATATTCCCCCCCCAGGTTTCACCTGGGGCTATTCACATTCAACCCCTTCGGGGTTGTTTTGATTGGATTTTTTCTGAACAATCACTTTGGTGTTTGTCAAATCACCACCAGATGTCGAAGACATGGAAAGGGCTGCCAACCCAAAGGGGTTGAATGTGAATAGCCCTAGGTGAAGCCTGGGGAATTAAAAAATATCACCCACATTTCAGGACTACCAAAAAAATAAATCCGTCAAATCCGTCAATCCGTTGTACTTTCAGTATATATTATGACCTTTTGTGGTTCAAAATTCTTCAGAATCAAAGTTAAATTATATGCCCATAAAATAGAACTATAGTTTTTCAGATAAATAATTTCAGTTAGAAACCTTCAATGCGTTTTGGAAACGCTTTACGGTTTTGCCCTAAATATTTTTCTTAACGTCTATATAAAACTTTAAAATCAAAGGATTATCTTAGGAGTCTGCTGAATGTAGGAAATAAAAAGATGAACCCGCGTTTTTAAAGTGCAAGTTCATCTTTAAATTCTTATGAGTGATGCTTAATTATAGGAATATCAAACCGAAATATCCGCTTGTTCTAACCGGTATAACAATGCCTTATCTGTCACGCCCTGTTCCACCAAGCGGTTATCCTGCCGCGCACACGTTGCCTCTAATAAATTTCGTACCGAACGTCCATTGCCAAACGTTGGGCTACGTTCCATTTCCCACTGTCGAAAAATCGTCAACAACGCATTTTCAACGCCTTCCCCTAAGGTTAAGGAGCGTTCTTGCGCCATGTTATTGAAAATCGCCAACATTTCCGCAGCCGTATAATTTTCAAAGACAATCTCCCCGGCAAAACGCGATGGCAAGCCCGGATTGCTATTAATAAAACGGTGCATGGGGGCCGGATAGCCGGCCGCAATAATACATAAGCGGTGACGCTGATTTTCCATTGTCGCTACAAGGGTTTCTAACGCTTCAAAGCCAAAGCTGTCGCGTTCATCGGTTACCAATTGATAAGCCTCGTCAATAAATAATACGCCATCCATACTACGTTCTAATACCTCACGAGTTTTTTGGGCGGTGTGTCCTTGATATTGCCCCACCAAATCGGGCCGCCCAATTTCTACGAGATGCCCTTTTTTAAAAATGCCTAACGCTTTGAAAATATTACCCATTAGTCGGGCGACGGTGGTTTTACCCGTCCCCGGATTGCCCACAAATAAATAATGCCCGGGAGCAAGTTGATTTTCCTCGCCCCGCAGCTTTTGAACTTTGATGCGGTTTATCATTGTTCGCACCGTGTGTTTCGCATTTTGCAAACCCACTAAATGATCTAAGGTGTTGAGTATGTCATCCAAATTGTCGGGCTGGCGTGGCTCCAAGTAAGGACGCAAACGTTCTGGTACATCATCCATCGTCAGGGTAAAACGGTTGCCGTTTGCCGCTTGACTTTGGGTACGGATGGCGCGTTGCTCGTCCATTTCATCATACAGGTTTAATACATCCCCTGCATTACCAAAGGTTTCTTCATCACGCTCAGCGTGCCAGTTGCTAAAAAAGTCGGGCAATTTTTCTGGCAGCGTTTTATCCAATTGGCGATTTTGTTGAGCAACCTGTTGCTCGAAAATAAATTGCAACGTTTCTGGCTCGTAATCAGGGATAGTCAACGTATTTTTTTCACTAAAACGACGACGTAAGCCGGGATTAGCATCCAAAAAGTCTTCAATACGTTGCGGATAGCCGGCAATAATCACCGCAAATTCACCTAAATGATTTGACATGGCTTCCATAATCGTTTCTACCGCTTCTTTGCCAAAGTCATTGTCGCCACCTTGAGTCAGACGATAGGCCTCATCAACAAATAACACACCGCCCATCGCATCCGCAATTTTTTGCGCGGTTTGCAGCGCGGTTTGTCCAACATAGCTTGCCACTAAATCTTCGCGTGAAGCTTTAACAACATGCCCAAGTTCTAACAAACCAGCATCGCGATAAATTTCGCCAATCAAACGGGCAACGGTGGTTTTGCCAGTACCGGGATTACCTTTAAGCACCAGATGTAAATTGCACCCTTTTGCTGGTGATGGGGGAGGTGGTAATAAGCGGGTGACGGTGGGGTGTGTGGTATTTGCCACCGTTTTTGGATTGACAGAAAGTTGTTCCTGATGACGCACGGACAGAAGTTCAATTTTTTCGGCTACCACCTCTAAGCCTTTCAGTTGGCGTAAGCGTTCTAATGCTGAGCCTTGTTCAGTTTGCCCTGCCAGTTCTGATAAGGTTTGCTTATTCAATGCGTTACAGTTGCGTAAGCGACGACTGAGGGATTTGAGAGAATCGCTTTGGCTGCATAAATAACGAGTAATATGCGCGCTTGCCGTTGGAAAAATGCGCCAATCGGTGGGCAAATCTTTTTTAAGTCGCCAATAGTTCAAGAGATTATTGACTTCATCCAAACGCGGCGCACCAATGGGAATCATACGATGCGTTGGCGTGTTATCGGCGTTGAACATTTGGTTAAATAAAAAAAACCATGCTCTTCGTAATTCAGGTAATTCAAGTAAACGTTGCACTGAAATACCCGACAGCATAAAAATAAAAATATTTTGATTGTTTTCAAATAATTGGCTCCATTTATCCAATGCCACCGACATTTGCCGTTGGGCTTTTTCATCAAAATTGCTAATAAAATCAAGGCCATTGGTGAATACAATAGCGGTTTTATGCTGCGCCTCGTGCATCCAACGGTTAAAACTGACGACGGCCTCTAAATTATTAACCGCGGTGAGTTGGGGTGTCGTTTGGGGTTTTGGTGATGGTTTTTTAGACTGGCGGCGTTGTCCCAAAGGCCCAGCACAGATTTTGGTTGTGCTTGGTTTCGTGGTTGGTTGAAGGGTGGCATTGGGGCGGACTAAACCAGTTGATTGTTCGTCGTAGGTATCAATTTTCTGTTCGCCGCTGTTATAAAAGACGATGCGTTGGTAGCCTAGTTGACGCAGATGGCGGTGGAGCATTCTGGAAAAATCAAGAAAACCTAGCGTTGGCGGGCAAAATTGATCGTCAATTTGTCCATAAAGAAAGAAGAAACGGTGGTGGGTATTGTTGAAATGGCTATTTATATTTGTCATGGTGATTTGCCTCAACTGGTGAACTGCCTTGAAATGGTTCGTTTTAGAGTCTGTAAGATTTTGCCCAAAAACCTCAGAGGTTTGCCAAACCTTTCTCGGTTTAGGCTATCAGGATTTTTCTGGAAAGCTATAGAAAAAATGACTTTCTTAACTTGACAATGTCACATTTCAATCAGAACCCAGTTTTTTCGTACAAAGTTCGCCTGAAACGAATGAGCAATCACAGAGCCAAGTTTTTTCGTACCAGGTTCGCCTGAAACAAATGATAATATGAACATTGTCAAGTTATATAATAATTTTCCGGATTGACAGAATTTTAAAAATCCCAGGGCGCTGCCCTGGGCTTTAATAAAACGCCCTTTCAGGGCTGAGTAGTTACGATTTTTAATGAAATAAGTTTTTGAACACAAAAATTCATATCGATTTTAAATCTATCGCTTTTGCTTGAGTCACACTTTTGTGGCTCACATAATTATAATGTGTTTCGTTCCAAATCAATCTATCCCAATACTTATCTATCCCAATACTTAAAAACAGCTATAAAATAGGTTTTTTTTGAGTGATACTATCGTATCGCAAAAAAAGCGATAGCATCACGACTTGAACACTTTTTTGTCCTGTACAAAGTGTTCAGCATTAGCCGGATTAGATAACAAGTAAAGTGTTTCTTGCCAAGCATTAAATTCATCAAGGGACATTAATAAGGCTCTTTCACCTTGATCATTACAAGTTTTTTGGTTGTCTGAATCAGAATTTTCCGGATTTTAGGATTTTCAGAATAAATCACATTAATGAAAAAATTTCACTGCCCGTTCGTTCAAATGTGCTAAGTGATTGATTTTAAATGAGCCTTATTTTTGCCATTGTAACTGTCATACAATAAATGATTGAATTTAAAAAATTTCCCCCAAAATGAACCATAGGGTTTCATTCACCGTGGAGTTTCATTCTGAAAATTCTCTAATCCTGAAAATTCTGATTCACATTAAAGTATGATATAAATTTGTAACTCATCGATTTTTAGGGCTGTGTTATTGCCCAGCCTAATGCTAAACAATCGCTAAACAATCAATTTAACTGGAAACACATTATGTCCACATTTCGCCTGACTCAATCCACTATCGGTGAAAACCGTTATCATGTTGAACTCGTCTTAGAAGGCGATGGCTTGCCACGACAAACGGCAACGGCTGATTTTTATTTTGAGTTAAGCGCACAAGATCAGGAGGAATTGTGCTGGTATTTGGAAAATTTCTTACAATTTTCGTTTGAGCCAGCCCCCAAAATCGCAGCGCGTATTGAAGAACGTGTGATTGATATTGGCATAGAATTATTTAAGGCCGTTTTTCATGCCAATCAGGATGCACAGAATTTATGGGCAACTTTGCGGCGAGGCTTGAATGAGAGTCGCATCGAAATCGCAACCGATGTGCAAGAAGTTACCAGTATTCCATGGGAGTTGGTACGCGATCCAAAAACCTATACGCCGCTGGCTTTATATGCTAAGGCGTTTGTGCGTACCCATTCTAGTCCTTTGCCCCAGCCTTTTTTGCCTCGCACCACCCATGAGCCGATCCGTATTCTTTTGGTCATTTGTCGGCCCACTGATAAGAAAGATGCGCCGTTTCGTTCGGTGGCGACTCACTTGATAAAACGATTGAGTGAGGCAGCACTGGAATTTGTGCAGTTGGATGTGTTGCGCCCACCGACGTTTGAACAGCTAGGCCGATTTTTACGCGCGGCTAGTGATGCCGAGCAACCTTATCATCTGTTGCATTTTGACGGGTATGGGACTTATAAATCGGTTGATGAAGATATGTCCATGAATAATACGTTGCTATTGTCGCCAGCGCGTGAAGGGTTGCATGGTTATTTTTTATTTGAAAATAATGAAGTTAAAGAAAAACAGCAATGGGTTGATGGGCCTGCATTGGGTAAATTGTTGGTAGAAACCCAAGTGCCGGTATTGGTGCTTAATGCTTGTCGCTCGATATATGCGGAGCCGCCGCGTGAACCGGAACACCTCCCCAACCCGTCCCAAGAGGAAAGTTCACACACACCCGCCCCCTCTCAAGAAGAGAGTAAGGGCAAGCCCTCTTTTGATAGGGGATTGAGGCGGGTGCTGAAGCGGTTATCGGGCAAAGCCATACCTAAATATGAACCAGAACCTGAAACAAAGGCTGACGCAGTGCGTGGGAATGAAGAGGATGTGCATAACCACGCGGCGCACGAAAAGAACAGGGAGGAGAGGTCTCATCAACTCCGCGCTTTTGGCTCTTTAGCTCAAGAAGTTATGGCAGCCGGGATCGCGGGGGTGGTGGTGATGCGTTATAACATGTCTGTGGTGGCAGCCGCACAGTTTTTGGGGAATTTATACGCCGCATTGCTGAAAGGGCAATCGTTAGGGGAGGCGGTGACGCTTGGGCGCCTGCTGCTACATGCGCCGCGGCAAGTCGCTTTTGGAACGGGAACGACGCAGGATTGGTTGGTACCGGTAGTGTTTGAGGCCGCAGCGGTTCGGTTATTTCCAACGCCTGTGCAAAAATCCAAGCCATTTGAAGTATTGGTTACCGATTTCAATAAGAACAGTGCGATGGATAATGTTCTTGCGGAGTTACCGGCGCGTCCCGAAGTGGGTTTTATTGGGCGCGATGAAACGCTATTGGCTTTGGATCGGGCTTTTGACCATAAACCGATTGTCTTGTTACATGCTTATGCTGGGCGTGGTAAAACTTCAACAGCCGTTGAGTTTGCGCGATGGTATAAAATGACTAAGGGGGCTCGTGGTTCAGTATTGTTTACCAGTTTTGCGACTTATAAACCCTTAAGCCAAGTTTTAGAGGATTTTGAACAAGCGTTTGCGCTGGATTTGAAACAAGCGGGGGTCAATTGGTCAGCGAAAACCGATCTTGCTGAACGTCGTCACATCGCTTTGCAGGTTTTGCAACAGAGACCAGTGCTATGGATTTGGGACAATGTGGAACGGGTGACGGGTTTGGAAGCCGGCACCGAATCGGCCTGGTGTGCCACCGAGCAACAAGCGTTAGTGGATTTTTTATGGGTAGCAAAAAATACGCAAGCGAAATTTTTGCTGACATCGCGCCGGGATGAACAGGCTTGGCTAGAGCATTTACCGGCCCGTGTTCAACTACCTTTGATGCCCCATCAGGAACGGGCGCAATTAGCCAACGCTTTGGTTCACAAATACGGGCATTCTTCCCCCAATATGGCTTGGTTACAACCGTTATTGGACTTTAGCCAAGGCAATCCGTTGACGATGACGCTATTGGTCAAACAAGCGTTGCGTGAGGACTTAAATAATAAAGACAAGACGCAAACATTTGTGGAAAAATTACGAACGAGGGAAACCGCATTTACGGATGAAAAAACCGAAGGCCGGGAGAAATCGCTGGGCGCGTCTATCAGTTATATATTTGATAATACTTTTACCGAGGATGAGCGTAAACAATTGGCGGTGCTGTATTTTTGTCAGGGGGTTGTAGATGTCGATGTACTGCGCTTGATCGGTGGTTCTAAAGTTGATGATTGGTGCTTACCAGAATTTCAAGAGTTTACTGAAGAGGAGGGTATTGAGCTGCTAAACCGTGCTGCCAAAATAGGCTTACTTACAGCAGATGGTGGCGGTTTTTACCGTATTCACCCAGCCCTGTCTTGGTATTTTAAACAGTTATTTGATACTTATTATCCCTCCGAAGAAATTGCCTCTAACCCCCTTCCTTTAAAAAAAGGGGATTTGGATAAGTCACAAGCGGCAACCCGCGCTTTTGTTAAGGGAATGGGGGAATTGGGCAACTACTATGCCGCACAATATGAGGGTGGCAAGCACGATGTCATTGACGCATTGACAGCCGAAGAAACCAATCTGCTTTATGCTCGCCGTCTGGCACTCACGCAGAGTTGCTGGGATGCCGCTCTCAAACACATGCAGGGGTTACGCCAACTTTACGCACACACTTGTCGCCGCGCTGAGTGGGCACAGTTGCTGGAAGAAATCATACCAGAGTTTGTGGATATGTCTACTGATAAACCACTGGCTGGACGGGAAGAACAATGGAGTTTGGTAACTGAGTATCGTGTCTGTTTGGCCAAAGAAAAACAACAATGGGATGAAGCAAAACGGTTGCAACTTCTTTGTGTCGAATGGGATCACCAACAGGCTATGCCGTTTTTGGGTAAGCCTTTAAAGGGTGCGGGGCGTCATTTGATTCAGATATTTGCGAAGCATTTGCATGACTTAGGGGACATTCAGCGAGAATGTGAACAACCAAAGTGTGTGAAAGCTTATGAAAAATCGCTGGCTTTAGCAGAGCAAATTGGTAAACAAACGGTGATGGCGAGTTGTGCTTTCAATCTGGGACATGCCTACTTGCAGCTTTCCTCCCTCAGCAACCTAGCACAAGCCGCGCATTGGTATCAACGGAGTTTGGAATTGAGAAGTGAGAATGATCGACAAGGACGCGGCAAATGTTTAGCACAACTCGGATTAGTCGCTTATAAACGCTTTGATGATGTTCGCGCTGCAGGGCAGTCAGAACAGATATTATTGCAACAGATCAATGAAGCGGTTGATTCTTATCAGCAAGCACTGGCGGTGTTGCCTGATAATGCGGTGAATGATTTGGCGGTGACTCATAATCAGCTAGGGAATATCTATAATGATGTGGGTGACTTAGAACGTGCTTTGCCTCATTATTGTGAAGCTATTCGCTACTTTGAAACCGCAGGTAATCTTTATTATGCCGCTAACGCCCATTCCAATGTCGCCTTTGCCATAGCCCTACAAGATGCCAATCGCTTTCCGATGGCAATGGAACATGCCTGTGCGGCTATGCGTCATTACCAAAGTTATCCACAGGGAACGGAGGATGAGATACACAGGACAGAGGGGTTGATTGAAGATCTTGAAAGGTTGATGAGGGAACTGGCACGGTGGATTGACTACGAGCACCACGACTTGTGAAGTGAAAAACAAACAGTACAAACGGTTTTCTATATCCAGAATAAATCGTCATGGCAATCATTTTGCCACCCCCAAACCCTGAAAATATTGGTTGGCAAAAAAGTCGTAGGGTGGGCAACGTCTTTTTGTTGCCCACCAAACTTCTTTACAAAGCCCACCAAACTTCTTTACAAAGCCCACCAAAGTTGTTGCCGGCCCCAAAATATGTCACACCATCAGGGCAATAAAAACACATTGCCGGCCCCTACACTAGGGTGTTGATTTTGAGCTTTTTTAGTGGGGATTGATTCATGCGAGATATGTGTACGAGTTTTTCATTCACAATTCACCGTTCACAATTAACACAAAACCGGCATGAAAAGTTTTGAAAAAAAAAGCTCCCAGTAAACACCCTACCCCTACACTTCTACATCAAATGGAAGTCACACTCTACAAAGGAACGTAAAAATACCATAATCTAGTTAACGTTATTTTGATTAGCAGCCTTTGATTTTGGGCTTTATCGCCTTTAATGGTTACCTTCCTTAAACCGAGCCCCCAGCCGATTTTTTCAAAACTTGGATACTTGTGTATAACGATGAAGGTGCAACCTGGGGGAAAAATACCTATCAACCCCGAAGGCGTTTTCAGAAAAGTGTGAATAGCCCCAGGTGCAGCCCTCATCGTTATACACAAGCATTTGAGTATCTCGATGAAGGTGGGCAAGAAAAAGACCTTGCCCACCCTACTAATGATCCTCTGCAAGTTTTTGAGCCGATGCAAAATCCAAAGTGCCTTCGTAAATCGCCCGTCCCGTGATGGCACCCATAATGCCTTCGTTTGCGACTTCACACAAGGCTTTAATATCATCTATCGTGGTAATACCACCCGCTGCTATCACCGGAATGCCAATCGAGCGTGCCAATTCAACGGTTGAGTCAATATTCACACCCTGTAACATGCCATCACGACTAATATCCGTAAACACAATCGCTTCAACGCCATCCTGCTCAAACCGTTGTGCCATATCAATCGCATTATGATGAGACAATTTAGACCAACCTTCCGTTGCTACCTTACCATCACGGGCATCCAAACCCACAATAATATGCCCCGGAAATTCCAGACAAGCCTCTGCCACAAAATGCGGTGCTTGAACTGCCTTGGTGCCAATAATGACATACTTTACCCCGGCATCAAGATAAGTCTGTATGGTATCCTCATCACGAATACCGCCACCGACTTGTATTGGAATATCAGGGAAAGTTTCAACAATTTTATGAATAACCTCAGCATTGACGGGTTTACCGGCAAATGCGCCATTTAAATCCACAATATGCAAGCGACGCGCGCCCGCTTGTATCCAGCGTTCTGCCATTGCGACAGGCTCATTGGAAAATACTGTGTCATCTTCCATACGGCCCTGTTTGAGCCGCACGCACTGACCCTCTTTGAGATCGATGGCGGGTATCACTAACATTTTGAGTTCCTCAAACCAGCAATTGATGTGTAGAGTTTTCAAAAAAAACGGATTGTAACGGGGGGTGGTGAAAATCAGGCGATTTTGATCCAAAAACTTGAGTTTAAGAAATGGTAACTACTCAGCCCTGAAAGGGCGTTTTATTAAAGCCCAGGGCATCGCCCTGGGAACGTCATAAACACCTGCATCTGGGGCGTTGCCCAATTTCATAAACACCGGCACCTGGGGCGTTGCCCCAACGTCATAAATACCGGCACCTGGGGCGTTGCCCAATTTCATAAACACCGGCACCTGGGGCGTTGCCCAATTTCATAAACACCGGCACCTGGGGCGTTGCCCAATTTCATAAACACCGGCACCTGGGGCGTTGCCCCAACGTCATAAACACCGGCACCTGGGGCGTTGCCCCAGGCTATAATAATTCGCCCTTTCAGGGCTGAGTAGTTACCAGAAATGAAGCATTGAAAAAAAATATCTAAAAAAAGCACCTGGGGCGTTGCCCCAGGCTATAAT
>Ga0164315_10000926_pt1 | contig 21500 bp, 19 predicted proteins | sample GuaBasSedimGuay6_FD_113737 | JGI IMG/M metagenome (GOLD analysis project Ga0164315, IMG submission 113737) | Subseafloor sediment microbial communities from Guaymas Basin, Gulf of California, Mexico - Guay6, Core 4569-2, 0-3 cm | ecosystem: Environmental > Aquatic > Marine > Hydrothermal vents... | reverse complement strand
TGTTCAACATTTTGGCTCGCATCCACGAGCTTCACTCGCCCAGGAAACTGCTCCATACGCCGCAAATAGGCTTCGCGAACCTCAGTGAAGAACGCCACTTTCTCCTGTTCAAATCGGTCGGGGAAGTTACGCCTGCCAGCGCGCTGCAAACCCTCTTCGACCGGCAAGTCGAACAGCAGGGTGAGATCAGGTTGCAGGTGGGGGTGTACCCACTGTTCAAGCTCCTCAATACGTTCAAAAGACAATCCCCGGCCTCCGCCCTGATAGGCGAAACTGGCGTCAGTAAATCGATCGCAAAGTACCCACTTTCCAGCTTCAAGCGCCGGTTGAATAATCTGCATAATATGCTGCGCCCGCGCTGCAAACATCATTAGCAGTTCACTTTCTGCTGCCAGGTTACCGGTATTCGGGTCGAGCAATACAGATCTGAGCATTTCACCTAGTGCGGTACCACCCGGTTCACGACTAATTACCAGGTCAACACCGCGACCCATTAACCAGTCAGCAATCGCTACTGCTGCAGTACTTTTACCGGCGCCCTCCGTACCCTCAAGCGTAATGAACTGTCCCTTGCTCACTTTATTCCCAACTGATAGCGCCTGACCGCTCGATTGTGCTCGGCAAGGGTCGTCGAAAACTTATGCCCACCTTTTCCCGTGGCAACAAAGTAGAGCGTCTCGTCACTTCGATCCGGATTCACAGCCGCACGAATTGAGGCTAGTCCGGGTAGGGCGATAGCCGTTGGCGGCAAACCACCATGCAGATAGCTGTTATAGGGGGTATCACGGCGCATATCCCGCCGACGCAGATCACCATCAAACTCTGTGCCCAGACCGTAGATAATCGTAGAGTCGGCCTGTAATCGCATGCCACGCTCCATGCGGCGATGGAAAACCCCGGAGATACGCCGCCGCTCACTCTCCGTACCACTTTCCTTCTCAATAATTGAAGCGAGGATAAGTGCAGCCTCTGGGGAGTCGATGGCCAACCCTTCAGCCCGGTCCTGCCAGGCGGAGTCCAGGTGAGACTGCATCGTTTCGTGAATCCGATTAAGCAGTGTCAAATCGGTAATTCCCGCGCTATAAAAATAGGTGTCTGGGAAAAAGTTACCTTCCGCCACCTCACCGGGCAGACCCATTTCCCGCATGATTTCACCAGGATCAAGATCCGCCGTGGTTACAACGATTCCCGCAGCGGAGTGAATTCTTTCTATCAATTGAGCAAAGGTATCGCCTTCGATGATGGTGAGCTGCTCTTTTATAGTATTACCGCTGGTCAGGGCTGCCAGTAATTGCGCCACAGTCTGACCGGGAATGAACTCGTATTCACCCGCCAGTATTCGATTTCCGCCACCTTGCAAACGGGCTAACAACAACAGCTGTTGCGGATTACTCAGTAGTCCGTTGTCACTGAACCGAGTGGCTAGCGTCGTTAGTGTGTCACCGCGTTGAACTAGATGATTTTGCGGTCTGTCCAAACGCAGAGCCGTGCCACCGAGCCAGGTTTCCAAATTTTCAATGACAAAACCTGCCAGCAGAATAAATACCAGCGTGACTAGTAGAAATACCCGACGGCGCAACAACTTGCTCCTTAACCAGGAGGACCGCTGGACCTGCCCCAGGTCAGCTACGTTTGAAAATTAATGTCGCGTTGGTCCCACCGAACCCAAACGAGTTACTCATGGCCACATCAATGCTAGTGTCGCGAGCGGTATGGGCAACAAAATCAAGATCACAACCCTCTTCGGGGTTATCAAGATTGATCGTTGGCGGGGCAACCTGATTTTTCAACGCCAGCGCAGTGTAAACCGCTTCAATACCGCCAGCAGCCCCGAGCAAATGACCAGTCATTGATTTGGTCGAACTCACTGCCAACCGATGGGCATGATCACCAAATGTCCGCTTTATCGCCTTTACCTCAACCACATCACCCGCCGGCGTAGAGGTGCCGTGGGCGTTGATATAGTCAACCTGATCCGGATTCAGGCCTGCATTTTTTAGTGCTAATTTCATACATCGGTAAGCACCATCACCATTTGGTTCTGGATTAGTCATGTGGTAAGCGTCACCACTGAGCCCGTATCCGACAATCTCGGCGTAGATACTTGCATCACGAGCTTTAGCATGCTCGTACTCTTCCAGCACCAGCACACCAGCACCATCGCTAAGCACAAAACCGTCACGATCCCGATCCCAGGGGCGACTGGCTCCCTGTGGGTCGTCGTTGCGGGTGGATAATGCTCGCGCCGCAGCAAACCCCCCAAGACCCGTTGCGCTAGTGGCTTTTTCTGCACCGCCAGCAACCATTACATCGGCATCACCATATTCGATCAGCCGGGCAGCGTCGCCAATACTATGGGTAGCTGAAGCGCAGGCCGACACCAGCGCAATATTTGGCCCCTGGAAACCCCAGGCAACCGAAACATTGCCGGAGACCATATTAATGATGTTACTGGGTACAAAAAATGGCGAAATTTTCCGCGGCCCGGATTTCAAAAATGCAGCATGGCCGCTTTCGATACCGGGCAGCCCACCAATCCCTGATCCAATAGCAACCCCGATGCGCTCAGCATCCGGCTCGGCATCGGTCAGGCCAGCATCGCGAATTGCCTGACTAGCAGCGGAAAACCCGTAGTGAATGAAGGTGTCCATTTTGCGCGCATCTTTTGCGCTCATGTATTCAGTAACATCAAACTCTTTTACAGAGCCGCCAAAACGGACACTGAAAGCACTTACATCAAATTCGGTAAGCGGTGCGATACCGCTAACACCGGCAGTGACGTTTTTCCAGTTCTCACCCACATCCAGGCCAATCGGAGAGACCATCCCGACACCGGTGATCACCACTCTGCGCTTACTCATCAAAAAGCTCTACAGGACGTTTCATATCACGTAGTCGAGAAACTTAGCCGGCATCTACACTTTGAATGTAATTAACAGCTTCCTGAACGGTGGTGATTTTTTCTGCCGCATCATCAGCAATTTCGCAATCGAATTCTTCTTCGAGTGCCATCACCAACTCGACGGTATCGAGTGAATCGGCGCCCAAATCATCAACAAACGATGCGTCTTTGGTGACTTCACTCTCGTTCACACCCAACTGCTCAATTACGATTTTCTGTACGCGTTCTTCGATGCTGCTGCTCATGATCAGGTTTTCTCCTTAGTGTTTAACAAAATGTCTGCCGAAAAAAAGATAACGACAGTAACTGCCCGATAGCCGACCCCAATGGATCAGCTTAAATACATTCCACCGTTCACGTGGATTGTCTGCCCGGTAATATAACCGGCGGCTGGCGAAGCCAAATAGGCCACGAGCCCGGCCACGTCGTCGGCTTTACCCAGCCGTCCCAGCGGAATCTCGCTGGCCAAATCCGCACGCTGCTCTTCACCAAGCGCATTGGTCATGTCCGTTTCAATAAATCCCGGTGCTACGGCATTCACGGTGATATTCCTGCTAGCCACCTCTCGAGCCAGCGAACGAGTCAGCCCGCCAAGGCCTGCTTTCGCTGCCGCATAGTTTACCTGCCCCGCATTGCCCATGCTCGCAACCACGGAACTCAGGTTGATAATTCTACCTTGGCGCGCTTTGATCATGCCACGTAAAAAGGCCTTTGTGACCCGATAGGTTCCACCCAGATTGGTGTCAATAACTTCTTCCCATTGGGGCTCTTTCATCACCATCAACAGGCCATCACGCGTAATGCCAGCGTTATTTACCAAAATGGTAACTGCGTCAAATTCATCACCAACGGCAGCGGCAAATTCGGCCACCGACTCAGCATCACCGATGTTCAGCACCTTCCCCAGGCCAGCTATTCCAGCTGCTTTAAAATCCTCTGAAATGCCCGCCGCACCCTGATCGCTGGTCGCTGTACCAATCACTGTGGCACCCGCTCGGCCCAACTGCATGGCGACCGCTTTCCCAATGCCGCGACTGGCGCCGGTAACGATGGCAATCTGACCATTTAGTGAATCATTCATTTCAGGCAGGTTCCTTAACTGACTTTAAAAATTGACTACAGCGTGCCGCCTAACGCCTTCAGTTTAATTCAGCCGCAGCATCGCGCAATGAACTTTGATCAACCAATACACGATTTTCCAGATCCCGCGAAATCCGTCGGCCCAAACCAGCAAGTACTTTTCCAGGTCCGCACTCTACAACCACATGAATTTTTCTGGTCACCATTTTTTCCACTAGTTCAACCCATCTTACCGAACCGGTGATTTGACGTACCAAAGCACCCTTAATGGCTTCAGGGTCACTTTCAGTTGCGACATCAACGTTGTTCAACACCGCAATTTGCGGAGAATTAAACGTTACGTCAGCAAGTAATTTCGCCATTTCCTGCGCTGCTGGCGCCATTAATTCGCAATGAAAAGGTGCAGACACAGGGAGAGGAACAACTCGTTTAGCGCCCGCTTCAATGGCCAACTGACCCACCCGCTCGACCGCCGCCGAGGTACCTGCTATGACGGTCTGAACCGGCGAGTTGTAGTTGGCAATTTGAACGACACCAAGCTGGTCTACCTGCTCACAAAGTCCGGCGATCGATGCTGAATCTAAATTTAATATTGCCGCCATGGCACCCTCCCCCGCTGGCACAGCAGACTGCATGAATTCACCGCGCTTCCGGACCACCATCACTGCGGTAGAAAACTCAATCACTCCAGCACACACCAGCGCACTGTACTCACCGAGACTGTGCCCGGCCATTAGCTCCGGTTTTGGTCCTCCCTGGGACAACCAGGCCCGCCAGGCGGCGACACCCGCCGTCAACAGCGCGGGCTGGGTGATAGCCGTTTGTTTTAACTCTTCCTCACTGCCAACGGTTATCAATTGCCACAGGTCAAACCCAAGCACTGCTGACGCTTCAGCGTAGGTCTCCTGAATAACGGGAAACGCTTCTGCCAGGTCATTTTGCATCCCAACTGACTGCGACCCCTGACCGGGGAATACAACTGCTAAAGACATAGATTCTACATACCTGTCAGGGAGTATTAATAGATCGCCAACGCGGAGCCCCAGGCAAACCCACCGCCAAACGCCTCCAGCAATATCAGCTGGCCACGCTGAATACGACCATCGCGGCAGGCTTCGTCCAAAGCCAGCGGTACGGATGCTGCCGAGGTATTTCCATGACGTTCAATGGTTTTAATCACCCGCTCGTCGGGCAACTGTAATCGTTTCGCCACTGCATCAATTATGCGAATGTTTGCCTGATGCGGAATCAGCCAGTCGACGTCGCTACGCTGCTTGTTATTCGCAGTCAGCGCCTCTTCGACCGACCCACCTAGCTCGCGTACGGCTACTTTAAAAACTTCGCTACCTTTCATCAACATATGTGGCGCCGGGTCTATGCCTTCATTGTAATCGGCACGAACCCAGCCCGGAACCTGGAGAAGATCTTTGTAGGATCCTTCAGCATGAAGATGGGTAGATAACACCCCTGGTTCGTCGCTAGCTTCAAGAATAACCGCCCCTGCACCGTCGGCAAAAATCACGCAGGTACCGCGATCCTGCCAATCAATCACCCGCGACATCGTTTCAGTCCCAACCACTAACGCACGCGTGGCCATTCCTGAACGAATAAAACTGTAGGCAGTACCGAATGCATAGATAAACCCGGCACAGGCAGCCTGCACATCGAACGCAGGACTACCATGAATACCCAGCCGCTCCTGCAAAAGGCACGCAGTACTGGGAAAAACCTTTTCCGGCGTGCAGGTTGCAACGACGATCAGGTCAATATCTTCAGCGCTATAACCACCTCGTTCCATCGCGGCCAATGCCGCCTTTTCGCCCAGATCAAGTGAAGTCTCATTATCCGCAGCGATATGCCGCTCTCGAATGCCAGTGCGTGCCACTATCCACTCATCGCTAGTATCAACCAGCTTCTCCAGCTCCGCATTGGTCATGATCCGTTCCGGCAGATAGCTACCGGTGCTGGCGATTCGGGAATGGATCATTATTGTGCCTGCTCCGCTAACAGCTGCAAAACTCGTTCGCCAATGAGCTCCGGAACGTTGCGACTGCTCACCGACAAGGCGGCTTCCAACGCAAAACCGAACGCTATTGAATCTGCTGAACCGTGACTCTTAATTACTGTGCCACGTAAACCAAGAAAACTTGCGCCGTTATAACGACGGTGATCAATACGGTCGCTAATTTTTTTCAACACCCCTTTAGCCACAACTGCGGCTAATTTACTGCCCATGCTACGGGTAAATTCTTCGCGCATAAAATGACTAATCATACGCGCAATCCCTTCGCTGGTTTTTAACGCTACATTACCAACAAAGCCGTCACAGACCACCACGTCAACGGTGCCTTCGTAAATGTCATTACCTTCAACATAGCCATAGTAATTTATATCGCAGGCGCGCAATTCTTCGGCCGCGAGTTGAACCAGCTCGTTGCCCTTCATCTCTTCTGAGCCGATATTGAGCAATGCAACGGTTGGGTTATCGACTCCACCTACAGCCTCTGCCAACACCGACCCCATCACCGCAAACTGCACAAGATGTTCGGGGCGGCATTCCGAATTTGCACCGAGATCAAGCATCACGGTACTGCCGGTCATCGATGGCAATGCCTGGACAATGGCCGGGCGTTCAATACCGGGCAACATTTTTAAAACAAACCGAGCTATCGCCATCAGTGCACCGGTATTGCCTGCACTCACACACGCATGAGCCTCGCCTGCTTTCACAAGGTCAAGCGCAATCCGCATTGATGAATCTTTTTTTGTGCGCATCGCCCGTGTCGGCGACTCATCCATGGTCACAACCTGGCTACAGTGGCGGATCTCCACACGGTTTTCCAACGAGGCGAAACTGTCAGGCAACTCAGCACGAATAGCCTCGTCGTCACCCACCAGAATCACCCCAGCATCCGGGTGACCTACCAGGAATTCCAGGGTCGCCGGAACCAACATCGCTGGCCCCCGGTCACCGCCCATCGCGTCAACCGCGATGATGGATTTCATTTACTCGGCCTTGTCGTTGTCCACAACTTTGCGTCCCCGGTAATAGCCGTTTGGGCTTATGTGGTGACGCAAATGAGTTTCTCCGGTAGTCGGTTCAATAGAGAGGGTCGGACCGGAAAGCGCATCGTGTGCTCGGCGCATTCCTCTCTTGGATGGGGTTTTACGATTCTTTTGAACGGCCATGCTGGCTCCTGATAAATAATAATTAAGTTAATCCTCAGCATTTTTAAGCTGAGAAAGTAGTTTAAATGGATTGGGTTTATCTGCGGCTACCGCTAATTCATTATGCCCATCAGGCTGCTGACATTTAGCCGGCTCGTGCAGGCAAATAGCTGGTAAGTTCACTAGTAGCTCGTCTTCTACAATCTGCGCCAGAGATAGTTGCCCATCACCTCCAAAAACCAGTGGTTCCCACTGGTCCGAAATATGGTTTGCTGCCGCGTCGTCCACTACAACCTGCAAGTGCACATCGCTATTAACCAACAACTCCACCGGCGTCAGGCATCGCTGACACTCAGCGAGGACCTGCGTCGACAGGGTTCCGGTTATTACCGGTAAGCCCTTGCCCATCATTGAAAAACTGAGTTCAACTTCAACGTCTGCAAACGGCGCCAACAACGCTTTCCGCAACCGATCCATACCAGCGATCGGCAAACAGCCACCAAGCATTTTACCCCGCTCACACAGCATCAATGGATCGATTAAATCGGGAAGACCAGTCGGCATAAGGGCGCGGATGATACGGACGCGCTACAGCACTGTCAAAGCGTTATCACTTACGCCAATCAACTTATCAACACGGCAACCTTAATTGAAAGACTAGAACGCCAAACCTCATTATTTGAATTCAAATTGAGAGGCCACCCCGAGCTTTGCCGCAATAGACTCACCCGCGGCTGCGCCCATGCGACGACTAAGCCGATCAAGATAGCTTTCACCGACGGTAAAATCGACAATTTCCTCGGCATTGACTATATCTCTGGCAACCTCGCCTAAACTCGCCAAGCCGTCAATAAGTCCGAGTTCAAGGCTCTGCTCCCCACTCCAAACCAAACCCGAGAACAGTTCCGGTTGGTCTTTTAAGCGCTCTCCTCTACCAGCTTTTACAACTTCTATAAACTGCTGATGGATATCATCCAGCATAGATTGAATATGAGTCACCGCGGCAACGTCGATGGGCGAAAAAGGATCCAAAGACCCTTTGTGCGCGCCGGCAGTTAACAAACGCCGCTCAATACCCAGCTTATCCAGCGTTTCGACAAAACCGAAGCCATTCATCAACACACCGATGGAACCAACAATACTGGCCTTATCAGCATAAATACGTTCACTGGCCGCGGCCACGTAGTAACCGCCCGAGGCGCAAATATCGTCAATTACGCTATAAAGTGGAATGTCGGGATATTTTTCGCGCAATCTCAATATCTCATCGTGCATCTGCCCGGCCTGCACCGGACTGCCACCTGGGCTATTAATTTCTAGCACTACGGCTACAGTATTCTTGTCGGCAAAAGCACTCCGGAGCCCTTTAATTACCGATTTGGCATCCGCATCGCCGCTACTGGTAATCACGCCTTCCAGGCGCACTACCGCAGTGTGTGGTCCCGTACCGCCACCAGAAAGATCCTTCGGAACCAACAGAACACCCAGCACAATCAAATAGCCGAGAAAGGCGAGCCGGAAGAAAATCGACCAGCGCCGGCTTCTACGCTGCTCAAGCAAAGCAGCTCCAGCGAGTCGGGTGAGCGCATCACGTTCCCAAGTTGCTTGGTTTGGTCCCAAATTCGGTTCATCGCTCATTTATTTACCTCTGATTGCATCTTCATAAACCCCACTAAACAGATACTGGTTTCCCCGTTCCTGCCAAAAAATCAAGCATCTCTACTGACCCCATACACCCCAGCGCACCTTCAGACAACAACTCATGGTGCTTCCCCGCACCAGAAGAAACCGCCACCGCCGCCACCCCAGCGTTTGAAGCCATTTGCATATCCATCACCCCATCACCAATCATCAACACCTCATTCAACTCCACGCCGGTATATTCGGCAAGCTCAAGCAACATCTGCGGATGCGGTTTTGAATGACATTCATCGACCGTTCTCGTTGCAACAAATCGACTCGTCAATCCGGATTCGGCCAACGCATGATCCAGCCCGCGCCGACTCTTACCAGTAGCCACTGTCAATAAATAGCCGAGGCGGTCAAGCTCATCTAACAGTTCGATGACCCCAGAAAAAAGCGTTACCTCACGATGACCTGGAGTTAAATAGTGCTGCCGGTATGCTTCTACCGTTGCGCTCAACAATTCGCCATCTGTATGTGGGAAAAGTTTCGCCACGGCCTCTGCCAATCCTAGCCCGATAATATTACGCACAGCATTGTCTGCGGGCAGGGGCAGCCCCACACTAGTAGCGGCGAGCTGCATGCAGTGAACAATAGTATCTATCGAATCGGCAAGCGTGCCATCCCAATCGAACACAACTGTCCGAACTGCCGATAACTGCTCGTGGTGATCATTAATCCAGCGCATCAATTACTCGTTGGAAGTTAGCTGAGGGCGGCGCACAGAACCGTGATATTTGCTCTTCACCGGGAAGCTGAAACTCCAGCGTTTCTGCATGCAAAAACAACCTCGGAGGTAGCCCTTTTACCGCAGACTGTCCTTTTGACAGTGCACCATATTTTTGATCGCCGACTATCGGATGACCACTGCTAGCTGCATGCACTCGTATTTGGTGAGTTCGCCCAGTTTTAATATCAACCCGCATCAAGGTCGCCCCACTACCAACCTTTAAACGGTGAAAAAAACTCAGTGAGGGTTTACCCTGCGGGTCTGGTATCACTATCCGTTCGCCGCTACGCTCAATTTTACGCAACGCCAGATCAACCCTACCACCTTGCCAATCGCCTTCCACCAGCGCCAAATAGAATTTGGCTACTTTGCCGTTTCGCCAGAGCTCATGGAGCGCACGCAATGTACTTCGCTTCTTGGCGATTAACAGACAGCCTGACGTCTCTCGGTCCAGCCGATGCACCAGCTCGAGAAAACGTTCCTCGGGTCGCATCTTACGCAACATCTCGATTACACCAAAACTGAGCCCACTGCCGCCGTGAACGGCGACTCCCGCTGGTTTGTTGACGACTAATAATTCTTGGGATTCAAATATCACTGACTGACGCAGTCGGCCCATCAGATGATCCGGAACCGGGGCGTCTGGCACCACTGTATCGGACATTTTTGGTGGCAACCGAACCTCGTCACCCGCCAGCAACTTGTAGAGTGGCCGGGTACGCCTTCGGTTGATACGAATTTCACCGCGCCTGAGCAAATTATAAATATGGCTACGCGGCAAGTACTTAAACCGTCGCAGCAAATAATTATCGATACGCTGCCCAGCCTCATCGCTTTCAATCGTTAAAAACCTTCCACTAGCCATAAGCGATTAAATCGAAAGCCCAGGAATTTTTAAAGAACAACATGCGCACGCGTCCATTATTGTCATCGGTGGTGTCTAACTTTAAGCCGCTAAAACGGGCGCTGCCAGCCGACAATTGACTCGATAGTTTAATCGTAAACCGCAACTCTGTTGTGATGTTACAAATCAGTTACACTAACGCCAAAGCAGCACACTCTAAGCGTGATGCTCTAATCCAGACTTACACTATCTTGATTCTGGGTTCGATGGAGCAATGCCCATATTTAATGGAGGCTCCAACAGACTATATTCACGGGCTGCGTTAAACCTGCATACCGTTAAAAACCCATATTTGTGCCAGTAACACCTGGACATCGATCTAACTACATGACAATCACCATCTCACTCGTAGCACTCCTATTGCTGTTAGCCATTGCCAGCCGGCAATGGCCTGCAAACGAGCACCGCTCGAATGGCGCTGCAGGATGGTTTTTATCCCCTTTTTTTTATACTCGTCCGATTCCCTTCCCCCCAGACACACCACCTTTGCCCATTACGCCAAACAGCGTACGGCCACTGCGCGCTGCGCCACTGGAAGCATTTTACCAACGGGAATTGGAGCCATCCGTACAGGACTCCAACCATGAAAAGAATTTTACTCAACGCAACGCAAACCGAAGAAACCCGGGTTGCAATTGTCGATGGACAATATCTCTATGATCTTGATATCGAATCAGTCGCCCAAAACAAGCGCAAAAGCAACGTCTATAAGGGAACCGTCACCCGCGTAGAGGCTAGCCTTGAAGCTGCTTTTATCGATTACGGCGCTAACCGCCATGGTTTCTTACCGTTAAAAGAGATCGCCCGTAGCCTCTTCCCCGAAGGCGGCGGCAAACGCACCATTCAGCAGGCGCTGAAAGAAGGCCAGCAGCTCGTCGTTCAAGTCGAAAAAGAAGAACGCGGCAACAAGGGTGCAGCACTGACCACTCAGGTCAGCCTCGCCGGCCGTTATCTGGTATTAATGCCCCGCACTGAAGGTTCTGGCGGCATTTCCAGAAAGGTAGAATCGCGTGACCGCGATGAACTTCGCGAAACCATGAACGGGGTTGAAATACCGGCGGATATGAGCGCCATCGCCCGCACCATGGCATTGGGTCGTTCTGAGGAAGAGCTACAGTGGGACCTGAATTACCTGCTGGATCTGTGGAACTCTATCACCCAGGCTGCTGAAACTCGTCAGGCGCCTTTCCTTATCTATCAGGAAAGTAACATCGTTTCCCGAACGATTCGCGACCACCTGCGCAACGACGTTTCAGACGTCATCATCGACGATCCAGCAGTGTACGCCGAAGCGGTCGAGTTCATGCAGCAGTTAATGCCGCACAACCTCGAAAAGCTTAAGTTGTACGAAGATACCATTCCCCTCTTTACTCGGTATCAAATCGAAAGCCAGATTGAAACCGCCCACCAGCGAACCGTTACCTTACGCTCCGGCGGTAGCATCGTCATCGACCATACCGAAGCACTGACCAGCATCGACATCAACTCTGCCCGTGCTACTCAGGGATCAGACATCGAAGAAACCGCCTTTCGCACCAATATGGAAGCGGCAGAAGAAATCGCTCGGCAATTACGGCTACGCGATCTTGGCGGGTTGTTGGTCATTGACTTCATCGACATGAATTCCAACCGCAATCAGCGTGAAGTTGAAACCTGCCTGCGCGAGGCGACCAAAGCCGATCGGGCTCGCATCCAGATCGGCAAAATATCGAGATTCGGCCTGCTTGAAATGTCTCGTCAACGACTGGGCGCATCACTTCGAGAAACCAGCGCCATCAACTGCCCACGCTGCGACGGCCAGGGCACTATCCGCACGGTCGAATCACTGGCGTTGTACATCCTGCGACTCATCGAAGATGAAGCAAACAAAGAACGTACCGCAAGAATCAGCGTGCAGGTACCCGTTGCCGTCGCGACATTTTTGTTCAATGAAAAGCGGGACATCCTCGCCGACCTGGACAAAAGGTTAGGTATGCAGGCGCTAATTCTACCCAACCCAAACCTGGAAACCCCCCACTACGATATACAACGAACCCGAGTTCAGGACCTTAATAAGACACTAGCTGACACACCCAGTTTTGATCTTCCGATCATTGACGAAGAAACACATATAGAACAGCCTGGCAGCAAGCCTGTGGAACGACCTGCAGTAACGCCGGCCGTGCGCGTTTCACCGCCACAGCAAGAAGCCAAAAAAGAGAAGGGGGTGCTGGCAAAAATGTTCGGCTGGCTCGGGGGCCAAGAGAAAGTTGAACCCACCAACCCCACGCAACCCACCAAAAGCTCTAGACCCAACAAACGCCCACCCAGGAGCGGCGATAGCCGATCACGTAACCAGGATAACCGCGGCAGTTCAAAGCGGGGCGATTCACGTCGGTCACAAGGCAATAAACAGGACAATCAAAGTAATCGCCAAGGAGGAACCCGCAATACGCAGAACGACAAGAATGAGCCAGCAGAACAGCGCGAGGCGCGGCAGTCGACCAAAAAAGAAGAAGGACAACGAGAGTCTTCCAGATCATCCAACCGCCGGGGCAACAGAGGCGGTCGTGGCAACCGAAATAGTGGCGAAAGTCGCCAGACCGACGACAATAAAACTCGCCGGGTCGATAGTCCGACCAGTTCCCCAGAAGCGGCCGACAACTCTGTCCAACCGAAGCCGGATCAGGACCAAAAAGTGCAACGACCAGCATCACCTGAACCCTTCTCACCAAAGGTTTCAGGTAGTGACGAGCATTCCCGTTCACCTGCTAGCGAGAACCCGTCGCCGATTAGCGCGCCGTCTGCAACGTCAATAACTGCTGCCCCAACCACGCCAGCTAAGACCACAGAAACTCCACTCACGAGTGTGGCCTCAACCCCAGAACAACGCCCTCTGGATATCGCCACTAGCCCAAAACCCGATTCTGTGACTCGGTCTGCTCAGCTAGTAGCGGTCGAACCCACCAAGCAGAACAAGGCTCCTCCAATTACCGAGGAACCGGGTGCAACGGTCGCAAAGCCAACCAAACCCATCGCCGAGAAACCCGTAGCGATAAAAAGTAACAATGCTGATAGTGTTCACACGGCGAAAAAACCTGCGGAGAAGTTCAGCCCAAAGGTCTCAAAACCCATTGCAGGGCAAATTGAAACCAGGGAAACGGACAAGCAAGATGAGGTTTCCAAAACACCCGTGAGCAAAACACCGGCACCGCGGCCAACCCAATGGACTAAACCCGTGGAACAAGTGTCGACCGGCTCTCAAATTGAGACTAAGAAAGAGTCATAACCTACCCCGTTTTAGGCGTAGAGAAACGAAAAAAGCCGGCTCAAGAAATACTTGACCCGGCTTTTTTGATGGTGGGCTGTCAGGGATTCGAACCCTGGACCCGCTGATTAAGAGTCAGCTGCTCTACCAACTGAGCTAACAGCCCGATTACCTGATTTGCAAAGAATGCTGTACCCGCACATTAATGCTAAGACCTGTTAGCCAGATGTGCAAACGAACCCATATGGGTTCGTTTGCACATTACTAATATGGGGTGAACGATGGGGCTCGAACCCACGACCACCGGAATCACAATCCGGGGCTCTACCAACTGAGCTACGCTCACCATTGTCTTTAACCGCATTCCGCCAGGCCAGACACCAAACCTGGCGCGCCCGGCAGGACTCGAACCTGCAACCCTCGGCTTAGAAGGCCGATGCTCTGTCCGGTTGAGCTACGGGCGCTTTGTTTAAGCCGGTCGGACTACCGAACGGTCATATTGTGGTCGGGGTAGAGAGATTCGAACTCCCGACATCCTGCTCCCAAAGCAGGCGCGCTACCAGACTGCGCCATACCCCGATCCATTAAAAACCACAAAACCTGTCTGCGCGGGACGGCGAAATATACCCGCGAGACAGCGCGCCGTCAATCGCAATCGGTGGTTTAGATGAAGGGCTGATGAGTAGTATCATAGGCCTCCATTCTATTCACCCCCTCTCCTCTTACTGGCAGCCTGAATGACCGCTCAGATTATCGACGGCAAAGCTTCTGCAGCCCATTTGCGCAGGCATATTCGTCAGCAAGTCACTGAACGCACCGCCGCTGGATTCCCGCCACCTGGTTTAGCTGTCGTGCTCGTCGGCAGTGATCCCGCGTCAGAGATATATGTGCGTAACAAGCGCAAGGCCTGTGACGAAGTGGGCTTCATCTCTAGCGCCATCGATCTGCCAGAGCAGACAACAGAAACTGAACTTCTAGAATTAATTGAGCAGCTTAATCAAAGCAATGAGATTGACGGTATTTTAGTGCAACTGCCGTTGCCCGATCATATTGATTCAGCAAAGGTGATCAGCACAATCGACCCCAATAAAGACGTTGATGGATTTCATCCCTACAACATTGGTCGCCTGGTTCAGCGATTGCCAGGCCTTAGACCCTGCACACCACGTGGCATCATGCATTTGCTTGAGCAGGCTGACATTGCCGCACAGGGCGCTCATGCGGTCGTCGTCGGCGCTTCTAATATCGTTGGTCGGCCCATGGCCCTGGAACTGCTATTGGCGGGGGCCACCGTCACGGTCTGCCACCGTTTCACCAAAGACCTTGCTGACCATGTGGCCCGGGCAGACATACTGGTGGTCGCCGTCGGCAAGCCCGGTATCGTTAACAGCGACTGGATTAAACCCGGCGCGGCGGTTATCGACGTCGGCATCAATCGAAATTCAGCTGGCAAGCTCTGCGGCGATATCGAGTTTGAAACCGCCTATCACCGCTCTGGTTGGCTTACTCCAGTGCCAGGCGGGGTTGGTCCAATGACCATCGCCATGCTGCTTAGCAATACGCTGATCGCCGCACAGCAACGGCATACAACCGCTAATTAGGCCGTATTAATTATCGAGTTTAGCGCCGGGACCACCGAGTGTTCCCGCCAGCATCCTCAAGCACCACTCCTGCGTCGGCTAATTGATCACGGATCTCATCGGCCTGCTGCCACGCTTTAGCCTCTCGCGCAGCCAGGCGCTCGGCGATTAGCGCTTCCACCGCCTGATCATCTAACCCAACCACGTTATCAGCGGGAGCAGTCAACGCTAAACGCAGAAACTCCTGCGGATCCTGCTGCAGCAATCCAAGGCTGTCGCCCAGGCTTCTCAACTGAGCAGCCAGCTGCGGTCGATCCGCCGCGCCTGCGCTATTGAGCTGGCGCACCAGATCAAACATTACCGCTAACGCCTCAGGGGTGTTGAAGTCATCGTTCATCACCTCTAAATAGCGCTGGTGAATCGGATGGTCAGGATCAAACGTCGCCTCATCACCCCGCGCCTCCAATAACGCTCGATAGCAGCGCCGCAGCGCATCCCAGGCCTGATCAAGCGCCGCACTGGAGAAATTTAGTTCACTACGATAGTGACTAACGAGCAAGAAATAGCGCACTACTTCTGCGGGATAACTCTCCAGCACCTCTCTTATCGTGAAAAAATTGCCTAGCGATTTAGACATTTTTTCGTCATCTACACGCACAAAACCATTGTGCATCCAGATGTTTACAAAGGGCTCGCCGGTGGCCGCCTCGGATTGCGCGATCTCATTTTCGTGATGGGGAAATTGCAGATCAAAACCGCCGCCATGAATATCAAAGTGATGGCCGAGGCAATGGGTAGACATGGCCGAACACTCGATATGCCAGCCCGGCCGTCCAGCACCCCAGGGCGAAGGCCAGCTCGGCTCACCCGGTTTAGAGGCTTTCCAGAGTACGAAATCGAGGGGGTTCTCTTTTTGTTCATTCACTTCTACGCGCGCACCCGACTGAAGCTTTCCAAGATCCCGTCCGGCTAGCCTGCCGTATTGAGCAAACCGGTCAACGCGGTAATAAACATCGCCATTGTCTGCGGCGTACGCGTAGTCCTTGCGCTGCAGCTGTTCAATCATATCGACTATCTGCTCGATATAAGCGGTTGCCCGCGGCTCCTCATCCGGCGGCAAAACACCGAGCCTCGCCATATCCTCGGCCATTGCACCAATAAAGGTCTCTGTTAGCTCGGCAAAGGGCTGATCTCGCTCAGCAGCACGGGCAATTATTTTGTCATCAATGTCAGTAATGTTGCGCACATACCTTACCTGATACCCCAACTCACGCAGGTGGCGCACAACCATATCGAACACCACAAACACCCGCGCGTGACCAATATGGCAGTAGTCATAAACCGTTACACCACAAACATACATCCCCACCTGGCCAGCAACCAGTGGCACCAGGGGCTCTTTTTTGCCCGTCAAACTGTTGTAAATCTGCATTAAATACTGTCACCTGGCTGAGAAAATAATGAGGAAACCGACAACCTCTACCCCGCTATCAATTACTGGCAGCTGCAAACGAGTTGAAGTTAGGGGGCGAAATAGTACCGAAAACAGACGCACTCCTCAAAAGATTAAGCGCGTATATCGCTATCGGGAATCGACGGAATCAACAAATCTCTCGTGTTAGAATTTCGCTCCAAATTTTATAAACCACTGACCGCGCCGCGGGAGAAGCTGTTGAACCAAAATAACACCATTATCGGCCTCCTGTTAGCGACTGCCATGCTAGGAGTGCTATTCGCCGCCACCTTGAATTCTGCTCCTGTTGAGCAAACCCGGTTAGCAGTGGCGGACGCCACTAAAAAATCCACAACGAGCTCGGCATCGACCGGCGGTGCTAGCGCTTCCAACCCTAAAAAACAGGATAAATCCATGCCTAACAGCGACATCGTAAACATCACCATGACTACCAACCACGGGGATATAAAACTGGAACTTTACGCAGACAAAGCCCCGCTAACCGTCGCCAACTTCGTCGCCTACGCTGACGAAGGCTTTTATAACGACACCATTTTCCACCGGGTGATTGACGGCTTTATGATTCAGGGCGGCGGTTTTACCGATGATTTCAAACAGAAAGCCACTAACGATCACCTGCAAAACGAAGCCGACAATGGGCTAAAAAACGACACCGGCACTATTGCCATGGCACGTACTCCAGACCCTCACTCTGCAACTGCACAGTTCTTTATTAATCTTTCTGACAATGATTTTCTGAATTTTCGCAGCGCCGATGACAACGGTTACGGCTATGCGGTCTTTGGCAAAGTGGTTGATGGCATGGACGTGGTCAACAAAATCAAATCAGTTGCCACCGGCGCCGGTGGTCCAATGCCCACTGACGTACCGCAGGAAACCGTGTATATCGAAGCCGTAACTATCGGCCGTTAAGCCACTTTTTTCTGAATAGCTAAAGGCTACGATCGATGGCCACCTACTTTATTGGCGATCTGCACCTGAGCCCGCCTTCTGCATCGGCGGGCTCGCCTGATCCGGTCATCGCACAGTTTGAGCAGTTCTGCTCCGCCTGTGCGACCGATGCAGACGCACTCTATATACTGGGTGATTTATTTGAAGTCTGGATTGGTGACGACGCTGGTTTGGGCCCGTATCACACCGTCATTGACACCCTCAACAACCTGACATTCCCGGTGTTTGTACTACACGGAAACCGTGATTTTCTTCTCGACAAAGCCTTTTGCAAGGCAAGCGACGCCCAGCGGCTAGCGGACCCGGCACCAATTACCTGCGCAGGACAAAAAATTCTGCTTAGCCACGGCGACCAGCTATGCACGGATGACGTTGACTATCAGCGTGGCCGCGCGCTATTCATGCAGGCTGAGTGGCGTTCTAATTTTCTTAGCCAATCCATTGAGCTGCGGGCACAACAAGCCGCCGCATTACGCGATCAAAGCGCATCAGCCAGCAGTAAAAAATCGGTCGAAATAATGGACGTGAATGACGATGCTGTGGTGACTCTGCTAGAACAGTCTCAGCTGCTCACGCTGGTTCACGGTCACACCCATCGCCCGGGCCGACATGAGCACGCTACCCAACAGGGGCAGGCAACTCGCTGGGTAGTGGGCAGCTGGCAGGAAGATGCCGAAATTCTACGTTGGGACGATAGTGGCCCACAGCTAATCAAACTCGCAGATTATTTAAAACAATAATCTGCGAGTTTCCGATTACGGCGTATCGATTGCTGCCCCTTCTTTTTCCGGCTCTTCCATATCCTGGCGAGTTAGCCCCATTACCATCAGTACCGGGCTAGCAACCATCAACGACGAATAGGTACCAATAACTACACCAATCGTCAGCGCCAGGGCAAAGCTGTGGATCACTTCGCCACCGAAGAATAGCAGCGCCAGCAGCACCAGCAAGGTAGTCAACGAAGTCACTACCGTACGTGACAGGGAGTCGTTGAGTGCACGATCGATTACATCAAGCACGCCACCTTTGCGAATCACCGTGAAATTTTCCCGAATCCGGTCAAACACCACGATCGTGTCATTCAGCGAATAACCAATCACCGCCAGCAGTGCCGCCAGGACAGTTAGATCGAACTCGATTGCAAAAACCGAAAACACACCCATGGTAATGATCACGTCATGGACTAACGCGGCCACGGCACCCAACGCGAACTGATAGCGAAACCGAAGACCGACATAAATAAGAATGCCCACCAACGCGAATAACAACGCCAGACCGCCATCCTGAGTCAGCTCTTCGCCCACCTGCGGCCCAACAAACTCCACCCGGCGCAACTGCACATCAGACGACTGACGCTGCAGCGCAGAGAGCACCTCTCCACTGACCTGTGCCAGATCACCACCATGGCCCGACAAACGAATCAATACGTCATCAGGCGAACCAAACAGCTGCACTACCGCATCGTCGAGCCCCACTTCGCTCAAAGTTAGTTGTATCTGCTCCAGATCAGCTGCCTGAGGATAAGCAACCTCAACCAGGGTGCCACCCGTAAAATCGATGCCGAGTTGCAGTCCACGCGTTGCTAGCGAACCAATAGAAATCAGCAGTAACACTGCCGAAAACATAGCGGCCATTTTCCGTCGCGACATAAACGTTATCGCCCGACTCCCTTTCAGCCTCACCCACGCAACCCCAATCGGTAAACTCTTCACACTCCGCCCACCCCAGACCAGGTTGACCATCGCCCGGGTAACCACGATCGCGGTGAACATGGAGGTTATAATTCCGACCGACAGCGTTACCGCAAATCCCTTAATCGGGCCGGTGCCAAAGATAAACAACACCGCTGCAGCGATCAAAGTAGTGATATTGGCATCAAAGATGGTCGAAAACGCCTTATTAAACCCCGCGTGAATACTACTTTGCGGCGAATTACCATTGCCCAGTTCTTCTCGAATTCACTCGAAAATCAGCACGTTGGCATCGACCGCCATGCCCACTGTAAGCACTACACCAGCGATTCCTGGCAGGGTCAGGGTCGCCTGTAATAGCGACAGCACCGCAATCATTAACATCAGGTTAAGTGCCAGTGCTGTGTTGGCAACGAGACCGAAACCGCGATACCAGGCCACCATAAAAGCAATCACCAACAGGAGCCCGAATATTACTGACCGAACACCCTGACGCACGTTATCAAGTCCCAGACTAGGTCCGACCGTCCGCTCTTCAACAAAGTGCATCGGCGCCGCCAACGAGCCGGCTCGTAACAACAGCGCCAGGTCGCGCGCCTCGCGAGAATTCATCGAGCCAGATATTTGAAAACGGGCCCCTAGTTGGTCACGAATAACCGGTGCGGTTATCACTTCTTCAACCCGCTCCTCAACCGTGCGCTGCTCGCCGTCGTCATCGATAACGGTATATTTTTTGTTTTCGACAAAAATCACCGCCATACGTTTACCAATATTTTTACCAGTAAAATTCGCCCAGATTTTTGCGCCGCGGCCATCCAGCGACACATTCACCAGGGGTTCACCGGTCTGAGAATCGAGACCCGATCCGGCATTAGTAATGTATTCACCGGTTAACACCGTACGTTTTTTCAGCAGTATCTGACTGCCATCGCGATGGGGGTAAAGCGCCGACCCCGGCGGAGTCCGTCCCGCTATCGCTGCTTCCAGGCTATTCGCTTCATCGACGGCTTTAAATTGCAGGGTAGCCGTGGCGCCGAGCAGCTCACGGGCGCGCACGGTATCCTGCACCCCCGGCAACTGCACGATAACCCGGTTGCGCCCCTGCTGCTGAATCACCGGTTCCGCCACGCCCAGTTCGTTGACGCGATTGCGCAGGGTAAGGATGTTCTGCTTCAGCGCCTGGCTTTCGCTATCTCGTATCAACTGCTCGCCAAGTCGCACTTCTAACCAGAAGTCTCCTTCGCGATCAACCTGACTAAACTCCAGCCCCTGGTAACTATCGGCGATGAGCACTTCCGCCTTGTCCCGGTTTTCTGCATTGCGAAAGCGCAGCTCAATACCCGTCGACTCACCACGCTCAAACCGCTTAACCGTGGTGTAGCGTAATTTGTCGTCACGCAGCAGTGCCTTGAAGTCCGTCACCATGCGCTCCTGGGCCTGCAGCAGTACCACCGGCATATCCACTTCCAGTAAAAAGTGAACACCACCACGCAAATCGAGCCCGAGAAACATTGGCGCGGCATCCACCTCTGTGAGCCAATCAGGCGTTGCCGGTGCCAAATTTAGTGCGACCCCGTAAGCTCGTCCGAGCTCATTGCGGATCAGCGGTTGGGCCGCAAGCTGAGTATCCACCTGATCAAAGCGCACTAGTACAGAGTCGGCATCACGTTCAATACTGAGAAAATCAATATCCGCCTCAACGAGCGCTTCTCCAATTTGATCTTCGAGTAGCTGATCAACCGCTGCGTCAGTGCGAGGGGAAATCTGTATGGCCGGATTTGAGCCGTAAATGTTGGGTAGCGCGTAAATCGCACCGGCGACAAGCACCACCAGCACCAGCAGATTTTTCCAAAGAGGATATTGATTCATTATTTAAGACTTAATCAGAGAGGATTGAGAAAGGAGGACGATGCCCACGCAGCCAGATGTAGCATGACCCGTTAAAGGCTTTTCAGTGTGCCTTTGGGCAGGACCTGAGAAATTGCGTTACGCTGCACATTCACTTCAACACCAGCCGCCAGCTCTAGTCCAAGGTAGGTATCGCCGGCCTTAACAACTTTGCCAACCAGGCCGCCATTGGTGACTACCTC
>Ga0164315_10000925_pt1 | contig 21502 bp, 22 predicted proteins | sample GuaBasSedimGuay6_FD_113737 | JGI IMG/M metagenome (GOLD analysis project Ga0164315, IMG submission 113737) | Subseafloor sediment microbial communities from Guaymas Basin, Gulf of California, Mexico - Guay6, Core 4569-2, 0-3 cm | ecosystem: Environmental > Aquatic > Marine > Hydrothermal vents... | reverse complement strand
GTCAAGACGGTACCGACCATGGGTGCTGGCTGGTGTCCCCCCGGCATGCTGGGCATTGGCATTGGTGGTACCGCTGAAAAAGCCATGTTGCTTGCCAAGGAATCGCTCATGGATCCGATTGATATTCACGAACTCAGGGTACGTGGCCCAAAAAACCGTGCTGAAGAATTACGTCTGGAAATATTTGATGCCGTGAATGATCTGGGCATAGGCGCCCAGGGTCTGGGCGGATTAACCACGGTACTAGATGTCAAGATCATGGATTATCCAACCCATGCTGCAAATAAACCAGTTGCCATGATCCCAAACTGTGCAGCGACCCGTCATACACATTTTATGCTGGATGGCTCAGGTCCCTCATTACAAACACCACCGAGCCTGGACGACTGGCCAGATATTACCTGGGATGTAGGACCTTCTGCCAAACGAGTAAATCTTGATGATGTGACTCGTGATGAAATCAGCACCTGGCAACCAGGGGAAACCTTGTTGTTGTCTGGCAAAATGCTGACCGGAAGAGATGCTGCACATAAACGAATACAAACCTTGATTGAAAATGGTGAACCACTACCCGATGGTGTCGATTTCACAGATCGTTTTATATATTATGTCGGTCCAGTTGACCCCGTCCGCGAAGAGGTCGTTGGCCCTGCAGGACCAACCACTGCCACGCGCATGGATAAATTTACCGAGATGATGCTGGATAAAACCGGACTTATGGGCATGATAGGTAAGGCAGAACGAGGGTCTGTTGGAATCGAGGCCATAAAAAAACATAAAGCCGTTTATCTAATGGCCGTCGGTGGCGCTGCTTATCTTGTATCGAAAGCCATTATTAATGCAAAAGTCATTGCTTTCGAGGAGATGGGCATGGAAGCAATCCAGGAGTTTGAAGTAAAAGATATGCCTGTTACAGTTGCAGTTGATGTCAATGGCAATGCCGTGCATAAAACCGGTCCGCAGGAATGGCAAAAAATTATATTGCAAAGAAAATCAGCTTAGTGAACCATTGAACACACCATGAAATCGTACAAACAAATACAAAAGTTTTTGACTCTACTGTTCGGTATTTTACTAGTAGCAGCTTGCGATCAGGGCGAGCAGACATCAACAGTAACAGACACCCCAGCAACGACCGAAACTGAGACGGTGCTTGAGTTGACAGGCCCGGCCCCTACACTGCACGTGCAGTCGGATAGCCAATTTACAATAGGTAATAAACGCTACCTTTATGACATATCTGAACACTCCATAGAAGAATTACAATCATTACTTCAAAGGGCTGAGGAAATCACTCAAACAGGAACTGAGAACCTTGAAGACCTGGAGATTGTCATGATCTTGCACGGACCTGACATTGGTTGGTTCACACTGGACAGTTACGATGATAATAAAGAGCTGGTCGACCTGGCAAAACGACTGGATGCATTTGATATCATTGATTTGAAGGTTTGTGAAACCACGATGGAATATATGGAAATTGATAGAAATCAGTTACCGTCTTTTATAGAATCTGTTCCCTATGCCCCTGACGAATTAAATCGATTATCAGATGAAGGCTATACGCACTTATAAATATAATAATAAAAATGGAAAATAATCATGACCGTTGAAGAAGATGAAAAAACGCTGCATATGACTGTACTCATGACACCTGACATGGCTAACTTTTCTGGTAATGTACATGGGGGTTCAATTTTAAAAATGCTGGATCAGGTCGCCTATGCCTGTGCCGCAAGATATAGCAAAAGCTACGTGGTCACAGTTTCTCTGGATCAGGTCACCTTTAACCAGCCAATCAAGGTAGGTGAACTGGTTTCATTCCGTGCCAATGTAAATTATGTCGGAAGTTCCTCCATGGAAATTGGTGTTAAGGTGGTTTCTGAAAACCTGCAAACTAAAGTTAAGCGGCATACGAATTCCTGTTATTTCACCATGGTCGCAAGGGGTGAAGATGGGAAATCTGTCAAGGTTCCACCACTTGAACTGGAATCAGAGTTCGAGAAAAAATTATATGATGCTGCTGTCATGCGCAAAAATATGCGTAAGGAAATAACAGAAAGAAATAAAGAAATTACCGCAGAGATCCCGGACTACAATCCGGATATATCATAGCAGTAGATGCCCAAATTACCTGAAATGTAGCATCAAAAATGTTGGTAAGATTTCCCTGATGGTTCAAAACAAGTGCCCTCAGGTGTTTTCAACTGTAATCCAGCTTCCTGTTTAATCTTGCCAATACAACTCACCGGAATATTTATTTTCTTGAAGGTGCTGATAACCTGCTCATGTTGTTCTGCTGATGCTGTAAAACATAACTTATAATCATCGCCAGAAGTCAGCGCATAGTTCCAGGCAGTTGTTTCATCTACACATTGTTGCATTGCCTCTGATAGTGGGATTTTCCTAACTTCAATTTCAGCACCAACATGACTGGCATCCAGTATATGTCCCAGGTCAGCAATTAAACCATCTGATATATCAATTGTGCTGTTCGCTAAGCCCCTTAAGCGTAGTCCTGCCTCGACACTTACATCTGGTCTATTAAGACTTTTAAGAAAGAATTCTGCACATTCATTGCCAATCGATAATTTACCCTGAATGATATCCAGACCAGCACCAGCATCACCTAATGTCCCTGTGACATAGATCAAATCATCCTTCTGTGCACCGTCACGTTTAAGTGCTGAGTCAACTGAAACCAGTCCCTGTATATTGATTGTGATGGAAAGTGCGCCTCTGCTCATATCACCACCAATCAGACTAACTGAATGTTGTCTGGCAAGATCAAGAAAACCAGATGCAAATTCTTTTAACCAGGCTTCATTGTTTTCAGGAAGGCTAATGGATAATAAAACCCATTTCGGTACCGCACCCATGGCCGCCATGTCACTAAGGTTAACGGCCAATGCTTTATAGCCAATATCAACAGGTCTTGTATCTACTGGAAAATGTGTGCCTCCCAGTAAGGTATCCATTGACAGCACGACTTCTTTATCCTGGGGGATTTGAATAATTGCAGCATCATCACCGATGCCACACTTAACAGATGGATCTTTATCCGTAAGATCCTGAAAATATTTATTGATTAATTCAAATTCTGACGCAGGCATTCATTCAATCCGTCAATTTGGCCATCAATTAAGGACATGTAGTAAATAGCTATGTATTAAGAAACATTCTTTATTTCTACAGCTCTGATTTTATGTGCAGCTTTATCAAGGACACCATTGATATATTTATGTGATTGTTCTGCACCAAACATTTTTGCCAGATTGACGGCTTCATTCAATACGACTCTATAAGGAAGTTCCGGATGGAATGTCAGTTCATAGATACCGATTTGTAATATTGCTTTCTCTACAGGATCCAGATCATCCAGCGCTCGATCCAGTAGTGGAATTAATTGTTCATCCAGATTATCACTTTCCTTTGCTGCTCCATATAATATTTCCTTAAAATAATCCGTGTCTGCTTTTTTCAATTCGGTGCGTTCATTGACAAATTCATTGATAACATCCTGAATAGGCACGGCTGACATTCCCCATTGATACAAGGCCTGCACTGCTGAACGTCGTGCACGTACACGTGCATGTTTGGAAAAAGATTTCCTTGTTGCTGTTACTTTTTCTTTTTCTGTAGCCACTAGCTTATCGCCCTGAAGACATTGATCATTTCAATAGCAGCCTGTGCAGCCTCTGCACCTTTATTACTTTCTTCATCACCAGCACGATCCATTGCCTGTTCGGTGTTATCGACAGTCAATACACCAAAGATCACAGGAATATCATTTGCTATTGAAATTTCCCCCAGACCACGGGCACATTCAGAACATATATAGTCAAAGTGTGGTGTTTCGCCTCGAATCACGGCGCCTAAAGTGATCACTGCATCACAGCTAGTATGTTTAATTACATGTTGGACTGTGGAAGGAATCTCAAAGGCACCAGGCACATGTACAACAGTGATATCCTGATCTTGCAAACCAGTTTTCTTCAAGGTATTGAGACAAGCTTCAAGCAAGCGCTCGACAACAAATTTATTATAGCGACTGGCAACAATAGTAATCTTTGCCTTGTCCAGTTCCTGCTTACCTTCAATTAAATTAAATTCAGCCATTTTTTAACAATCATCTACTCAGGCATTTACTCAGGTTACATATTCAACAACTTCAAGGCCATAACCTGAAATTGCATGAAATCGTTTTGGTGCACTCAATACCCGCATTTTTTGCACACCCAGATCGGATAATATCTGTGCGCCAAGACCTATCGTCCTTTGGTCTTTTGTATTTTGTTTATTCTGTTGCCCTGACTCCTGCGATGAACCCTGACAAAATAATTTCAATTGATCAGCCAATTCCTGTGAACCAAACTGGTTACATAAGATAACTGCGACCCCCTGTCCCTCTTCCTGTATCCGTTTCAAGACATCGCTGATTGGCCATGCAGTATTCTCTCTCAGGCTTCCTGTCAGGTCATGAATCGGGTTCTGCATATGCACACGTACCAATACAGGATCATCCGCTGATATCTCACCTTTGATCATCGCAAGGTGCAGATTATTATCGATACTATCTTCGTAGGCGACGATTCTGAAATTGCCATATTCTGTTGGCATATCATATTCAGCAATCCGCGAAATCGTTTTCTCATTTTCGATCCGATGCTGAATTAAATCTGCAATCGTACCTATTTTCAATCCATGTTCTTTGGCAAAGACTTCCAGATCCGGTCTTCTTGCCATCGATCCATCATCTTTCAGTATCTCTACAATCACAGCTGCCGGGACAAGGCCTGCTAACTTGGCCAGATCACATCCAGCTTCAGTATGACCAGCACGTAACAGGACACCGCCAGGATGCGCCATTAAAGGAAAAATATGCCCCGGTTGTACCAGATCAGAAGGCTGCGCATCTTTCGCCACCGCTTTTTGTATGGTGAGTGCCCTGTCAGCTGCGGAAATGCCGGTGGTGACACCTTCTGCCGCTTCAATGGATACGGTGAAATTCGTGCCATGGTTTGAATAACTATTTCCTGCCATCAATGGCAAGTTCAATGTTTTACAATGTTCACGCGTCAAAGTCAGGCATATCAGACCCCTGCCAAAACGTGCCATAAAATTGATATCGTCTGCTTGCACAGCAGATGCTGCAATAACAAGATCACCTTCATTTTCGCGATTCTCATCATCCATCAAGATAATGATCTTCCCATCACGAATGTCTTCAATCAGTTCTTTTGCCGTATTAAGCGCCATTAAAATCTATACCAGAATATGTATTGCTGAATTTTCTCATTATGACACAGTTTCACTGATAAGCTTTAGCAGCCTGGCTTTTCATCCGTCATCAGTGATTCCATATAACGAGCCACGATATCAACTTCAAGATTAACCTGCGTACCTTCACTATATTCAGAAAATATTGTTTCATCATTTGTATGCGGAATAATATTGACTGAAAAATATGATGGCTCTACTTCGTTAACTGTAAGGCTCACCCCGTCTATGCAGATAGATCCTTTTTTACAAATATACTTCCCAAGCTCAGCAGGGTAATTTATTTCAAAACGTTCCGATCTTGCATCTGCAAGCTTCTTCTTAATTGTTCCCTTGCCATCAACGTGACCACTGACCATATGTCCACTGAGTCGCGATGAAAGCTGCAATGCTTTTTCGAGATTAAGTTTATCACCTGCAACAAGCTCATTGAATGTTGTGCATGACAATGTTTCAACAGAGACATCAGTAGAAAAACCTTTCCCCTGTAAATCTACAACCGTCAAACAGACACCATTGACACTGATACTATCACCGGCTCGAACATCTGATAGATCCAGGGAGTCAGATGTGATGACGAATCTTTTGTCAGAACCGATGTCTTCAATCAATTCTATCTTACCAATGGCTTCTATAATTCCAGTGAACATAATATTGTTATCTATTTACTGTTGCTTTGATCCTGATGTCTTTGCCAATAGACCTGACATCAGCAATATCCAGGGAAATACGATCTGACATATCTTCAATCATCGGCAACTGAAACAGGCTTTTTGCATCCTGCCCAAACAAGGCCGGTGCAATATAGATGATCAACTCGTCAATAAAACCCGCCTGTAACATTTCACCTGCCAAAGTTGAGCCGGTCTCCAGAAGAATCTCATTAATCTCTTTTTCTGTTGCCAGATAATTCAGTACCTGCTTTAAAAAAGCGCTACCTCTAGCTTCTTCTACAGTGACGAGTTCCGCCCCTATATTTTCAAGTTGTTCTTTTCTGTTTTTGTCATTCGACTGATGAAAGATAATCACATCACCCGAAACATTTAATATCTTTGCTTCCGGTGAAATCTCAAGTTCAGAGTCGAGTACCACCCTTAATGGTTGTCTTCCACATTTCGCCCACTCCGATGATTCAGATAATCGGACGTTCATTGATGGATCATCGGCGATTACAGTACCAATCCCTGTCATGATGGCGGAACTACGTGCACGTAGTTTCTGCACATCCATTCTCGATTCCGGGCTACTTATCCATTTACTTTCACCATTGTGCAGTGCTGTTTTACCATCCAGGCTCATCGCCAGTTTACATCGAACAAACGGACGTCCATGCTGCATACGCATAGTGAAACCAGGATTTAATTCAGCTACCTCGGCTTCCATCAAACCACTTGCCGTTTCAATACCGGCTTCATTTAACTGCTGTAGACCCTTACCTGCAACAAGTGGGTTTGGATCGATGACTGCGGCTATAACTTTCTTGATGCCTGCGTTAATCAAAGAGTCAGTACAGGGCGGTGTACGTCCATGATGTACACATGGCTCCAATGTTACATAACAGGTCGCACCCGAGACATTGTCCGAAGTTTGATTTTGTTTGGTATTATTCAGGGCCTCGATTTCTGCATGCGACTGCCCGGCCTTTTGGTGCCATCCTTCCGACAGGACCACATCATCTTTGACAATGACACAACCTACACGCGGATTTGGATCGGTACTATAAAGACCACGCCGTGCCAGTTGTAAGGCACGAGACATATGATGATAGTCTGAAGCTGTCCACATCAACTCTCTTCACCATCAGACTTTAATAGATCAAGCTGACTTACTTTTATTTCCGGTGGCAAATCATTTTCCAGCTTTTCTATCTCTTCCAGAAATGCACGTACATCTTCGAAACTTCTGTAGACTGATGCGAAACGGACATAGGCAACTTGATCAAGTGTTCGTAACTGTTCCATCACCCAGTCACCGAGTTTGCGTGAATTGACTTCCCGTTCACCTTCAGTCCTGAGCTTATGCTTGATTTGTGCAATAGCCACTTCAACTTTATCCATTGCCACAGGACGTTTTTCGATAGCCCTTAGAATACCGCCACGAAGTTTGTCTTCCCTGAAGGGCTCGCGTCGGCCATCGGATTTCAATATCCTGGGTAAGTTTAATTCAGCAGATTCATAGGTTGTAAAACGTTCTGTACATTTTGTACATTCACGTCGGCGTCGAACTTGATCACCTTCACCAACCAGACGGGAATCAATGACACGCGTATCCATGTCAGAACAAAACGGACATCGCATTCACATACCCTCCTTCTTCAACTGATTTATGTTTAACTCTTTTCTAACGACACAGGGGATCGCATAACGATCCCCTGCAAGCCTGAACTACGTATTTAACGAATCAATGTTCGTAAAGTGGCCTGCTCTTACACAGGGCAACAACCTTGCCTTTTACATCTTCAATAACACTATCGTCGCCCATGTTATCCATGATGTCACAAATCCAGTTAGCAACATTCTTACAATCAGCTTCATCAAAACCACGTGTCGTAATTGATGGTGTGCCGATACGGATACCACTGGTGACAAATGGTGACTGCGGATCGTTTGGAACTGAATTCTTGTTACAGGTGATATTGGCGCGACCCATGGCTGCATCAACTTCCTTACCAGTCAGTCCCTTTTCAATCATATCTACCAGGAACAGGTGATTATCTGTACCACCAGAAACAATCTTCAGGCCACGTTCAATGAAGGTGTCAGCCATAGCAACTGCATTCTTTTTGACCTGCTGTATATAGGTCTTGAATTCAGGTTCCAGACATTCTTTAAAAGCAACGGCTTTGCCAGCGATGGTATGCATGTGCGGACCACCCTGATAGGCAGGAAATACCATGAAGTTGACCTTTTTCTCAATCTCTTCATTGGCTTTACCCATAATAATGCCCGAACGTGGACCACGTAAGGTTTTGTGTGTGGTTGATGTTGTCACATCAGCAATCTGTACCGGACTTGGGTACTCACCCACAGCAATAAGACCAGCAACGTGGGCAATATCAGCCATCATTATTGCACCAACTTTATCGGAAATTTCGCGGAAACGTTCCCAATCAACAACCCTGGAATAAGCAGAAAAGCCTGTAATGATCATTTTTGGCTTATGTTCCAGTGCCAGTTCTTCGGCCTGGTTATAATCAATATAGCCTTTGTCATCCAGACCATACTGAACAGCATCAAAAATACGACCTGAAACATTCACTGATGCACCGTGGGTTAAATGACCCCCATGTGCCAGACTCATACCATGACGTGATCGCCCGGGCTCAGCAATGCCAGAAAAACGGCACCGTTGGCCTGTGAACCTGAATGTGGTTGTACATTCACCCAGTCCGCACCAAACAATTCTTTGGCACGATCGATGGCTAATTGCTCTGCAACGTCAACGTACTCGCAACCACCGTAATAGCGCTTGCCTGGATAGCCTTCAGCATATTTGTTTGTTAAATAAGAACCCTGACATTCCATCACACGTGGACTTGTCATATTTTCTGATGCAATCAACTCAATGTGCTCTTCCTGACGCACGCGCTCAGCGTCCATCACTTTCCAGAGTTCTTCGTCATAACCGGCAACTTTCATATCTTTGGTAAACATGGTGTTCCTCTCGCTAGAATTATTATTATGTTACTGTCAGATCCTGTTTGTTTGCGTGGTAATGACTCTTTTTGGCATTTTTACGCGGGATCGTCTGCTCTAATCGCCCGACAGGGTAGCAAATAATGGCCCTTAATGCATTGTTAATATTAGGGTTATCGGGATTTTCTTATCAGCATCAATATAGCCGAAAAATCCCCAAGCGATACAGTCGGTCTTTAGGCATTCTGGAATAATTGGTTGATTTTCAATGTATTATCAGGCATTTTCCTGCCGCTACTAATCATGAATTATCCGAATACTTATTCACCCACTGCCCAGGATTTTGATTAGATTTGCTAAAAAATGAGAACAAAATGAGCAAAAAAACCTGTTTAAGTAGAATTCTACACATCTGCTATGAATATAGCTGAAATCACACGTATTCAGTCAGAAGCTGATTTGATCTACTCATCTGCAGAGGTTGAAGCGGCCATTGAAAGGATGGCTGCAGATATCACCCTGGTGCTCGCGGACAAAAATCCCGTCATCCTCTGCCTGATGATCGGAGGCGTGGTCCCCACAGGAAAACTGCTTCCGCTTCTGGACTTTCCATTACAGGTAGAATACGTTCATGCGACCCGCTACCAGGGGGAAATAAATGGCGGCAAATTACACTGGATTAGAAAACCGACAATCTCACTGCAAGACAGACATGTATTAATCGTTGATGATATTCTCGATGAGGGAAACACGCTGGTGGCAATGGTTGAAGAATGTGAAAGCAATCAGGCAAAAACCATTCAAACTGCTGTTCTGGCAGACAAACAATTAGGCAGGGAACGAAGCTTTAAACAGGCTGATTTCACCGGTCTTACAGTTCCCAACCGCTATCTCTTTGGTTACGGCATGGATTACAAGGAATATTTACGCAATGCCCCGGGCATCTATGCGGTAAAGGGTTTATGAATAAAATAGCGATTATTGGCGGCACAGGTCTGACTTCACTGGCAGGCGTCGAAATCACAGGGACCAGAGAAGTCGATACGCCGTATGGCAGTCCCTCCAGTGCCTTAAGCTTTGGGAGAATTGGGGATAAGGAAATTATTTTCTTACCACGTCACGGTAACCCACATGCCATCGCACCACACAAAATAAATTATTGCGCCAATATTCACGCGCTCAAAGAAAGTGGCGTAGAAAATATTATTGCAGTCAATGCTGTCGGTGGCATTACATCAGAGATGCGTCCTGGCAGAATAGCAATTCCTGAACAAATTATTGATTACACATACAACAGGAAGCATACATTCTTTGAAGATGATCTAAATGAAGTCACTCATATCGATTTTACAAATCCATATAGTACTGATCTGGGCAAACAATTAGCTACTGCCTGTTTAATGTCTGGCCTGGATGTTTTTATTGGCGGTGTTTATGCAGCCACACAAGGGCCCAGGCTGGAAACTGCTGCAGAGGTTAAAAAACTGGAGAAGGATGGCTGTGATATTGTCGGCATGACAGGAATGCCTGAAGCAGCACTTGCCCGTGAACTGGATATTAACTATGCCTGTCTTTCTTTGGTTGTGAATTGGGCTGCGGGCAAATCTGATGAAGAAATCACCATGGCCGTGATTGAAAAACATCTTGATGAGGGCATTGGAAAGATCAAGTTGGTACTTGAAGAATTTATTACTACTTTCTAAGCCGTATTGGTTCCTTACTCTACTGCCAGGCGTGTCACGCGCATGATCACCCCGAACAATGGGTGATCGAAATAATGTAATTCATTCAATTTGATGCGCCGGGTTTCCTTCATTTGTGCGTAGGTGCCGCTCATAATGATTTCTTCATCAATTTCTATTTCTTCTACATCCTCACCTGCTACTGATATGTTTTCTTCCGTATATGATGTGACTGACTCCGTAGTCAAATCAACAAAGTAAGATAAGTCCACGTCCAGATGAAGAAGATGACCGCCTCTTAGATTGATTGTGCCATTTATCTTTGCTTCCGGATTCTTGATATGGACCTTTTTCGCCCTGGATTTTGTTAACTCTGGCTGTTGCCAGGCAACGTGGTACACAGGGCGATAATCACTGGATAATTTAAGGTTTTTGTTTACACCACCCAGCTTGTATCTGCTTGCTGGCAACCTTTTAAATGCACTGGATCCATGTGTTTTGGTTACAAGTTCTACGCTGGCGCTATAATCCGGTAAGCCATCTGTATCCCACAATTCACCACTGTTATCAGTCACCAGGTGTTCGAATACGACCATTTCCACCTGGTACCATTTGGCATATGCCAGGTTGCTAAACAGTAAAAGAAGACTGCCGAGTAATATTTTTTTTATAGAGGTACTCATAATGATTATGCTGCATCCTTGTTTGAAATATCTGCAATAAGGTTGCTCAGTATTGTGAACCTGTCATCAGGTTCCGGCAACTCTTCATTAATTCGTAATTTATCCTGCCCATCCAGTTTATAAGTAAACGGATTGCTTTGTATCAATGTAATAATCTTCATCGGATCGACATTATTGTCCTCGTTAAACTGCAACCTGCCTCCATGAGGACCCAAATCTACCTTGCGGATGCCCAGTGGATTAACCAATAACTTTAATTCTGCAATCCGGAAAAGATTTTTAGCAAATTCAGGCAATAAACCGAAACGGTCGATCATCTCAACCTGAAGCTCTTTTAATGCCTCCTTGTCCTCAACACTGGCGATTCGCTTATACATAATGAGTCGCATATGTACGTCTGGCAAATAGTCCTCCGGGATCAGTGCCGGAATATGTAGATCAACCTCGACACCATGATCCAGTGGTCTATCAAGTTCAGGTTGTTTGCCTGATTTAAGTACTGTCACTGCACGGTCAAGTAGATCCATGTACAGCCCATAACCTATTTCCTGGATCTGCCCACTCTGGCCTTCACCCAGGATCTCACCTGCCCCACGAATTTCAAGATCGTGCGTCGCCAGGGTAAAACCAACACCTAGCTCTTCCAGGGCCTCTATTGCCTCCAGTCTCTTGATTGCATCCGCTGTCATCTGCTTCCTTTCCGGAACAATTAAATAAGCATAAGCACGATGATGTGATCGCCCGACCCTGCCCCTTAATTGATACAATTGTGCCAATCCAAATCTGTCCGCACGATTGATGATAATAGTATTGGCACTGGGCACATCGATGCCTGTTTCAATGATAGTGGTACACACCAGGACATTGAAACGTCTATGGTAGAAATCCAGCATCACCTGCTCAAGTTCTTTCTCTGGCATTTGACCATGTGCCCACCTGACCGATGCCTCTGGCAGTAGTGCTTCGACCTGCCTGGCCATTTTTTCTATGGTTTCTACTTTATTATGTAATACATATACCTGACCACCACGTTTGATTTCGCGCAGTAGTGCTTCTTTCAACAGGGCATCATTCCACTCACGGACAAAGGTCTTGACTGCCAGCCGTTTTGCCGGGGGCGTGGCAATGATAGAAAATTCACGCAAGTCAGCAAGCGCCATATTCAGTGTTCGTGGTATGGGCGTTGCCGTAAGAGTCAGTACATCTATCTCTGCCCGGATGGCTTTGAATTTTTCCTTCTGCCTTACGCCGAAACGGTGTTCTTCATCGATGATTAATAAGCCCAAGCGGGCAAATTCTATATTCCCCTGAATCAATTTGTGCGTGCCAATAACAATATCAACAGTGCCGTCTTCGATACCTTTCAAGGTTATATTTTGTTCCTTACCCGTGCGGAATCGGGATAGTAATTCAACACGTACAGGCCAGTCTGCAAACCTGTCTTTAAAATTTTGATAATGCTGCTGCGCCAGTAACGTTGTCGGCACGAGGATAGCAACTTGCTTACCATTCTGTACTGCTATAAACGAGGCGCGCATGGCCACTTCTGTTTTACCAAAACCTGCATCACCACAAACCAGGCGATCCATGGGCTTGGCCTGGGTCATATCATCAATGACATCCATGATCGCATCCATTTGCCCCGGAGTTTCTTCAAAGGGAAATGTTTGTACAAAGGCACGGTAGGCATTTTCATCAAGTTCAAAATTGAAGCCGGGACGTGCCGCTCGTTGTGCATGCAGTTCCAACAATTCAGCTGCTACGTCATGTACGCGTTTGGCGGCCTTACGCTTGGCCTTTTCCCACTGCCCGCTGCCCAAACGATGTAGTGGTGCATGTTCCGGATCTACTCCGGTAAAACGACTGATCAGATCAAGAGCGGAAACTGGCACATAAAGTTTATCGCCATCTGCATATTCGATATAAATGAACTCGGCTGGAATGTCTCCTACATCCAGGGCGATCAACCCCTGGTAACGACCAACTCCATGTTCCTCATGCACCACTGGTGCACCCAGGGTCAACTCTGTCAGGTTACGAATGATGTTTTCTGAATCCTGCTGCTTACGTTTGCGTAAACGACGTTGCATCACGCGTTCACCAAACAATTGCCCTTCACTGATCAGGGCAATTCCGGGGTTTTCCAATTGGGCCCCATGTTCCAGGGGCGCAACGGTCAAGCCCAGACGGTCTTGTCCTTGTATGAATTCAGACCAGTTGTCCAGCTGCACAGGTTTGATGTCATGTTGCTGGAATAAATCCAGCAGGGTTTCTCTTCTGCCCGCTGATTCTGCAACGAGTAATATTCTCCCATCAAAATCGCTGACGAATCGTTTGAATAACGATAATGGATCTGCAGAACGAGCATCAATCATCAAACTTGCTGGCAGTGTTGTATCGTAGTTACTTGCCCCCGCTCGTTCCTGCTGCTCCCTGTGCGTAATGTGGATCTGATGATAGATTTTGGTTCTACTTAACAAATCTGAGGGATTAAGAAACATGTCCCTTGGTGGCAATACCGGACGTTCTACATCATGTCTGTTTTGCTCATAACGCGTTTCGATGTCTTGCCAGAATGATTCGGAAGTATCTATGGCATCTTCATCAAAAATGGTAATGCACTCATCAGGCAGATAATCGAACAGGGTGTTGGTCTCTTCGTAAAACAATGGTAAATAATATTCGATACCTGCTGGCGCAAGTCCCTGGCTGACATCCCGATACACAGGAGACTGGTTTGGATTGCCTTCAAAACGCGAACGCCAGGATGATCTGAAACGGGCAATGCCTTCATCAATCAATGCCACTTCCCTGGCTGGTAATATTTTTATGTCCTCGACCTGTTTCAATGAGCGCTGGGTTTCAGGATCAAATGTCCGGATACTGTCTATTTCGTCATCCAGTAAATCTATCCGATAGGGTTTGTCTGCGCCCATAGGGTACAAATCAATCAGGGAGCCACGGATCGCCACGTCGCCATGCTCTATGACTTGCGTGCTAAACGCATAGCCACTTTCATTCAGCTGTTTTCTGAACGCATCAACATTGAGTTGCTGTCCGTTTTTCAGGATCAGGCTATGTGACAACAGAAACTCTTTAGGCATCAGGCGATGCATCAGTGTTGTCACCGGCACAATCAGAATGCCTTTTTTAAGGCCTGGTAAGCTGGTCAGTGTTGCCAGCCTTTCCGAGATAATATCCTGATAGGGTGAGAACAGATCGTAAGGTAATGTCTCCCAATCAGGAAAAGACAGCAGGCTATTGTCTTCACACTCATCAAGATAAAAACGAAGTTCTTCCGTCAATCTGCTTGCCGAGAGTGAGTCTCTGGTCATGATAATGACAGGAGTTTGTACTTCCCTGACTAACTGACTAATAGCCAGTGCCTTGGCACTACCATAAAGTCTGCCCCAGAAGCTTTTTTCGCCCGCCTTGAATGAACATTCAGGCTGGAATGCACTTACGCGATTATTGTCTGGCATTAAGGGCTATACGTTGGTACTTGCGGCACTGATTTCTTCACTAATATCTTTTAGTGCCTGTATGGGATCTGCTGCCTGCGTGATGGGTCGGCCTATGACCAGGTAATCGCTGCCGGCACTGATGGCCTGCCCCGGTGTCATCACACGTTTCTGATCATCGTTGCTTGACCCCCCCGGTCGAATACCAGGTGTCACCAGTTTAAATTCCTTGCCCAGATTATCCCGCAACATCTTTACTTCATGTGCAGAACAGACAACCCCGTCAAGACCAGCATCAGATGTTAACTGTGCCAGCCGCATTACCTGCTCTTCGACGGAACACTGGATGCCAAGTTCTGCCAGTGCTTGCTGGTTCATGCTGGTAAGTATGGTCACGCCGATCAACAGTGGCCGATGTGATTTTTTCTCGATTTCTTCTCTGGCAAGCGACATCATTTCAGAGCCGCCACTTGCGTGCACATTGACCATCCACACACCTAAATCCGCAGCCACTGCACATGCCTTCGCTACCGTTGTAGGGATATCGTGAAATTTAAGGTCAAGAAATATATCAAAACCTTTCTCAATCAATTTCTCGACAAGAACCGGACCTGCTTTCGTGAAAAGCTCTTTACCTACTTTTAGTCGACATAAATCAGGCTGCAGTTTTTCAATAAGTTGCAAAGCCTGCTCGGCTGTATTGAAATCCAGAGGTACGATAATACGTGGGTTACTCAACTTCTATTCCCCCTCCAGACCATGGATAGGTTTTACAGTGTTCCAGTTTTTACAGGCCGGGCATTGCCAATGCAATGATTTGACATCATAACCACAGTGATTACATTTATAGATTGTTCGATCTTCAAGTAATTTACCGGTCAGATCCTTGATTGTCATCAAATCATCCTTTGCCTTGCCTTGTGCCGGTATCAGGGCATATTCGATCAATCGATCAACGCCTCGCACGGTGGGCCTTTTCTTCAGTTCAATGGTTATGTATTTCATTGCCTCTTCTTCACCATCCTGCTCCGCAATAAGTTCAGTGAGCATTATCATCGGCGTGATGCCTCCATGTGCATCAACCACCGCGTGTAAATAATTTCTGAATTCATGCAACTTTCCCAGTTCCCGGTAACATTCAAGCATCGGGGAAACAGCTTCCGGAATATACTCAGCATCCTGTTTCTCAACACGTTTATAGATGCGTATGGCCTGTTTGTATTTAGCTTCTTTTTGCAAGATACTGGCTTCGATCAAACTTGCACGAACACAATTCCCATCAATATTAATCGCCTTCTTCAGTAATTCATGAACGCCTTTCTCCTGGCCTTGCCTCTGTAACTCAGTTGCCTGTTCACAATAGAACTGCGCAATCACTTCATTCAAGGAACGGGATGAAGATAATTCCAGTCGACGGGCTATCTTGATTGCATTTTCCCAGTCTTTTTCCTGTTGATAGATATCCAGTAACTCGGTAAATGCAGCTACTGAATAGAACCCTGTTTCGACCAGCTCACTGAATAAACTCTCGGCACGATCCAGCAAACCTGACTTCATGTAATCCATACCAAGTTCAAGTAAGGCTAATGCTCGTTGTTCCCGATCCAGATTGGGTCTGGCAATCAAATTTTGATGAATACGGATCGCACGATCAACTTCACCACGACGCCGGAACAGATTGCCCAAAGCAAGATGTGTTTCTACTGTTTCACTATCTACTTCCAGCATTTTGACAAAGACTTCAATAGCCTTATCTGGTTGTTCGTTGAGAACATAATTCAGACCTTTAAAATACTCAGGGTGTAATCCACCTTGACTGGAACTCCCTGATGAAGGATTTCTCTGTCTTCCATATAACCATCCGCCAAAGCCGGCGACTGGTAGTAACCAGATGATTGTCATCCAGGTTATTTCCATCAAACTATCTCCATCAGGGCGTATCCTTCATGGGCATGACCCTGAGGTTATTGAGTTCCTTTTCAGTAAGTTTCACCTGCTTTTGCAATCTGCTAATTCTGTGCTTCAAACTGAATATCTTTGGCAACCAGGCCAGAACACCCAATAATGTACCAAGACATAGCGAAATGAATAATAAAAATGAGAGGGAGAGTTCCTGACTGGCGATGAGGTAATTAAAAGTGATCATCTGATTGTTCTTTAAAAAAAACACCAGTGATACGACAAATATCAACGCAAACAGGATGATTGAAATATATTTTTTAATCGATTGTGACATATTGCTCTCTTCTTATATCTTGAACCGGGATGTCAACAATAAGCAGAGAATACCTGGAATACAATAGCCCGCTGATGCGGAGTATTAAAAAAATGAGGAAACAGTGGCGGCAGTCTGTCCTAGACTTCGGCAGCTGGCTTCTTGTCGACTCTTTCGCGTAATTCCTTGCCTGGTTTAAAATGAGGTACATGCTTGGCAGGAAGTGATACAGGTTCGCCTGATTTAGGGTTTCTACCCACACGTGGTGGACGATAATGCAGGGCAAAACTGCCAAACCCCCGAATTTCTATCCTTTCACCATTGGAAAGTGTCGTAGCCATGTGTTCGAGTATCGTCTTCACAGCTAACTCAACGTCCCGGTAGGCTAATTGAGTTTGTCTTCTAGCAAGTGCTTCTATGAGTTCTGATTTTGTCATCATTTATCTCAATGTCAGTACAAGACGTTTTTTTGTATTCGCACCAGACCACGCAATGTGAATATCTGGCTCCCCATGTTCCTTAACAATTTCAACAGTTTACATCAAATGTGCCTCTACTTCTACAGTAGAGGCACAGTTTGTTTATTATTTATCCAGATGTTCCTTCAACAAATCACCCAGTGTACTTCTTCCTGAGCCCTCAGCACTGGAACCATATTCTTCCACAGCAGCTGCTTCATCATCTGTTTCTTTGGCTCTAACGGATACATTAATAGAACGTTTTTTACGATCAATCGCAGTGATTTTAACTTCCATTTCATCGCCTACTTTCACTTCTGTACGTGCGTCATCTATCTTTCCATCTATGGAAATCTCTGAGGATCGCATATAGCCATCGACACCTTCAACCAGAGTCAAAGTAACGCTTCTCATCTCAACGATTTCTACAATACCTTTAACAATGGTGCCTTTTGGATTTTCAGCAACATAGTTTGAGAATGGGTCTTTTTCCATTTGTTTGACGCCCAGCGAGATACGTTCTCTTTCTGCATCCACTGCGAGCACGACTGTTTCCAGTTCATCACCTTTACTATATTGATGAATAAACTCTTCGCCAGTACCTGACCAGGTGATGTCTGAAAGATGAACCAGACCATCAATGTCACCATCAAGACCGATAAATATTCCAAAATCAGTAATGGATTTAATCGTACCAACAACCCGGTCACCCTTGTTATGGGTCGCAGCAAACTGCTCCCATGGGTTAGGCTGACACTGTTTCATGCCAAGCGATATACGACGTCTTTCAGCATCAATATCGAGAATGACAATGTCCACTTCTTCACCCATTTGCACCAGTTTTGATGGATGTACGTTCTTGTTTGTCCAGTCCATTTCAGAGACGTGAACCAATCCTTCAACACCTTCTTCAAGCTCTACAAAACAACCGTAGTCGGCAAGATTGGTTACCTTGCCATGTAGACGTGCACCTTCAGGGTAACGTTTGCTCAAATCACCCCATGGATCATCGCCCATTTGTTTCAGACCAAGTGAAACACGATTACGTTCGCGATCAAATTTCAGTACCTTGACTTCAATTTCATCACCAACAGTCACAATCTCACTTGGGTTTTTAACTCTTTTCCAGGCCATATCTGTGATATGCAGCAATCCGTCAATACCACCCAAATCAAGGAATGCACCATAATCTGTAGTATTTTTGACGATGCCCTTAATAACGGCACCTTCCTGTAGAGACGCAAGTAATTCAGCACGGTCGACTGTATTTTCTGTTTCGACGACTGCACGACGTGAAACAACTACGTTGTTTCTGCGTTGGTCGATTTTAATCACCTTGAATTCCAGCGGTTTGCCTTCAAGATAACTGGTGTCTTTTACTGGACGTACATCGATAAGCGAACCAGGCAAAAATGCCCTGACCTTATCTATATCTACAGTGAAACCACCTTTAACTCTTTCGGAAATAATACCTGTGACAATTTCATCAGCTTCATGAGCTTTTTCCAGGCTGGTCCAGGCCATCAGGCGTTTGGCTTTCTCGCGTGACAGTTTTGTTTCACCAAAACCATCCTCTACCGCATCCAGGGAGACGTCTACTTCATCTCCAATGCTTACTTCAACCTCACCTTTCTCATCAAAGAATTGCGAAATTGGTATGAGACCTTCGGACTTGAGGCCTGCGTTGACTATGACAGTATCCTGATTGATTTCAACCACCGTGGCACTGACGATGGAACCCGGGCGCATTTTGGCCTCTATTTGACTTTGTTCAAAAAGTTCGGCGAAACTTTCACTCATGAAGAATAATTACCTCTAAATCCAGTTCTGGCTGGCAGAAACCGGTACGTATATATAATGGCATTGCTGCGACACTACATAACGGTTAGTTAATAAAATTAGCCTTAGAACGACTTAACTCACTGATTTATCAACTTCATAATCATGTTGAATAGGCATCTGGCAGTGTTTCCTGGACCAGGTTTTCTATCTTTTTTATAACCTCAGAAATATCCAATGTTGTCGTGTCGACTACGATGGCATCGTCTGCAGGCTTCAGTGGTGATATAGTTCTCTGACTATCCCTTGTATCTCTCTCGGCTATCTCAGCCGCGAGGCGCGGGAGATTAACATTAAACCCTTTCTGCTTCAACTGCTTATAGCGTCTTTTGGCACGTTCTTCGGCAGAGGCTATTAGGTAAATTTTCAAAGGTGCATCACTAAAAACGACCGTTCCCATATCCCGACCATCGGCAACCAGTCCAGGCGCTTGTTGAAATTGCCTCTGCCTGTCTAATAGTGCAGTCCTGACTTGAGGAAGAACAGCAATCTGTGACGCTGAATTACCGCATTCTTCTGTCCTTATTTTCTGGCTAATATCGTCTCCCTCGAAGATGACCGTGATGTCCTTACCCGGCTGCGGCTGCTGAAACTCGACATCAAGAGAACCCGCAATTTCAACGATGGCTGACTCATTATTCAATTCAAGTTCATATTTTTCAGCGGCAATAGCCAGAATTCTATACAGGGCACCACTATCTAGCAGATGCCAACCCAGCCAGGTAGCCAAATGGCTGCATATAGTGCCTTTGCCGGTGCCACTGGGGCCATCAACAGCAATGACCGGAATATCAGACATTTAAACCTGTTCCTCGACGACCAGATCAAGACCGGCAGTCTTCGCAACAGCAACAAAACCGGGAAAAGAGGTTTCTACATTGGCACAGTCTTTGACCATAATGGGCGCGGAGGCATTCAAGGCTGCAATAGCAAAGGCCATGGCTATCCTGTGATCTGTGAAACTATTAATCTCACCACCTGCGATCTTGCCACCTGTCACCGTCATGCCGTCAGGCTGTTCATCAACATCGATACCTAATATTTGCAGACCGTTGGCAATGGCAGCGATCCTGTCACTTTCTTTAATACGTAATTCCCCGGCGCCGGTGAGTCTGGTTTTACCTTCTGCACAGGCAGCAGCCACCATGATGGCAGGAAATTCATCTATCGCACCGGGGACTAATGATTCCGGGATTTCGATGCCATGTAATTCAGAGGATTTCACCCGAATATCAGCAACAGGCTCGCCACTGACAACTTTTTCATCCAGCAAGGTGATATTGGCACCCATCGCCTTTAATATATGAATAACAGTATCCCTGTTCGGGTTAATACCGACATTTTCAATAATAATATCTGATTCATCTGCAATGCAGGCACCGACGATGAAAAAAGCCGCTGAGGAAATATCTGCAGGGACTTCGATGTCTGTTGCTTTTAAAATCCCACCACCTGTAAGAGAGATTGTGCTTCCTTCACACTCTATCTGATAGGCAAATTGTTTCAGCATTCGCTCAGTATGATCACGCGTTGCCACGGACTCATGGATACAGGTTCTGCCGTTGGCATTCAAGGCCGCTAACAACAAGCTGGATTTTAATTGTGCACTCGCCACCGGCATTTCATAATCTATTGCCGTTAAACTGGCACCTCCTTTTATATGTATAGGTAGCGTGCCGTCCTCTGAGCATGTAATCAATGCATGCATTTTTTGTAGTGGATCAACAATCCTTTGCATTGGTCTGGACATCAATGATTCATCACCCACCAATTCACATTCGATCCCAAGACCTGCGAGTAAGCCAGAGAGTAAACGTACAGAGGTACCTGAATTACCCAGATTCAGTGCTGTTGCCGGTGACGAAAGACCCTGCATACCAACACCATCGACAATAACTTCGTTGTCCGCGCTGTGTTGAATTTCGACGCCCATCGCCCTGAATACTGCCATGGTTGCCAATGTATCCTCACCATCAAGAAAGCCAGTGATGCGGCTTTGACCTTCTGCGATAGCGGACAACATCAAGGCACGATGCGAGATAGATTTATCACCGGGCACAGAAAATCGACCACTTAATTTTCCACCAGGTGAGATACGGTAATTAATCATGCTCTTGAAAAACAGGCCTGCTTAAATTGTTCATGCACATTTATCCTGGTGCATTCATTCAGGAGAATCATTTCTCTGCTTTCTTTGATCGGTAAAGTTATCTCTTGAAGTCTTGGCTCTTTCGAATAGCCTTAATAAG
>Ga0164315_10000923_pt1 | contig 21517 bp, 10 predicted proteins | sample GuaBasSedimGuay6_FD_113737 | JGI IMG/M metagenome (GOLD analysis project Ga0164315, IMG submission 113737) | Subseafloor sediment microbial communities from Guaymas Basin, Gulf of California, Mexico - Guay6, Core 4569-2, 0-3 cm | ecosystem: Environmental > Aquatic > Marine > Hydrothermal vents... | reverse complement strand
TGCCTGATGATGGAAGATACATTTTTGCAGCCAACCATCCCTGGGGTGGCTTAGACGGACATATTGCCATGGTTATGATAGGGAAGAAATATGGTAAGGATAAGTATAAATGTCTTGTGAACGACCTCCTTATGAACCTGAAGAACCTTCATGGCGTATTCATCCCTGTTAATAAGCATGGTAAACAGGATTCCATGCTGGCAGAACAACTTGATACTGCATTCAAATCCGAAACACAAATCCTGACTTTTCCGTCCGGACTGGTAAGCCGGAAGATCAAGGGACAGGTTATGGACCTGGAATGGAAAAAAAGCTTTATCAATAAAGCAAAACAGTATCAGAGAGAAATCATCCCAATACACATGGGAGGTGAAAATTCGAATTTCTTTTATCGTTTATACAGATTCAGGAAATCTATTGGTATTAAAGCAAACATCGAGATGCTTTATTTAATAGACGAAACATATAGGCACCGCGGCAAGCATATTACTGTCACGATTGGTGAACCTATCCCCTGGCAAACTTTCGACAAATCAAAGCGGCCATTGGCATGGGCAAAATGGGTGAAAGACAAGGTCTATAAATTGGATGGAGTGGAAAATGTTCCGCTATAGCTATCCGCAATAATCTTTTGTATCCATTCATGCTGGGTTTAGATTTACTTGAAGCAAAGAAACTTAGTATTTTATTGCTTTCGATGCGACAGAATCACAGGAAAAGAAAGAGTTACCGTGGTTTGTTTGCGTGGAATAGACTCGATATAGATTGAGCCTCCGTGATTGTTCATGATCTGACGGGCCAGGCTGAGACCAACACCGGAGCCATCCTCCTTGGTGGAAAAGAAGGGAACAAATACCTGGTCAATCAAATCTTCAGGGATACCAAGCCCATTATCCGCAATCTTTAGCAAAATCCGCTTTCCCTCTTTTTCTATACTGATTTTAAGCCTACGCTTTTCGTCATTATTCTCCATTGCCTCAAAGGAGTTTTTCAGAAGGTTGAGCAGAACCATCTCCAACTGTTGTTTGTCTGCTTGTATTATTTCCCCGGGATGCTGATTCTGAGTTGTAATCCTGATCTCCTTTTCCCTGGCTTCCTGCGAAAGTAGCAGAACGACACTTTCAATAGCTCTGGCCAGAATGATCCTCTCCTTTTTTGGGGGTGGAAGGAGTGAAAGCCGGCGGTATTCCTCTGTAAATTTCATAAGTCCCTCCCCGGTAGATTCAATTACCTTGAGCCCTTCCTGTATTCTGAGGGTTTCTGGGTTTATCTGTTTTTGAATCCTGGATTGCATGGATTTGGTAAGGGAAAGCATGGGAGCTACAGCATTCATAATCTCATGGGTGAGTACACGTATGATCTTTTGCCATGAGTCTGCTTCATTCTTATGCAATTCCTCCTCAATATTCTGCAGAGAAAACAGGCGATAGGTCTCATCAAAAATGTTCACCTCTTTAAGCCTGAAGCTGAATAGTTGTTCCCTGCCGGGCCCTTCCCGGGAATCAGACCAGGATGTAATCCTGATCACCTCCGGGTGATCCGGTCTGGCTTTTGAAATTAAGGTCCAGAGTTTTTTATTGAGGGATCTGATTCCGTTTAGATGACTGATGCTGTGTCCGGACAGGAGGTTCATGGCAGCTCTGTTGACGAAAAGGGGTTCACCACTTTCATAGAAACAAAGCAATCCCATATCCGCAGAATTAATTACCTGATCCATGATCTGGTTGTACCGAATCCGCTCTAGCCTTCCGGCGTTCATTCCCTGTTTTATGGCATTGGACCGCTCCTTCAATCCCTTGAACATGGCTCCTGATGTGTTGAATTGAATTTCGGGGCTTTCCTCAAGTCCGATGGAATCAATGAACTGCTCCATTACACGGCCAAGCTGAAGCACATACCTGGTTAGAAGGATTGCCTGCAGCCCAATGACCAGTATACCGATAATCAGTGTAAAAACAAGCTCCACATCAAGGCTTTGAATGAGAAAAACAAAACCCAGTGAAGAGAGGATCAACAAGCCTGTTCTACACATAATATTCCAGAAGAAAATTCGACCTTCACGGGTCTTACTGAATATCATAGCTTCGCATTTTGTTATAAAGAGTCGATCTGGCTACACCAAGCTCACGGGCCACTTTGGACAGATTTCCCTTGTTCCGCAGAATGGATTCCCTGATGGTCATTAACTCAAGTTCCAGGAGTGTTGGCCTTCTGACTTCCTTCCACTTCTGACCACCCTCTCCTGGCAATATATCCCCTGGCTCTATCAAGCGTTCTTCTGTAAGCAAAACTGCACGTTCAATGCTGTGTTGTAACTGCCTTACATTTCCGGGCCAGGAATGGTTCCTGATCAGATCAAGTGCTTGTCCAGAAAAGCCAAGTCCTTGTTTATGATATTTTTCTGAATGTTTTTCAAGAAAATACTGTGCCAGATCCAGAGCATCTCTTCCTCTTTCCCGTAGAGGGGGAGCCGTAATTTCAATGGTGTTGATCCGGTAAAAAAGATCCTCCCGGAATTCCTTCCGGCGAATCAATTCCCTTAAATCCTGATTAGTAGCCGAAATCAGCCTGAAATCAGCAGATATGGGTTTATTGGAGCCAAGCCGGTAGATTTCACGGTTCTGCAAGACATTTAAGAGCTTGGCCTGCATCTCAGGAGATAAATTACCGATTTCATCCAGGAAGAGAGTACCCCCGGAGGCAATCTCAATCCTTCCAGCTTTATCAGCCTTTGCATCAGTAAAGGCTCCTTTTGTATGTCCGAACAATTCACTCTCAAAAAGCGATTCACTGATTGAACCCAGATCAACATGCACAAATACTTCACCGGAGCGACGTGATTCCTGATGAATCTGCCGGGCGATTAATTCCTTTCCTGTCCCGTTTTCTCCAAGAACCAGGACATTGGTATCGGATGAAGAAACCTTCGCAATGGTTTTGTAAACCGCTAGCATCTGTGGAGATTTACCCTGCATCCTGTCGTGCCCGGAATGAAGACAGGTATTCAGATGATCCTTTTTTGATTCTAACTGTTTTATCCTGAACCGTGAATTACTGAGTAATAAGCCCGAGCGTATAGTAGCTAACAGTTTTTCATTATCCCAGGGCTTAGCAATGAAATCCGTTGCACCGCATTTGATGGCCTCTATGGCCAGGTCCACCTCGCTGTAGGCAGTAATCATGATCACTACCGTTTCCGGATCATCACCTAGTATCCGCCGAAGCCAGCCGATACCTTCTTTTCCATCGGTAGCTCCCCGTGTAAAGTTCATATCCATAATGATAAGATCTACCTGCTGGGTTTCCAGGATGCCCGGGATCAGGTCGGGCTGTTTGATACAGGTCACATGATCGGACACATCCTCAAGAAGCTGATTCAAAGCTGATAACACATTGGAATTGTCATCCACCACTAAGATATTCCCTTGCATACTGTCTTATTATGATACACTATTATGCTTAAAGTCTGTATAAATATATAAACTGTATTAATATAAGTCAACTATCTTTGATGAAATTCCGGGGTCAGATATGTAATACAAAATATATCAGTATATTACAGGTGTTGGCATGGCAATTGAATTATTGAAGAAAAATGACTCATGAGCTTCTCCCATATTAAAATGATCCTGCGGATCCTGATCCAGAACCGGAAGTCAACCCTTATCAATTTTCTGGGTTTGATCCTGGGCCTGACTTCCTTTGTGATTATTTTCAGCTGGATCCGAACTGAATATTCTATGGACCGTTTTCATGTTTGGGGGGACCAATTGTTTCAGCTGGTTATTCAGTTTCCGGAGGGGATACTGGATCCAAATACTCCCTATGCGCTGGCCCCGGAAATGAAAGAAGCTTTTCCTGAAGTAGAAAATTATAGCAGATTGGTCAGGCTGGAAACCCAAATAAACTCATCATTTGATTTTTTCCCTGATGATTCTGATAATGAGCCGGTTTATGAAACCAGGGTTGCCATGGTTGATACCGGTTTCTTTAATATGTTTTCATTCAATGAACTGCATGGAGATATTAATCATGGAATTGCACAAACTGACGGTGTCATCCTCAGTAGTGAACTGGCACGGAAATATTATGGCGAAACAAATCCTGTGGGCTTGCAGATTCTGATGAATGGAAGTCAATTGCTGGAGGTAGCAGGGGTGGTAGAGGTGCCGGATCACTCGCAGTTCAACTATGATCTCTTCCTTCCGGTTAATCAGAATATTCATAGAAGCTGGAACTGGCGTGACCCGTCCTTCATCCTCTTGAAACCAGCCGTAAACCTGGATGATTTTAAAAGTAAAATAACATCTTTTCTAAATGCAACAATGCCAAATCCGCTACCAGGGGAATTCATCCTGAAGGCAATTTCGATCAAAAAGACCAACCTCGTTTTCGGTAAGCGAAATGAATTTCTTCTATTTTCAGGCATCGCAGTCTTGATACTCATCATTGTGGCCTTTAATTACATGAATCTGTCAACTGCCAATTATACCCGTAGGATCAAGGAAATGAGCCTGCGGAAAATAAACGGAGCCACACCCGGATTACTCAGGAATCAGCTAATCACGGAGACCCTTATTCAAACCAGTCTGGCCTTGTTTATTGCATTTTTTTTGGCCGAACTTGCGCTTCCCCGTTTAAGCGATTTCTTTCAGGAAACGGTTCTCATTGGCTATACAGAGCATTCGGCTGTTCTCCCGGGTTACATCCTTCTAATTCTTATATTCAGTCTGCTTTCAGTAGCCTACCCGGTTGCCATTTTTACGAAGGGTAATCCAACAGAAGTACTGAGGGACTCCAGTATTAAGGGTAAAAGGCGCTCCAATATCCTGCTCATTACCACCATCCTGCAGTTTACTATTTCCGTCACGCTGCTGATCACCAGCCTGATGGTCGTGAAACAGGTTCGCTTTGCCAGGAACTTACCCCCTGGCCTTAATGTGCAGCATGTAATTAAGGTTCCACTGAACCCGCGAATTGAACAAAAATTAGTTGCCTTTTTCGATGAACTGGAATCAAATCCTGGAATCCTGGAGACAACTGCCGGTCAGAAAAACCCTGTGAACGAAGATTATAAAACAAAAATTAACTGGCCAAACAGGAATCCATCAACGGATCCATTGGTCCGCTACTCGATTTGTTTGCCTGATTTTCCTGCTTTTTTTGGTCATGAGATTATAATGGGACGAAACTTCAGAGACCAGGATTTCTCTGACCGGTCAGGTTTTCTAATCAACGAAGCTGCATGCGAGCTTCTGGGGAAAGAAAATCCGGTTGGCACGCAGTTGGAGATGTGGGGACAGCAAGGAGAAATTCTGGGTGTTTTTAAAAACTATCATCATATCTCGGTGCATTCAAAAATTATGCCCCATGTGGTTACGAGCAATCCAATGCACTACCGGCAACTCAGATATGTTTTCATCAGGCTTGCTTCCCAGGATCAGGAGCAAAGCATCGCTTTTATTAAAGAAAAATTTCAACAATTTGCCGGGGATTTCCCCTTCATATACACCTACCTGAGTGACGAGACGGAGCAGTTGTATGCCAAGGAAATCCGCCTTTCAAAAATCCTGATATACTTTACCTTTCTGGCCCTGTTGATCTCTTGTTTGGGGATATTCGGACTGGCTCAGTTTAGTGTAGAACGGAAAGTAAAAGACCTGACCATCAGACGGGTTTTTGGAGCGTCAATGGGGAAGATCATACAACTTGCCCAGCAGGAGATGCTGCGCCGGATTGGTCTCGCAATTATCATAGCCATCCCCATTGCTTATTTTCTGCTAAATCATTGGCTCCGTACATTTGCCTACCGTGCGGATCTGGGTTGGTTAATCTTTTTTCTTGGAGGGATTATCGGTATTGTCATTACCTTTTTGACCACACTGATGGGTATACGAAGCTCACTAAAAAAGAAACCTTCCGAAATCCTGAATCAGAACTAAAACGCCCCGGGATTTGAAAAAGGAAATTCTGGATTGGATAATAAAAAACTATTTTTATACAGTTCAATTAATTTCAGCGCACAATGAAAAGTCGAATTTTTAATCAACTGCTATTAGGCATCCTTATCTTTCTCTTTTCAACCCATCAGGTTTACTCTCAGTTAGAACACGATCACAACCACAGGTATTACCCTGAGTCGGATCCACTCGTACTTGAGAAACTGGAACAATGGCAGGACCTGAAATTCGGGTTGCTGATGCACTGGGGAACATACAGTCAGTGGGGGATTGTGGAATCCTGGTCCATATGTCCCGAAGACTATGGCTGGTGTAAAAGAGTATCGGGTAAAAATCCACAAAGCTATTACCAGTACAAGAAGGAGTACGAAAGCCTGATAAGCACCTTCAACCCGGTTGAATTCAATCCCGATAAATGGGCGAAAGCTGCAAAATCGGCCGGGATGAAATATGTTGTTTTTACTACAAAGCATCACGATGGGTTTTGTATGTGGGACACCAAAGAGACAGACTATAAGATTACCGGCGAAGCCTGCCCGTTTCACACCAACACTCAAGCCGATATTACCGGGGAAATATTTAACGCTTTCCGCGAGCAAGAATTATGGACGGGTGCATATTTTTCAAAACCCGACTGGCACAGTGACAATTACTGGTGGCCATACTTCCCGCCATTAGACAGGAATGTAAATTACGATCCTGAGATTTACCCCGAACGCTGGGAGAAGTTCGTTCAGTTTACCCACAACCAGGTCATGGAATTGATGACCGGGTACGGTAAGATTGATATTCTCTGGCTCGACGGCGGTTGGGTGAGAAAGAAGGATAGAAGCAGCATTCAGGACTATTATATTAATAGTGCTCAAAATACTAATTCAGGATTTCTGAAGTCGGGAATTGTGAATCAGGATATCCGCATGGATGAACTTGTTGAAAAGGCGCGTATAAAACAACCCGGACTGATCGTGGTGGACCGGGCGGTTCCCGGCCCAAACCAGAATTACCTGACACCCGAAAATACGGTTCCAGATAAAGCGATCCCCTATCCCTGGGAGTCCTGCATCATCTCAGGAGGAGGCTGGTCATGGGTGTCGCCGGAAAAAGCAACGTATAAAACACCCCGTGAAACGATCCATATGCTTGTGGATATTGTTTCCAAGGGGGGCAACCTGTTACTCAATATAGCCCCCGGACCGAAAGGTAAATGGCATCCTGAAGCATATGAATTGCTGGCAGGGATAGGGGAATGGATGGATGTAAACTCCGAAGCTATTTATGGAACCCGTGCGATTACACCTTATAAGGAAGGCAATGTCTGTCTGACCCAGAATAAAGATAATCACACTGTCTATGCAATCTATCTTGCCGGTGAGGGAGAAACCAATCCACCGGCCCGTCTATCACTGGGAAGCGTTCAACCCGCCGCTGATGCGAAAATTACAATGCTTGGTGTCAAAGGAAAATTAAAATGGAAAAAAGCAGATAAAGGATTTGTGGTTGAGGTTCCTGAGGCAGCACAGGAGAGACCTCCCTGTGATCACGCCTGGGTGTTTAAAATTGATAAAGTCAAATAAGTATTCAATCACTGGGGTATTTATTCGATTCGTTATGGTCTATATGAATTGTTTCTTTGTATTGCGCCTGTAATTTATCCAGGCGTATTTTCAGGTTATCAATAACTTCTTGATATTCAGGATTATCCATCAAATTATTCATTTCTAAAGGATCGTTTTCCAGATCATAAAACTCCCATGAATCAATCAGGTCATAAAAATGAATAAGTTTATATCGATCGGTTCTGATTCCGTAGTGTGGTGTTGCGCCAAATCCCTTTTCATAGTAATGATAGTATAATGCATCCCTCCATTTAGAATCAGTCTCTTGCCAGATTGAACGCAAAGAATTTCCCTGCATTTCCGCAGGTACACTAATTCCTGCCATATGGAGCAACGTGGGGGCTATATCCAGGTTTTGTACCAGTAAATCAGTTTGTGAATTTTCTTTAATCTCTGGAGGGAATTTTATGACCAGGGGAGTCCGCATTGCTTCCTCATACATAAAACGTTTGTCGAACAGGCCATGTTCGCCAAGGTAAAATCCCTGATCAGATGTATAAACGACTATAGTGTTTTCCTCTAATCCATTTTCTTGCAGGAAATTCAGGACCTGCCCCACACTTTCATCAACCGAAACGATACAACGCAGGTAGTCCTCCATATAACGCCTGTATTTCCAGTGATCGAATTTATCCTCATTGTCTTTTACCTGGAAAAATTCTACCTCCTCTTTTTGATAAGCCTCATTCCACTTTTGCCGCTCTTCAGGGGTTAACCTTTCCAGCCTCCTCCAGTATTCACCAGGAGCCCAGTGATTAACCGATACGGTATCACACGCATTACATGGAATCTTGTAATCCATGCGGATATCCATGTGATCTTTAACCGTTAGCATCTGTTTTTGAAGGGCTTCCCTACCTTCATAATTATCATAGAAATTTGCCGGGAGTGGAAATTCTTTATCATCAAACAGCTCCAGGTTCTTTAGTGCCGGCATCCAGCTACGGTGTGGTGCTTTGTGATGCATCATCAGGCAAAATGGTTTGTCCTTATCCCTGTTTTTCAGCCAACTGGTAGAAAGTTCTGTAATGATTTCAGTAACATAACCTTCATAGGTGGTATCTTTTCCTGAACTGATAAAATCTGGGTTGTAATAATCACCCTGCCCGGGCAAAACATTCCAGTAATCGAATCCAGTGGGGTGGCTTTTCAAGTGCCACTTTCCAATCATGGCTGTTTGATAGCCATGTTGCCTTAGAATTTTTGGAAAGGTTTGCTGTGCTCCGTCAAAAACCTGTTCGTTACCAGGTACCCCGTTCAGGTGTGAAAATATTCCTGTGAGGATTACTGCCCTGCTGGGCGCACAGATTGAATTTGTAACAAAGGCCTTATTAAAAATGATACCCTTTTCGGCTATTTTGTCAATGTTAGGTGTTTCAATAAGTTTTGATCCATATGCGCTTATTGCCTGATAAGCATGGTCATCTGACATGATAAAAACAATATTTGGCTTTATATATTCTGTTTCTTCACACTGCTGAAATAAAACAGTTGCTCCAAAAAGAGTTGCGTATAAAACCGATTTCAAATTCAACTTTGGCAAGTTCATGTTCTTGTTTTCGAATAGAAGAAATGGATGTTTTACAAAATCTTTCAGCATAAAATTATGGTAGTTTTTTATTTTGTAAATTCTTTTCTTGATTATTTTCACTAAAACATAGATTATGCGTGAATTTTTCAATGATCTTTTTGAGCATAACTATATTTATATGAAATTGATTGGATAAAAAATCATTCTAAAGCAAGGTATCATGAATAAAATACGAAACCTGATTGCAATATTCCTAATACTGACTTTTTCGGTCAGTGCACAAGATGACGATTTTCTGAAAAAACAGCTTCAGTTCTTAGAGCAAATAGAAGGGAGTTACGAAGGATTTAAAACCAGTGAGTGTAAGAACATTATTTCCTACCTCAGTTTGCGAAACGACATTACAGACGGCTTGATTACCCGGGCAAGCAATGGAGCAATGGAGATAGAATGGCAGACCCAGTCGATCCCTGACTATTTTACAGCTGATGGGGCCAGTTTTGTGTGGCTTGCAGATATTGATAATAGCAGTACAGTAAATTTCGATGTTTTTATTGATGGAGAAAAACGGTTTACTTTTCCCTCGGGAACGAAAAAGTCATGGACATTATCTCATCCGGATGGAGCTATACTGAATTTCCAGTTATTTAATTTTGACCAGCATGGGGACAGCCAGGGGTATATGACTCTGTATGCTCCAAAAAGCTGGTTAAAGTCCGGTAAACCATTAAGTATTAAAATTGTAGGTGAGGCTGCCGGTGAAAATACCTGGGTTATTATTTTTAAAGCCGATGATATTATTTCTTATCTCGGAAAATCAACTGAATTTCAGGTGTGGCTTGATGTTGCCATTACTACAGATCAGGGCAAAAATGATGTTGTTGTAACTGCTCCGTCCAACCTTGCCGGCAAAAAATTATTCTACGTTTCGGGAGAGAAGAAAGGCAGCATTATACTTGAGGAAAAAGATGGCATTTCCACAGCACAGTTCAATCTGGATGGGGATTTTCAAAACCAAAAATTTATTGTCAGTGATGACAACAGCGAGTTATTATATCTCGATAATTTTAAGAAAGATACCATATTGAGAAAACTATTACCCAAAGCAGTTTTAATAAATAAACTTACAGTCAGCAACGGGCTATTCAAAGCAAAAAGCCGAAGGCTCTATAAGCCGAAGACTGTAAAAAGTCTCATGGCTTTGAACGGCTCAAAGCTTAGCAAAGGGAAAATATACCTGATGAATTCCAGCCATCAGGACATTGCATGGATGGACAGTCCTGAGAAATGTGTACTTGAACGTGACACGATGCTGATTACTCCCTTAATTGAACAAGCACAGACTAACCCCAATTACCGTTTCGATATTGAAGATGCCCTGATGATTAAAGAATACATTGAAAGACATCCTGACAGGAAAGAGAGTATTAGCCAATTTTTTAAAGAGGGAAAGATCTCATGTGGCTCAAGCTATACACAACCTTATGAAGAGATGTATTCGGGAGAAGCATTAATCAGGCAGTTCTATTTTGGAAGGAAATGGCTTAAGGATGAATTTGGCTATGATGCGAATACCTACTGGAATGTTGATGTACCCGGCAGGACACTTCAGATGCCCCAGATATTAAAAAAATCTGGTACAACTTATATGATGATCAGCAGGCATGAGGAGGGGATATTTAACTGGTTTAGCCCTGATGGATCTTTTGTGACAACCTATTCTCCGGGTCATTACGGCAAAGCCTATACGCCAATGCATAAGGATTTTTATGAGGCTGCAGAATATCTTGCTACCAGTTCAATGGTGTGGGAAAAGTATTATTCTGAAAGCTCATCTGAGGTTGTTGTACCACTCCTCTCAGACTGGGATATGAGTCCGGCTAACGACTATTCCCACATCATAAACCAATGGGAAAGCATTTCAGAATTAACAGATGAAAATGGTGTGAAAACCAACATTAACTTACCGCGATTTAAGATTGTTACAGCACCAACATTTTTTAACTCTTTTGTTGCTGCATCAGACCCACTGCCAACTATCACTGGTGAACGCCCGGCATTGTGGCTTTACATCCACGGTCCCGGACATCAAAAAGCGCTGAAGGCTAGCCGTGAGGGAGGTATCTTGCTAACTATGGCTGAAAAATTTGCAACCATAGATGCCATGACGGGTCAATCATTTAATAGTTATCCGACATCCCGTTTGCATAATGCGTGGGAGGCTAAGATCTACCCCGATCATGGATGGGGAGGTAAGAATGGCCAGATTACAGATGACCTGTTCAGAAGAAAATTTGAGTTCGCCCGGAATGAAGCGAAACAAATCCTTGAAAATTCAAGCCGTTCCATATCCTCAAAAATAAAAACAGAGCTAAAAAAGGGAACTCCAGTAGTTGTATTTAATAGCCTGAGCTGGGAAAGAACTGATATAGTGAATTTTCAGGTTAATTTTGAAGAAGGTGAGGCAAGATCTCTTAAAGTGAAGGATGCAGACGGAAATAATATTCCTGTCCAGTGCCAGGTCGATAAACAATTCTCCGATGGAAGTATCAAATCGGCAAAAATTTACCTGGTTGCCAAAAACATACCTTCCATAGGTTATAAAACCTATTACATACAAGCTTCAGAAACAAATGCGAAATCGAACAAGGAGCCTTCTCTGGAAAATGAGTACTATAAAATTGCATTTGCCGATGGTGGTCTAAAAAGTATTTACGACAAAAGCCTACTGAAGGAATTAGTTGATGATTCGAAGTTTGTTGCCGGTGAGGTGTTTACCATGCAATCGGTGGGTAATGGTGCAGGAGAGTTTGAGATGATTCAACAACCCACGATGGACGGGTTTGACCAAACGGGAAATCACTCAGGAGGTTGGGAAACAAAGGAGTGGGGAGATATTTATTGTTCCTGGGTAAAACGCACAAAACTGCCCCATGCAGTGATAGAACAAAAGATTATTCTTTACCATACCATAAAAAGAGTGGATTTTAATATTGCCCTATTAAACTGGGAAGGCGAGCTGTTTCGTGAATTCCGCATGGCGTTGCCGTTGAAAATGGAAGAAGCCCAGGTTGCCTACGAGGTTCCGTTTGGTGTGGTTGAGGTAGGAAAGGATGAAATGGAAGGAGCCGCTGGAGAACGGTATAACGTTCCAGCCAAAGACCTCCATCCCAGGGGAATTGAAAACTGGATAGGGGCAACGGATCATTCTATTGGTGTGACACTTAGTTCGTCTGTGGCAGTAGCAGATTATATGGACCCAACCGATCATCCGGTTTCTTATCCAATATTACAACCGGTGTTGTTGGCATCGCGGGTGAGTTGCCATGGTGAGGGAAACAAGTACCTGCAAACCGGGAATCATTATTTCTCCTTCTCACTTAGTTCGCATCAACCCGGTTGGAAGAATGGATTCCGCTCAGGTAGACAAGCCAATGAGAAACTGTTTGCAGTTGTAAATCCTGCAGCATATAAAAGTGCCTCTTTGCCTGAATCACAAAGCTTTTTTGGCGTAGCCTCTTCCAACCTGATTATTTCGACCATAAAAAAAGCTGAAGACGATAACAGCATCATTGTTCGAATTTATGATGCAGAAGGGAAAGACACCAAATCAGTATTAAGAACTTCCGGTACATTTGAAACAGCCTTGCAAACCAATCTGATTGAAGAAATCATTAAGCCTGTTAAGGTTAATAATTCTGGTGTAGCTCTTCAGATCGGCCATCACCAGATTGAAACGATAATGTTGAAAAAATAGAAACTATGACAATGGGTTATCTTCAATTCCTTTTTTTAATAAGCTCAATGGTAATTAGTGCGCAATCTCAGACCTTGGATACAGAAACTATCCTTAATGGTTATGAGAAGAAAATTGAAGGACAAGATTTTAGTTATCAATCTTCTATTCCTGTTGCGAAGGAATGTTTGCTAGTTAGAGCTACAAACGGGAAATCGACAATGGAGTGGGAAACAGCTTCAGTTCCATCAAATATTAAAGGAGAGTATGTCACTTTTGCCTGGCTGGCTGGCCTTGGTTCAAGCCCCGGACCTGCGAAATTTAATGTTGAAGTAAACGGTATTCAGAAATTTTCTTTCTGGACCAAAGACAAAAACCAATGGGAAGATGTAGCAGAAGACGGCTCTGTTCTATCATTCAAAAATGATATGATTGACCGGAGCGGAGATCGCTTTGGATTTATGTATCTCAAAGTGCCCAGGGAAAAAATTAAGAAAGGAGAGTCACTCAGAATTAGAATTACTGGCGAAAAATTCGAAAAAGAATCTTGGTATATGACCTTCAAATTTGCTCTTGAAAGTGGATTGAGTTTCAGATCATTCCCAGCGTTGATCACTGAAGATGGAAAAGAAAAACAGCTTGGAGTAGCAGCAATTACTCATTTTGGAAATCCGGCAGTTGCCAAAATTTATATTGATGGAAAACTATTGAAAGAGGCATCCATTAAGTTCGGCTATAATTATATGAAATTGGCACTTCCTAAAGTGGAAAAGGAAAAACAAGTTTCATATAAGCTGATTGTAGGAGATTTTATTGATAAGGGAAAAATAACTCTTAATCCTGTTCGCAAATGGCGTGTTAATTTTGTGCAGCATGCTCATACTGATATCGGTTATACACGCTCACAAACAGAAATACTAGGTGAACATTTGCGCTATATTGATTATGCACTGGACTATTGCGATTTGACTGACAACTACCCTGACGCTTCTAAATTTCGATGGACCTGTGAAGCAACATGGCCTGTGAATGAATATTTGCGTTCGCGACCTTCTGAGCAAGTTGAACGATTAAAAAAGCGTGTAGCCGAAGGGCGAATTGAAATTGCAGGAATGTATTTCAACTTTGATGAACTACCCGATGAGCAGATATTGCAGCATCCCTTCAGCCTTTGAAAAAGATAAAGGAAATAGGACTGGACGTAAAAGTGGCCATGCAAAACGATGTAAATGGCATCGGTTGGTGTCTGAACGACTATTACAGTGATTTGGGAGTTAAATACCTTAACATGGGGACTCACGGACACAGGGCTTTGATTGCCTTTGATAAGCCTACCCTTTTCTGGTGGGAATCTCCATCAGGAAATAAAATGCTGGCTTACCGTGCAGAACATTATATGACCGGGAATTTTTTCGAGATCCATAAAGACGATTTTGACGCTTTCGAAGAGAAGCTATTAACCTACCTCTCGGATTTGAAAAACAAAGGATACAAATACAACCTGATTTCCATTCAACACTCGGGTTATTTTACCGATAATTCTCCTCCATCCACACAAGCGTCGAATATGATAAAAAAGTGGAACGAAAAATATACATGGCCAAAATTGAAAACTGCTACTGCCACTGAGTTTTTTGAGGAAATGGAGACCCGGTATGGCAATGAGTTTCAGACAATACGTGGTGCATGGCCTGATTGGTGGACTGATGGATTTGGTGCTTCTGCCCGCGAAGTGGCAACAACACGCCGGGCTCAGACAGACTTGATTGCAAATATGGCAGGACTTACGATGGCAGCAATTCTGGGGTCTGATTTACCGGAGGAGATTGACAACAGGATGTACTGGGCAAACAATGCTTTGCTGTTTTATACAGAACATACAGTTGGTTATCACGGCAGTGTACGTGAGCCCTTTCATAAATACACCATGGAGCAGCGGGCGTTAAAAGAATCCTATGCCTGGGAAGCTGGTCGTCGCTCAAAAATGATTGGTGAAGAGGCACTTGGACTATTACAATCGCATATTAAACGTGAGAAAGATCCATCGCTTGTGGTTTTCAACTCGCTGAACTGGGAAAGAAGTGGTTTGGTTACTGCCTATATCGATCATCAGATTGTACCGAGATATCAGGAATTTAATCTGGTTGATGAGAAAGGAAATAAAGCAAAAGCACAAGCAGTTGAAACCCATTCTGATGGCACCTACTGGTCTATTTGGGTCGATAAGGTTCCCGCTTTTGGATATAAAAAATACCTCATATTGCTAGGTGAAAACGAGCAGGCAAAATCGGAGGAGGCATCAGAAATTCCTGAGCTGGAAAACCAGTGGTATACTATAAAAATAGATGCTGAACGTGCGGCAATTTCAAGTCTGTTTGACAAAGATCTGAACAAGGAATTAGTTGACCAGGATGCCACCTGGAAACTGGGTGAATTTATTTATGAAACCCTGGGGAATCGTTCCCAAATGGAGGCCTTTTACCTGGATGATTACCAACGGGAACCACTTGACTCAGCCTGGTTTGAGCGCTATGAAGAGGGCGAAATATGGAATACTGTTTACTTCAAAGGAAATACGAAAGCAGCCATCAATGACAGGGGTTATGAATTTGAAATCAGATTATTTAATACTACAAAGCGTATAGATATTGCCTATTCAATTCAAAAGAAATTAGTTACTGATCCTGAGGGAATTTACATCGCGTTTCCATTTTTTCTAGATGGGGGTGTTTTGTCTTTTGATGTGCAGGGTGGTGAGATTCGTGCTGGAATTGATCAAATTCCAGGCTCATCAAATGATTGGAATGTTGTACAAAACTATGCCAGGATTAAGGATGAAAAAGGACAAATATTATTAAGCTCTCCGGAAATTCCGATGATGCAATTTGGAGCCATAAATACCGGACGGTACAAAGCTGGGGCGACACCAGAATCTACGCACATTTATGGATGGCCCATGAATAACTACTGGACGACCAATTTTAATCCGGAGCAACATGGCGGAATTAGTTGGGTTTATAATATAAGTAGTTCAAGCAATCAATCACAAACGGAGGCTACCAGATTTGGTTGGGGCAACCGGGTGCCGTTTTTAGCACGCGTCTTTACCGGAGGTGGGAAAGGTGATGAATCATGGCAAAAATCAATTATTCAGGGATGGCCCCTAAATGTAATCCTGGTGAGTTCTACACCAGATAAAAACGGAAGTTCATGTATTTTGCATATTCGAGAAATTGAAGGAAAAAATGCTGATTTGAAATCATTAAAATTGGCCAATAACAGGCCTTTGATGATTAGACAAGCGAATGTGTTAGGAGAAGAAATAATTCCTGGGTCTGTTCAATTAGAGCCCTATGAAACGAAATTCATAAAATTAGACTGGTAGCCGGAAAATGTATTCCAATGACACACAGAGAAAGAATACTCCATATCCTTAAAGGTGAACAGCCAGATCAGGTTCCCTGGTGCGGCGATCTTGATTATTGGGCAAATTCATTGATAAAAAGGGGGCTGAAACCGCCCGGATTTGTTCAGTCTGATGAATATATCCAATGGCATTGTGATTTAAATGTGGGTTTTTATCTGCAGGGTTATTTCCCTTATAGGCAGATCATTGAGAATTGTGAGATCATTGAATGGAACGAAGGCCACAGAAGGTTTAAGGAAATCAAAACTACGGTTGGCTCGGTAAGGGAATGTTGGGAATATATGCCGGAATCATATACAGAAGGGCCCATCGAACATTTCCTGAAAACGGAAACAGATTTGCCAGTAATGAAACACATATATGAGAACACCCGGTTTGAACCTGATTATGATTTTGCGGTTAAACGCAGATCCCAGATTGGGGATCAGGGTGTGGTGCTCTGTTATTTGCCCAAAAGCCCATTCATGCATTTGTTGGCTCTGGAAGCTGGTGTACTGTCATTAACAATGCTTGCCATGACAAGGCCCGATGAGTTTCAGGAGTTGTTAGATGTCATGAAAAATGCCTTTGACCTGGCAGCACAGATTGCTGTTGACAGCCCGGCCGAGGTTCTGATGATCCCTGAAAATCTTTCATCCGAAATGGTTGGTCCCGATTTTTTCGAATTGTATATGCGGGCATATCAGGAGGAATGGACAGCTAAAATCAAAGCGGCAGGGAAGTATTCATTTATTCATATTGATGGCACAATGGCAGGGTTGTTGAATCAGGAAGCTTCTGTTGGATTTACTGTACTGGAAGCTTTAACACCACATCCTGTAGGCGATTTAAAATGGGAAGAATTGGCAGATTTTGCAGGTGACTCAAAGAGTGTTTTATGGGGTGGAATTCCCGGAGTGTATTTCACCGAAAATGTGAGTGAGAAAGAATTTGAGCGTCATGTTAAACATATGCTCGGTATCATGGTAAAAGAACCCCGTTATGTACTCGGTGTTGCAGACCAGGTTCCACCGGATGGTTTGGAAAGCAGGGTAAAGCGTGTTGCCCAAATGGTTAAAAAATATGGAAGATATCAATAGGAAAGCAATGGGAATGTTACGATTCCGGCAAAGGATTTTATTACATTAAACATTGTTTGGTTTCTCCTCCAGCCTCATTCATTCAGAAAATAAAATGGACCAACGTATCTCAAAAGTTCATCTGCTGTTCAAGACCCATTTGGATATAGGATTTACCGATTACGCCGCAAATGTTCTTGAAAAGTATTTTTTTCATTTTTTGCCTTCTGCACTGGAACTTGCAAAAAACTCAAGGTTAAAAAATAATGAAAATCGTTTCATCTGGACAACAGGTTCGTGGTTGATTTACGAATACCTGGAACAGGCAAACCCTGCCCAACGAAAAATGATGGAACAAGCCATTGAAGCAGGCGATGTGGTTTGGCACGGGTTGCCTTTTACCCTGCATACTGAATTAATGTCAAAGTCAATGTTGCATGCCGGGGTTCATGTGGCCAAGGTACTGGATAAGCGGTTCGGCAAACAAACCATTGCGGCAAAAATAACTGATGTCCCGGGACACACACGCTCTTTGGTTCCGGTTTTACAACAGGAAGGTATTGACATGCTTCACATTGGAGTGAACCCGGCTAGTGCGCTCCCCGTGGTTCCTGCCCTGTTTAACTGGCAATCACCCGATGGTTCAGAAATCATGGTGATCTATCAGGGAGATTATGGCGGAGTGATGATTTTACCTGATGAAAAAACTGCGGTTTCGATTGTATTTACCGGCGATAATCATGGACCTCAGACACAAAAGGAGATTACCGGGATTTATCGTTCGCTGAAAAACCAGTTCCCCAATGCCAAAGTAGAGGCTTCCGATCTAAATAAAGTGGCAACCGATTTAAAAATCCACAAAACAGATTTACCAACAATAACCAGTGAAATTGGTGATTCATGGATTCATGGTCCCGGCTCCGATCCTGTTAAAATTGCCCAATTTCGGGAAATGACAAGGGTTCGGGAGGAATTAATTGCTTCAGGTGAGCTGAATGAAGGCAGTCCGGAGGATATGGCTTTTTCAATTCCGCTGGCCATGGTAGCCGAACACACCTGGGGGATGGACGTAAAAACATTTCTGAAATCGTGGGATGTTTACACACAGGATAAATTTGAAGAGGCCAGAAACAGAGTGCCCTTTCAAAAAATGGAGAAATCGTGGCAGGAGAAGCGCGATTATATCACAAAAGCAGTCGATTCACTTCCTTTAAGTATGACTGACAAAGCAATTTCAAAGTTGAATAAATTGTCACCCCACCCCACTGATTTTTCTGGTTTAAAAGAATTTAATTTAGAAAATAGGCTTGAAACAGAACACTTCAAAGTAGCATTTGACAGAAATACCAATGCAATGATTTCTCTCATTCAAAAAGAGACGGGCAGAGAATGGGCAGACAATAACAAATCTTTAGGACTTTTCACCTACCAAACATTTGATAAAAAGGATTATGAACGTTTTCATGACCAATACCTGAGGGTACGCCCGCAGTGGGCATTGGCAGATTTTGGCAAACCGGGATTAGAAACCGGAAACCCGGTGAGTAAAATATGGCAGCCATCCGTAAACTCAGCGTACAAAACAGTGGATTCTAAAGGTGTTCACATTTTTCTTGATTCAGTGGTGATTGATAAGAACAGGAAGACTCCGCTGGGTTGCCCTGCAAAAATTCTTATTGAGATGGTTTTCCCAAAAGAGAAACCTGAGATTCTTATTAATCTGTCGTGGTTCAATAAAAAAGCAACCCGCCTGCCGGAAGCAATCTGGTTTTCGTTTGTCCCAAGATTAAAGGAAAGTGAAGAGTGGACACTGGATAAATCGGGACAAAATGTTTCTCCCACAGATGTGGTTAGAAATGGGGCACGAAAGTTACATGCCATTCAAAGCGAGGTTTGGGCAGGTGAAGGTGAGCCAACATTTATCATCGAATCTTTGGATGCTCCATTGGTAGCTCCTGGTGAGCGTAATCTGCTCAATTTCGACAATTCAATTCCAGCAGCGGTAGATGGGATGCATTTTTGTCTTTTCAATAATGTATGGGGGACCAATTTCACCATGTGGCTTGAAGACGATATGAAATTCCGGTTTAAACTGGTCTTTTAACAAGAAAAAAATAAACTATGACATCAAGAGAAAGATTTTTGATTGCCATGAAGGGCGGGACTCCTGACCGGGTTCCAATCTACGAACACCTTTTTAGCCGTAAACTTTTAAAAGAACAACTTGGCTATTCGACTGAATTGTATGAGGGAGAAGTACAGGCAAAGCTGGCAGCAAAATTGGGGATCGATTGCATCTGGACTCCACTCAATGGATTTTGCGGAATAGAAGATGTTCTTCATAATGAAAATGAGATCTACCAGGATGAATGGGGCGTAACCTATAAAAAGAATGGTTGGCCGATTATTGCTCAGATTGATGCCCCAATTAAAAGCAGGGATGACTGGAGAAAATATTCACTTCCGCAAGTAGAGACACAGACCAGATTGAAAATATTTAAAGAGACAGTGAATGCAAATGAAGAAGGTTTGGCAGTGGTTGTTGGATTGCTTGGCCCATTTACAATGATGACCTGGTATTTCATGGATTTCGAGAGTTTTTCAATGGCTCTGTTCATGGATCCTGACCTGGTACACGAAATAGCTGATGCGTTTGTGAAATGGGCTTTGGCTTCAGCAAAACTGGCAGTAGATTCCGGAGGTGTGGATGTTTTCCAAATATCAGATGATTGGGGCGGATCAAATGGCTTGTTGATCTCGCCTGAACATTTTAACGAATTCTTTATGAAACCTTTTGCAAAATTGGTGCAAGGATTAAAAGCTTTTGGCAAACCGGTCCTGATGCACAATGATGGACAGATTTGGGATGTTTTGGATGATCTGGTTGCAACTGGAATTAATGGATTTCACCCTGTTGAAAAAGCTGCTGGTATGGACTTGAAAATAGTCAAAGAAAAGTATGCCGGGAAAATATGTCCTGTTGGGAATGTAAATAATAAAACCACCATGGTAACCGGTACACCGGAGGAGGTGGTCGCCGAAGTAAAAGAGTGTATTGACATTGCTGCCCCAGGTGGAGGCTATATCATTGCCACTGATCACAGTTTGCATGATGATATTCCTACTGAAAATGTATATGCCTTTATTGAGGCGGTACATAAATATGGACAATACCCATTGTAATATGAGTAAGCATAAAAACAAAGCATCCCTTTACCTGATTGCAATAAGTTTTGTGTCAACCATTGGAGGATTTCTCTTTGGATACGATACTGCCATCATTGCTGGTTGCAACTCATTTCTTCAGTCGCAATTTCAGTTAACACCCGCCATGTTGGGCTGGGTAGTATCTTCCGCTTTACTGGGGACCATAGCAGGTTGTATCATTTCAGGGACAATCACCGATCGGATTGGTAGGAAGAAAGCATTAATTGTGGCAGCTTCTTTCTTAGCTGTATCAGCTATTGCCTCCATGTTAACACCACAATTTTTGGGTAGTCCCGACAATGCAGTTTGGGTGACATCAGATACAGGTCTTGCTTTTAATATGCTGATTATAGCTCGTGTGATTGGAGGTATCGGGGTGGGTATCACCTCGGTGGTTGCCCCTGTTTATATATCGGAATTATCCTTGCCTGAAAACAGGGGAAAAATGGTCTCTATATATCAGCTCTCCATAACACTTGGAATTCTTTTGGCCTTTTTTATGGATTGGATTGTTTTAAACCATGCGGGTGATTCTGCAGGGGTCATTACAAATGAAGCCAACGGGATTTGGAGGTGGTTATTTGTTGAGGAATTATGGCGTGGTATGTTCGGAACGGAGATTCCAATTGCATTACTTTTTTTCATTCTACTCTTTTTTATTCCTGAAAGTCCGCGTTGGCTGGTTACAAAGGGAAGGCATGCAGAGGCAATGAAAACGATGACTAGTATATGCGGGAAAGAACGGGCAGAGATACAAATGGTTGAAATAAATGAAATGGTAAAAGCCGAAACCGGTGGTTATAAAGAACTGTTCGCTCCGTTTCTCCGTATTCCACTGTTAATAGGGGTTATGGTACCTGTGTTCTCACACCTCAGTGGAATTGCAGCCATTATGTATTTTGCACCGAATATCATCAATGAAGCAATTCAAAGTGTTGAGAGTTCGTTTTTGGGTGCTGTACTTGTAGGGGTAGTAAATTCA
>Ga0164315_10000922_pt1 | contig 21520 bp, 15 predicted proteins | sample GuaBasSedimGuay6_FD_113737 | JGI IMG/M metagenome (GOLD analysis project Ga0164315, IMG submission 113737) | Subseafloor sediment microbial communities from Guaymas Basin, Gulf of California, Mexico - Guay6, Core 4569-2, 0-3 cm | ecosystem: Environmental > Aquatic > Marine > Hydrothermal vents... | reverse complement strand
GGCTTAGGCGGTAAAATCGGATTTGATGCAACAAATAAATGGCGCGGGGAAACGCAACGCGATTGGGGTAAACCAATTAGTATGACAGCAGCGGTTAAAGAAAAAATTGATGGGATTTGGGAACAGTTGGGGATTTTGGGGTGAGTAATGATTGTTTTTATGATTTTTTTACCAAAGTATATACATAGAAGGCACTTCATTCCCTAGAGTGACACAGAATAATATTGAAACGATTGAACTCTGAAACGTGAGTAACCGATTACCCATTATTTATAGTATTCCAGAAAAAGAAATTGGATTCAAAAACTTGAAGTTTTAAGGAGTCCAAGATTGATCGATGCTCTTCCTTCCAAACTAAAGTTTGGACTCCAAAATTATTTATCTGTAAGTACAACGGATTAGGGGATCAAACGGATTAATGGTTATGATTAATTTGACAATGTCAGATGAGCCATATCACGCACTCGGATTGGTGACTTAACTTAGCCCATGCCATTACTTAAATATGACATTGCCAAGTTAAATCGATTCCTTAAATCTATATTTAAAATCAACTGTTTAGTGTTCATTGATACCCTCACACAATCCGTTTAGTCCCAGAAGACGTTGTACTTGATGTGATGTTCAAAGAAGTTATTGACATTTGCCATTGGATGATCGTATAATGCTCGCCATTTTTCAAATACACTTAAACTTGGCAATGAATGACTACCCGTTTGTCGTGCGGCAATACAAACATACTGGGATGAAAATTACCCGTGTTAAGTGATTATGCGGTTTAGTTAAAGCCGATTGTGATGTCTTTTTTAGAGAGTGAAAAAGTGGAATATCTAGTTTGTCAGATAAATCGGTTGACTTTGAACATAAACACTGATTTCGTAGCGATAGTTTTTGCACGCAAAAACTATCGCTACAATTTTAATTTAATTGTGATAACTGAAAAGTTATAGTGGTTGAGTGGTTATGCGGCAAAGAGCCGATTGTGATAGCGAAAATCAGACATTAGAGCGTAACACGAAGGTTTGAATGGATAGCGACTTAGAGCCGATTGTGATACATGAGTTCTTGATTTCACACTGTTGAGTGGTTATATGGCTTTAAGCCGATTGCGATAAGTTTTTCAGGATTGAAGCAAAACGCTAGAATTGAGTGGTTATGCGTAATGAGCCGATTGTGATAAACGAGTTTTTCCATAACCTATGTCAAAACGTTGAGTGGTTATGCGGCAATGCCGCCGATTGGGATGTTTTTGAATTGTTGAATAATGTTACAAGTCCATTGTTGAATAGTTATGCGGTTCGAGCCGATTGTGAGGTTTTGGAATAGCCTTCTAAACGTGCGAGTGGTTATGTGGCAATCTAGCTGATTGGAATATGACAGTTCTAAATTCAAGCATGATATGGTTGAATGGTTATGTGGCAATGCAGCTGATTGTGATAGTTCTTTAATATTGGACGTAATTCGACCCAACAATAAGGATTATAAGCAGGGATTTAATCAATATGGATTGGATCATCAGATTTATTGGCGTTTGATGCCAACAGACACGGGTGTTTTATCCTTATTTATAATAAATCCCTGTCGTTATGACTTTTTAATCCAGTTTTTAATCGCGCATCCTTATGAGTTGCTTTTAAGGATTAAGTGGTTAAGTGTGTTATGTGGCAATACCGCCGATTGTGATTATTATTCATAAGCAAAACAATTGGCATTTTCAATTGAGTGGTTAACGGCAGTATCACCAATTGTGAAACACACCCAACAACAACTGCAAGCATTATCGTTGTTGTTGGGTTGAATGGTTATGCGGCAATATCGCCGATTGTGAGATTTTTTATAAAGGTTCTTGGCGACGCAACATGGCGTTAAGTGGTAATACAGGAGTCCAAACTTTAGTTTGGCAGGAGTCTTTAGTTTGGCAGGAGTCCAAACTTTAGTTTGGAAGAGTCATATTCAAATAACGGTTAAACGGCAATGTCGCCGATTGTGATACATTTTTCCTTTTCCATAGGCGGGCGGTGTGGTTTGAACAAAGAGTGGTAATTGCAGCCGATTGTGATTTTTAATCTCTTCTAACAGACTCAGATTCGGTTGGGATGAATAGCGACAATGGCGACTGATTGTGAAAAACATCCAAGAACTAGCTAGGCAATATAGTCAATTGAAACAATTAATTTCTTGATTATTTAGTCCCAATTTTTTCGCCCCAATTGATGTGCGAACAATGATGCAAAAAAAAAGCCCCTTGGCTGTGAAGCCTTGGGGCTTTTTTCGTTTGGAAACAAGCACTTTTCCTTGGCTCATTGGCTTATAAAAAACTGCTAGGCAACCTGATGTAGCGATTCCCGTTCCAAAGTGGTACATGGTGGTTTCCTCTTGTCTAGTACAACGGATTCGCTTCTTTCCCGGATTGATTATAGTTTATATACAAGTAGTGTTTATCCGTTTATTCCTTCAATGCGTTGTACTAGAGTTTATACCGATTTAACGTAACTCATTGATTTACTTAAAATTGTCATTTTGGTAAATGTAATAAAATCAAGCACTTAAATTAAATCGGTATAATGTCTACTATAGTTTTTCAGAAAAATAATTTCAGTAGGAGGGCTGATACATAGCTGAAGCCCTACAACCCCGAAGGGGTTTTTCAGGCTAAAGTTTAGCTCAAAGTACTTTAGCCTGAAAATGTGAATAGCCCCAGGTGAAACCTGGGGAGGGAAAAGAGATTGCTTTTGTGAAATTATTTGATTGCTTTTGTGAAATTATTTATCTAAACATCTATATGTTGATCTGTTCAATTTCTTGAATCAGTGCCTGCAAATTCGGACGGGTAAAACTCATCAAGGGTGCCGGCATACGATTATGTTTGATGTCTGGTGAAATATGTTTATGATGAGGATGCGTACTTGCCAAAGTTGGATCATCAGGATGTGGTTGTGGATCATATAGTTTGTCAGATAAATCTGTTGGCTTTGAGCAGATAGAATTATTTTTTAGTCCCCTTTAGGGGACTTTAGCTTTCAGACAACTGCTTTAGCTGTTGGTTACCAAATTATTTTTCTGAAAATCTATAGCTATACAATTTTTCCTCATCTCGCCAAACTTCATAACCATACCAATGGAAAGTGACAGGCAACTCATTATGAATTTGAAGATACTCGCGAACAATCAGCACAATGCGATGCTCAAATGTTAATTCACCGGTTACCCGTGCGAGTGTTGTCCCGGTTTGAACGGAAACCAGCGTCGAATGACGCACGCACGGGAAGAGCGAAGTAGTGTCGACGGGGCTTCGATTAGCAAAATGAGCGTCCATGCCCATTTTACCGTAGCAAACCGCTTTACTAATTAAATGGGGCTCTGGCTGTCCGGTACCACGGGACTGAAGAGGCGAAGGAATCGTTCCCCCATGACTTTACGACGGCTTGCATTTTCTAGCGAAAATGCTAAAGCGAACAGAGACTACTCGCCATCCATGGCTCGCAGCGAAGTGAGTGTATATAAAAATAGTTCATAAGATTCAAGGGTTTGTAATGGATTCTTCATATTTTTTTAAAATCTAAAAAAGATTGAAAGGCATGTAGGGTGGCTTAAAATAATTTTGGAGTCCAAACTTTAGTTTGGGAGAGTCAAGATAAATCTTTGGCAGGAGTTGGCCAACTATAGTTTGGGAGAGCATCGATAAATCTGGCCGACTCCTGTGAATTTCAAGCTTTTGAATCCAACTCCTTTTTCTGGAATACTATAGAACTAACGTCCTCAAGCCAGAAGGGATTAAATGTGAATAGCTCCAAAACCAACCAACCCTTCAGTTAGTTTTCAGGCTAAAGTTTTTGCGAGCAAAAACTTTAGCCTTTCAGGTAAATGTTTCGCTCAAAGTACATTTACCTGAAAATGTGAATAGCCCCAGGTGAAACCTGGGGTGATGTGGAAAAACCAAAACAACCAACGTCCTCAACACCGAAGAGGTTGAATGTGAATAGCCACAAATTCAACCTGTGGTAAGGTATAGTATAGCGGTTGCCCATATTTCAGACAAAAAAAAGGCGGGAAAATTTCCCGCCTGATAGACATGTGATTTGACGGATGCTATCCCTTCAAGGGATAGCATCCGTTTGAACATCTAATAGGACTACCCAGAATTTTTATGGGCAATTGTCATTACTTAGCGTTCATAAACGCCACTGTCGTATCCAACATTCTGTTGGAGAAGCCCCACTCGTTGTCATACCAAGACAACACTTTCACCAAAGTACCACCCGTCACCTTGGTTAAGGTGGAGTCATAATTTGAAGACGTGGTGGTGTGATTGAAGTCCACTGACACCAGTGGCCCATCACTGAAAGCCAATATTCCCTTCAAGTCACCTTCCGACGCTTCCTTCAAGATTTTGTCAATTTCCTCTTTGCTCGTATCACGGGCAGCCACAAAGCTCAAATCGACAACAGACACATTGATTGTCGGGACGCGAATAGCAAAGCCATCCAATTTGCCATTCAATTCTGGCAACACTAAACCAACCGCAGCCGCAGCACCCGTATTGGTAGGAATCATAGACTGGGTGGCAGAACGGGCACGACGTAAATCTGGGTGATAAACGTCGGTAAGCACTTGATCGTTGGTGTAAGAATGTATGGTAGTCATCAAGCCATGCTTCAGGCCAATTTTGTCATTCAGCGGTTTAACCAGCGGCGCCAAGCAATTGGTGGTGCAAGACGCATTAGAAATTACTGTATCGCTGGCTTTAAGGACATTGTGATTGACCCCATAAACGATAGTCGCATCAACATCATTGCCGCCCGGTGCAGAAATAACGACTTTTTTGGCACCCCCGGCTAAATGAGCACTGGCTTTGGCTTTACTGGCAAAGAAACCCGTGCTTTCATGCACCACATCAACGCCCAAGTCTCCCCAAGGCAGTTTTGAAGGATCACGCTCAGCCAACACGCGAATTTTATCGCCATTAACGACCATATACTCGCCTTCTACCGACACGTCACCGTTAAAAGGCCCATGTGCCGTGTCGTATTTGGTCAAATGGGCATTGGTGTTCGCATCACCCAAGTCATTCACCGCGACAATTTGGATTTCGTTTGTGCGTCCGCCTTCATAGATGGCGCGTAAAATGTTACGTCCAATACGACCATAGCCATTGATTGCGACTTTAATTGCCATTAAGTTTTCTCCTGTGAGTTATAAAAAAGGGTAGTTTTGCAACCGGTAGTGACAGTCGATTGAGACTATCTATTTCCAGATAAATATTTTAAAACCTTCAAGGTTTCTAAAACCTTGAAGGTTTCTAATTGAAATTATTATTCTTACAAACTATAGCTTAACGAATAGTATCCTTTCAAGGAATGCTATCCGTCACGATGTAGGCGAATGACATGCTCGCGGCTAATCTGCCCCTACAACTACAAACTATATTCACTTAAAACAATAACATCAATGAAAACGGCCACAACTGGATGTACGACTACCATAAAAATTGGTAACTACTCAGCCCTGAAAGGGCGCTTTATTAAAGCCCAGGGCAACGCCCTGCGCCCTTTCAGCACCTGGGGCGTTGCCCTAATGGCACGCACGATAGGAATTAAGTTCCAGGGGCGATGCCACGGGCGTAGATAATACGCCCCGTTGGGGCTGAGTAGTTACAAAAATTGTTTCTAATTTATTTTCAATGTGTTCTCGTTTAAGGGATCGGTCCGATGCAAAGAGAATAAAAGTTTTTATGCCTTTCCCCCTTTCGCACCCCCCTTTTCGCTAAAATTAAAGAACCGCCTCAACCGCTTTAACAACATTGTCTACCGTAAAACCAAACTCCTTGAAAAGTAAGTCAGCAGGGGCAGATTCGCCAAAGCGGTTAATACCGATGACTTTGCCCGGTAAGCCCACATATTTTATCCAGCCATCGGTAACACCCGCTTCTACTGCAACCCGAGCGGTGACGCTGCTTGGTAATACCGATTCACGATATGCATCATCTTGGGCATCAAAAGCCTCGGTACTCGGCATCGACACCACGCGGATTTTCTTGCCATTCAAGCTTTTAGCCGCAGCCATTGCCAGTTCAACTTCTGAACCCGTCGCAATGATAATCGCCTCAGGCATACCGTCACAATCTGACAAAATATAACCGCCCCGCTCAATCAACTCTAATTGTTCCACGGTGCGTTGTTGGTGTGGCAAGCCTTGACGTGAGAATATTAAACTGCTAGGCCCTTCTTTGCATTTAATTGCCATTTTCCAAGCGACCGCGGATTCTACCGCATCACAAGGCCGCCAAACTGTCATATTGGGTATCAAACGCAAAGTGGCCGTTTGTTCAACCGGTTGATGAGTGGGGCCATCTTCGCCCAAGCCGATTGAGTCGTGCGTATAAACAAAGATACTCTGAATTTTCATCAGGGCTGCCATGCGTAGAGCATTACGGGCATATTCAGAAAATATGAGGAAAGTGGCACCGTAAGGAATAAAACCGCCATGCAAAGTAATCCCGTTCATAATAGCGGACATTGCAAATTCACGCACACCAAAATAAATATAATTACCATCCGCCTGTGCATTGACATCCTTGCAGTCTTTCCAAATGGTCAGATTGGAGCCAGCCAAATCGGCCGAGCCGCCTATCAACTCGGGTAACAAAGGTCCAAAACCATTGAGTGCGTTTTGTGACGCTTTACGCGAAGCGATTTTTTCCTGCTTGGCATCCACGCTGGAAATAAACGTGTCGGCCTTTTCTAAGAAATTTTCAGGTAATTCACCGTTTGAACGGCGAGTCAATTCGGCAGCGAGTGCCGGATAAGCTTTTTGATAGGCAGCGAATTTTTCATTCCACGCCAGCTCAAGCTTAGCGCCTTTGGCTTTCGCATCCCATCCTTCGTAAATGTCTTTGGGGATTTCAAACGGGGGAGAGTCCCAACCAATTGTTTTTCTGACTAAAGCGACTTCATCAGCACCCAACGCAGCACCGTGACATGATTCCTTGCCTTGTTTATTTGGAGAACCCCAACCGATGATTGTTTGACAACAAATCAAAGTGGGTTTATCAGTCACCGCCCGTGCTTGTTCAACCGCCTGCTTGACGGCCTGTGCATCATGCCCATCGACTTTTGGGATGACATGCCAACCATAAGCCTCAAAGCGTTTGGGGGTATCATCGGTAAACCAGCCATTGACTTCACCATCAATGGAAATACCATTATCATCATAAAAGGCAGTCAATTTGCCCAGTCCCCACGTCCCAGCCAATGAGCAAGCCTCATGAGAAATACCTTCCATCATGCAACCATCGCCCAAAAAGACATAAGTGTTATGGTCAATGATATTATAATCCGGTTGGTTAAACTGTCCAGCCAAGACTTTTTCAGCAAGAGCCATTCCCACAGCATTCGCGATGCCTTGCCCTAGCGGGCCAGTGGTGGTTTCAACACCGGGAGCATAACCATATTCGGGATGTCCGGGCGTTTTAGAATGTAACTGGCGGAAATTCTTAATTTCCTCCATTGGTAAATCGTAACCGGTCAAATGTACTAGAGAATAGTTCAACATTGAACCATGCCCATTAGACAGCACAAACCGATCACGGTTAGCCCAATTTGGATTAGCGGGGTTATGGTTCATGTAATCATTCCACAACACCTCGGCAATATCTGCCATACCCAATGGGGCACCGGGATGGCCTGAATTGGCTTTTTGTACTGCGTCCATGCTCAAAGCACGAATAGCGTTAGCGAGTTCTCTACGCGATGGCATTGATTTCTCCTGTGGCTAGGATGTTAAGAAAAATTAATTATGTACCAATGGGATAGAAAAATATAGTTGCAACTTCCCCGGCTATTAAGATTCATTTAAACTATTGTCCCTTAATTGGACGGATTCATCAATAGATAATAAAATTCTTATAGTCTATCAAAATTATATATAAAGATATAATTATTCTAACATAATTTTCAAGTGGGGTTAATTACCGGGCAATCGCCTCATTTTTTCATGAAATTAACCAATATCAATGGGTTATAAAAACAAGTTAAAGTGCCATAACATTATAGCTCATTAATTTTTAAAACGGTGCGATTGCTATGGGGTTAGTTAACTGTTGTATCTATTAATAGGCATGGGTTAGCCATTGCTGTAGAATCTGCGATGCCATTGAGTTAACCTGAGCGCAACGCAAACATTAAGGGCATTGTGCAGGTGCCGGGGAACGAGCCAAGAATTAGAATTAACATTTTGATTTGATTGCTGTGACAATGACACATTGTAGGCTCAGTTTACGAACACCACCAGCGTTGCCGGTACCCCGCAAGCGCACAGCAGGCTGAAACTATAATCATAGCTTAGATAATAAATATAAAACTAAATTGGGTATACAAATAATTGTTAATTCTATTATTTGCAAATTGCGAATTGCCAATTATGAATAAACAGAGCCTCTTGCAAAACTCTTTTTCAGTTTTGCCTGAAAAACGTTCCCCAGGTTTCGCCTGGGGCTATTCACGTTTTCAGGTAAAAGTTTCGCTCAAAGTACATTTACCTGAAAGGCAAAAGTTTTTCTAGCAAACTTTTGCCTGAAAACCCCTTTGGGGTTGCCCAGGTTTCGCAGGGGCTACTTAAGAAAACCTGGGCAACCCCGTAGGGGTTGAATTTCAATAGCCCCAGGTGCCAACCTGGGGTTTTGCAAGAGGCTCAACACCCAAATAATAAACGTTGACGCTAAACAAAAAAAGATTCAACACTGATGACACTATGAAAATATCACGCATATTTTTTTATGATCTATTCGCCTTTAGACAAAGGCCATTCTTTATTCGCTATTAAAGAATCACATAATGTGATGTTAATTTAATTTAATTATACCTATAGCTTGTCATATAAATATGGTTGGCTTCAAACATAATAAGGCAAATTCCAAATAATAAAATACCAGTTTCAACTCCCTGAGATTGAAGTTGGATACAGTATTTCATTGGAGTTACCTAAATCTAAGGTTTTGATAACTGCTAAGTTTTTGGCAGAAACTTAGGATTAAATCCTCATTATACTGGTATTTAAGCTGCCCAAAGGGGTTTGGAAATTGAAACGCGAATTTTTTCCGCCTCCCCAAACCAAGGATCAATGCCACCTTCGTTTTCGAGGTTTCTGTTTTTCTAGAAAAACATGAAGCTCGAAAGGGCAACCACAAGGGATTGCCCCTACAACCATTGGAATTCATACTGGACTGAACGTAGAATAGTCAACGCACTTCGCTCCAATGAGTTTTATCAGTTCCAGGCAAAAGTTTTTTTTGTACAAAAAAATTTGGCGCGGAAATCAGTTCCAGGCAAAAGTTTTTTTTGCACGCAAAAACTTTTGCGTGGAAATCAGTTATCAATTAATTATTTTAAATTTAAAAATTTAAAAATATTGCTTTCAGCCCCAAAAACCTTAAAACCTCAAAATAGGAAATTTATGTCTGTCGTTTTCCCATCAAAAAACGGCTAATGATTTTTCGGATAATTGAAGGGTGCCCAACGGATGTAGTAAAATAATTTTATCGTATCCTTATAGTTCTCGAACAACGAATGGTTTCTGTCTAATGGCGAATGGCTTATCTCAAGATAATTACTATTACTTAAGAGTCATTTTAATAACTGATGTTACGCACATTGCTTCGACGAAGTCACAGTTTGTGCAACAAAGCGGAAAGTTCCATACCATGATGATGTTTGCTGAAAGGGCGAACAAAGTGGAGCTTGCGCGGGGGATTGCCTCTACAATATATAACGATATGTAGGGGCAATCCTTTATGGTTGCCCTTCTGGACTCTCGATCGAGCGTTGTGCGTAACATGAGTTAATAAGTGCTGAATCGATTGTGGTTTAGCGTCCCCAAAATTTTTTATCAAAGTTAACTCATGTTACGCATTGTGCTTCTAAAAGTGTTCAATAGCTGTGTTTTTTTATCATTTCGATTTTTGTCATGAAGCGCTCAAAACAAATCTGACTTCAGCAAGCATTGTGCGTAACACCTGTGATTAAAACAGAACTGATTGTTTTTACATTATTTTTTGTTTATTTTCGGTTCAAAATTTGCTATTCGCCATTAGCCATTAGCGAAAATGGTGAATATATTATTTATATTCATAAGCTCACTTTAAAGTGGAATTGGATTAAAATGCCTACCTTAGATTCCAATGGCACTTAACGATAGAGAATTTCCGTCGTTATTTATAGAAACTTGGGAACGAGCAATAATCCATAAATTCCTCACTGCGTGTCATTTTGAACTCAAAATGAACTCTGAAATTCAACCAAACACCCCCACTTTAGTTGTATTTTTCAGATTTATTCCGCTTATGGAGATGACACAAAGTTAAAATAAACGGGTTAAAAATGGACACTCATTAAGTGCAATTATTAAACTCATCGCTTTCAGATAAATCTATTTTGGCTCAAAACTAAAGTTTCGACTCCCGTTTTATGAAAGTCTATCAGGTATAGATGTCCAGAAAAATTGATGGTTTTTTTCTGGGGGACTCTATCAAGACAGTTAGCGAGGAGCAACAAGTATGGAGATGATTGTATGGAGATATTATTAGCGGCATTTATTGTCGGCATGGTTGGTTGTATAGGATTAGGATATCAAAGTCGGGAAAAAACCAAGAAAAAAATGGGGGACCTTTTTGACAAACTCAGCAATGAGCAAGAGCAGCGTCAAAAAATCAAGCAGACTCTCGAAAACATCAAGCGCGATTTGAAAACCGCCTCTGAAAAACTGAGCTTTGAACAACAACAGCGTCAACAGGTTGAACAAACTTTAGAAACCAACAAGCGCAAGTTGGCAGCCACCTTAAAGCAGAGCCGCAATGAGCAAGAGCAACGTCAACAGGCTGAGCAGTCTTTAGAAGCCACTAAGCGCAAATGGACAGCTACCTTGAAGCAACTGACTGGTGAACAAGAACAACATCAAAAAACCAAGCAGTCTCTTGAAGACACGACGCACGAATTGATGATGCTGTCTGAACAACAACGTTTAGATCAAGAGCAACATCAACGGGTTAAACAATCTTTAGAAGCCACCAAGCGCGAATTAACCGGTACTTTAGAAGCCACCAAGCACAAATTGACAGATGCCTTGAGGCTGCTAAGCAATGAACAAGAGCAACGTCAACAGCTAGAACAGACCAATGAAACTGCTCGGTCCAAATTGACAACCATTTCTAAACAACTTTACAGTGAGCAAAAGCAACGTCAACAAGCCGAGCAGTCTCTCAAAAAAACGCAGAAAGAATTGGCAACAGCCTTTGAACAAACCAACAATGAACAAGCGCAACGTCAACAAGTTGAGCAATCTCTCAAACAGACTCGGCGCGAATTGACCACAACGTTGGAAAAACTCAGTCAAGAACAGGCCCGATGTCAACAAGTGGAGCAGTCTTTTGAAGACACTCAACGCAAATTTAAGGCAACAGCGGAGCAACTCCACAGAGAGCAAGGGGAACATCAACAAACTGAGCAGTCTATCAAAAAGGCGATGCGCGATGTGACGACAATTTCGGAAAAATTCCAAAAAGAGCAAGCGCTACGTCGACAAGTGGAACAGTCTTTCAGAAATGCTCAGCGCGAATTGACCGCTTCTTTGGAAAAAATCAACAAAGATAAATCGCAGCGTCAACAAATGGAGCTGTCTGTCAAAAAGAATCAGCGCGAATTGACGATAATATCGGAAAAACTCGAAAAAGAGCAAGCGCAACGTCAACAAGTGGAACTATCTCTCAAAGATAATAAGCGTGAAGTGGCCGCGATATCAAAGCAGCTTCGTAATGAGGAAAAACAACGTCAACAAGCGGAGCAGTCTTTACCGGAAATCGAACAAGAATTAGCGGAAACGTCACAACGACTCCACGATGAGCAAGAAGAACGTCAACAGGTTAAACAGCTTTTAAGCGTCACCAAACGCAAATTGACAACCACGTCAAAACAACTGAGCAAGGAACAACAACAACGTCTGAAGCTTGAACAATCCTTAAAAGAAACACAACAAGAGCAACAAGAAGTGACAGCACTGCTGGAGCAACAAAGCATCGAGCAAGAGCAACGGCTTCAGCTTGAACAGTCTGTGGAAGAAACTCAGCAAGAATTGGCGACGCTACTGGAGCAGCAGAGCATTGACGAAGAACAACGGCTTCAGCTTGAACAGTCTTTGGAAGAAACTAAGCAAGAATTGCAAAAAGCAACGGTATTACTAGAGCAACAAAACATTGGACAAGAACAACAGCTTCAGCTTGAACAGTCTTTGGAAGAAACGAAGCAAGAATTGACAGCAACCTTGGCTAAACTGAGCTATGAGAAGAGGCAACGTCAAAAGCTAGAGCAGTCTCTTAAAGAAACCCAAGAACTGTTGAATCAGAGCGCACAAACCAGCACTTCGGATTCAGATGATTCTGATCTGAATGCACTACTGCAACCTTCCAAAGTTTACAACATTCAATCACTCCGCACTGAGAAAGTTCTGGATGTACCAAAAGGTTCATTGAAGAATGATATCCCGATCACCCAAGATTCTTGGTATGGTGGGCAGAATCAGCAGTGGCACTTTCAGCCCCTGGGCGGTGCTGATAAAGGCTACTACCAAATATCTTCTGTGAGAAGTAAAAAATGCTTAAATGTGTCATCGGGTTTGATGGATAACAATATTGAAATTCATCAATCTCAATGTGACGGTAGTGACCATCAAAAATGGAAAGTGATTCCCCTTGATGATGGTAGTTTTGTTATCCAATGCAAACACAGCAGCAAGGTACTAGCAGTGTCAGATAGAACTGGTAAAGTTATTCAGTACACCCTACGCAATGCTAACAATCAACGTTGGATTATCAATGAGATAACTATTGGATAACGCATGGGCGTTCTTAAGCAGGAGTCCAAACTTTAGTTTGGGAGGCAGGAGTCCAAACTTTAGTTTGGGGTGTCCAAGGTGAAATTGACAGACTCTTGTTAAGTAAGTGCCATTAGTATTTTGAGCCAACCGGTTTATCTGAAAATAGACGAACATTAATCTTAATCATTAGGGAATGGGAAATGAAATTATTTTTACCATTCCCCTGTTTTCACAATCTCCCTCCAATCAATATTTTCCCTTTCCCCCTTTCTACCGATGCCAAAATTTCAGCACATTCACGCAACCATCACAACCTTCTAAACGTTGTCGCAATGTGCTGAATTGCTGGCCCTTTTCTTGCCAATTAAAACTTTGGGCTTCAGCTGAGTCTTTTTCAATGCCCCCCGGGCCTCGCTGTTGAATTTCTTGTTGAAGCGTTGTTTGCGCTATTTCAACTTCCACCGTGTCCTGCTTACGTTGGGCGGTGACAACTTGCTGATATTGGTTTTCAAGGCGGGGCTCAGGTTGGCGGGAAGTGATAAAGTAAATCGCTTCTTCGCCAATTTGTTGATCCAAGTAAAACGATTGGCCCTTGGCAGGAATATAATAAGTCTTGCCCGGTTGCGCCGGGTTAAAGTTGTTTACCGTCACACCGCCGAAACTTTTCATCGGAAATAGCCGAAAGATGTTCTCGGAAGAATCCGTCTGAAAAATGTACACGTAAGTGGTTTCGGTGGGGGTAAAAATGATTTTGTAGTAATCACCAGAGTATAACGTACTCCCTTCCGTGAGGGTTTCAAATTGGTTGCCGCCCTTGTGACGATAGACATATTTGATGTCGATGCTCAATGGCTGCGCCGAAGCAGCGAATACGTTGTAGCCAACCAAAAGTTGGCTGATAGCGACAATCATGCCGCTGATAATAACAGTTAGGCGGTTTGCTTTCATTTGAGTTCTCCTTAAAGTATTCGTGCAAGGTTTACCTGGAACGAATGTTTTCAGTGCAAGGTTCACCTAGTACAGTAAAGCGGAAGTTTCGATACCACCCCAACGCCAACGGCGTTGGGCAGTTGTCTAAAAGCTCAAGTACCCTGAAGGGCACTGCAAGAGGGCCAGTCGGCTTTAGCCGACTTAAGCTTTTAGCCATGAGGTTTAGCTCATGGTGGAGGTGGTACGGGAATTGGAGCGATCGTGTACTAGTGCAGGATCGCTCCAGTCCCCAGACCACTTCCAGCCAACAGCCAACTAAAGCGGTTGTCTGAAAGCGAAAGTACCCTAAAGGGCACTGCAAGAGGGTTAGTCGGCTTTAGCCGACTTGAGCTTTCAGACAACTGCTTTAGCTGTTGGCTGGGCGGTATCGATTCTTCCGCGATCTTGCACTAGAACGAAGGATAAAAAAGGGTTTGTTTTTCACTTAACCATGATGTATTTGTATGGATAAAACCTCCGCCCTTGGTAGTAAACAGATGCTTGGATTCGCACGGACTCGTAGTCCCACACATAAGAACTACATAAGCGTCCGTCATAAGGAAATCTAGTTACACGACTATTATCACTCCAAGCGTATGGAGTCACTTCGTTATTCCAGTTGTCTACAACGCTGTAGTTGGTACAATCACCACCATAAATGGTTGAACGCCCAACAATCTTTAAGCGTATGGTGGGCTGCGAATAAGCAGAATTGCGAATGGTGACTCTCATTCCAGCAGTCAGTGTTTTACCGCTTTCAGTGTATGAAGCCTTCACGTACACATTTTTATCTTTACTCACCGATTTGGTGTGTAATTTCGCGCCTTTAAAATCGGCGTACCAACTTTTTTCAGACCAAGAAACACGGTTCGTGACATTTTGATGACTGCCATCGTCGTAAAAAACTTTAGCCGTGTATGCACTAGACAGCCCTTCAGCGATGGCTTTGCTGCCATAGAGGTAGAAGCGCGTTGGCTGTTTCTGGTAAGAGTGCCCACCCGGCCTGTCGTCGTAACTCCCGCCAGAATAACCTGCTTTAACCTTCTGGTAACGGTAGGGTTTATATCTTTTTCCCTTGAGTTTGGATAAAGTGTAGGCACGGCCAGAGACTTTCCAATCCCGAGAGGAAGCTTCATAAACATAGAAACGCCCCTGACTATCTTTATGGGAAAACAATATGACATGCCCTTTTTTAATCAGAATATCGCCAGCCTGTAACTTGTTCATTGAACGCAGTCGCGTCGAGACACTTGATAAATTACGGGTACTGTATTTGCTATTTAAATCCCAAACTTGAGAAATCAGCCCAGAACAATCTATGCCCACCGCACGAGAGCTGCCAACATATTTTCCCGAACAGCGTTTGGCACATTTATCACCGGCTTTTTTACCTTTTTTCAGTCCGCTCTGAAAAGCAGATAGGCTATCATTGCCGCCCCATTTATACGGAACACCGGTATAATATCCTGTGCTTGAAATAGGGGTAATAACCCGTTTTCCCCCCATGTATTTTCCATGAGTGATATTGGCTCTGTCCACATAGAACCTCGCATTGACATAAGTTTTCGCATTGTCAATGATTTCTTTGCGAGTAACGGCTCTGTTATACCCCCGAAAACGAGGTTCTTTACCTTTGGTAATACCATCATCCGCCTCGGAAGGCTCAAAGTCTTCGGGTTGTTCTTCTGAGTAAGAAAACAACTTATTAAACAAAGGCCCAGGCGTTTTCGCGCCACGCATTTTTGGCTGAGTATCCCGCTGCCATTTGACGATTTCTAGCCCAGTCTTGATAGGCACCATTTGAAACACCTCTCCCGATGGCGTAACCGCTAAATCCTGAAAAGTGTAGGCATAAACACTATAGGGTAATTCCGCCTCGGCAACTAACTCGCCAGTGGCAGTGTATTGCCTTAACGATCTCACCACCTTTTCAGAAGCGGCACCTTCATCCTGGATTTCTTCAACGCTGACATAACTATTGCCGTCATTATCAACCCCGATAAAGTTGATGGTTTTCAGCACACCTATTCGAGCTTCAATTGAGAGTTCCTGAGTCATATTGACATCATTGTTGTGCAGCCAAATCATCCCTTGTGAATCATCGTGTCGCTCAACATGAAAAGCATAATGCTTTCTTGGGACATATTGAAGTGGTGTGTCATTGTTAAAACGGTAAAAATGCCCATCAAAAGCGGCAAAAATCAATCCCCGTTTGGGGTGACATTGAAGCCCAATTGGCATAATCTTATTCGGGATCGGATATTCACGAATCATTTCTCCGGCCCGATTGTACAAAACCACCTTTTTATCCCCGCCAAACAGCAGATAAAAGTGTTTGCCATCCAATACGCAGAAATCATCAGCCTCGTTTGAAGGTAACGGAATTGACGAAAACGATTTATCCGTCGTGTTAAACGCCAAAATACGCTGATTGGCAGAATCCAGCAGATATAAAAAAATACCGGCTTCGTCGATAACAACACGTTGCGGCCCAAAGTTATTGGCTGGGGCTTTGCTCAGCGCAACTTGATTTTTACCAGTCCCCCATTCCAAGCTGGCAACGGCTTCAGCGGTAAATGAGTGCAACGCTTTATCCGGCGGTTTCGCCGCTGTAAAAGAGACGATGCCCGTCATTGGATAAATGACTAAGCATGTCACAAGTTGTTGAATGATACGTCGTTTCACTTTAGGTTGACCTCCTTCGTCGATTGGCTACAAATAAAAAACAGTTTAACTTGACAATGTCATATTCCCAGGAGTACAAGGCGAACCTTGTACATATTCCCAGGAGTACAAGGCGAACCTTGTACGAAGATTATCAGGAGTACAAGGCGAACCTTGTACGAAGATTATCAGGAGTACAAGGCGAACCTTGTACGAAAAACCGCGATTGATTTATTTTCAGGAGTACAAGGCGAACCTTGTACTAAATATACGGCGGTATCTCTTTCTACCGTCAAGTAGTCATATAAACCATTTGTGAATAATTGTGTACAAGGTTCGCCTTGTACTCCTGATAAATAGCGCCCGGTTTCGTACAATTTCGTACAAGGTTCGCCTTGTACTCCTGATAAATAGCGCCCGATTTCGTACAAGGTTCGCCTTGTACTCCTGAGAATCAATCGCGGTTTTTCGTACAAAGTTCGCTTGAAACGAATGACAAATCTATCCGATTGCGTTTTTTCGCCTAACCCCATCAATTCATTTAAAATTTATTCAATTGTCCAACCTTTGTAGGTGGTTATGTCAGATTGTTTAATTGTGACATGGTCGCCCTTTTTTTCCAACCAGACTAAATTCGTCGTTTTCCCGGTATTATTATCGCCTAAAATCACCGTCCATGGTGCCGGCTTGCCATAACCATCAGAAAAATCTATGGTTTGTTCACCTTTAAAACTTATGACATTTTTCACTGTCAGTGATTTAAAGTAAGCCGGTTTTGGTGTACCATTATTTTTTTGTTGTTTATGAGTCATTGTTTTAACCAAATTAATTGCTCGGTGCTCCAAGAACGCAGGTATACTGGAAGTACAACGGATTGACGGATTTAACTGATTAATTATTGGCTGAAATCGATTGGGTTCGTCTCTAAACTTAACGCCGTCAATTCACTCATGTCGTTACCCCTTTTTGATGTTTAAACTTAAACGGATGCTATCCCTGGTTTCGGGATAGTATCCGTTAACGTTGAACAATTGAGTACAACGAATTACGTGGATAAACGAATTAAATAACCAACCTATATTATTGCACGGATGCTATCCCTGGTTTCGGGATAGTATCCGTTTTAACAGTCCAAACTAAAGTTTGGACTCCTGAAATCCTTTCTAACAAATCCCTTCTTATAAACAATCCCTGTAGTTGCCTTTACGGATGCTATCCCTGGTTTCGGGATAGTATCCGTTTTAACCAGCCCAAACTAAAGTTTGGACTCCTGAAATCCTTTATTATAAATCCTTTATTATATACAATCGCTTTCCGTTATTGTTGTCAGACTAGAGCCATATCCGTTTATTTCGCGTATCCGTTGTACTTAACTGCCTTTGTGAAAAATCGCCATCAATCCTTTCTAATAAATCCTTTCTAAAATACAATCCATGTAGTTATAGCTAAGTACAACGTCTCGTAAGTACAGCGTCTCGTAAGTACAGCGTCTCGTAAGTACAACGGATACCCGAAATAAACGGATAAAGACAAAGTTATCCTGATATCTTAATCGGATTAGATTTTTGCGGATGCTATCCCTGGTTTCGGGATAGTATCCGTTTTAACAGTCCAAACTAAAGTTTGGACTCCTGAAATTTACAATCCCTGTAGTTGCCTATCAGCCAATAACCATATTATAAAAATAGTTATCTCCTCAAAAAAAAAATAAAACCAAAAACCGTAAAGGGTTAAATAGGAAAAATTAAAGGGTTATCTCCTCGCCAGCCGCACGCCGCCGTCCCTGCCGCGCTTGCCCGACGAAACCCTGCTACGGTTGGCCGTACGGCAGTTGAGAGGGATGTAGCGGAACGAACCGCCACGAATCAGCCTTGCATTTCCTCCGTGTTTATCCCAAACACTCCCATCAGTGGGTGCACCTTCATAATTCTTATGCCACGGGTCTGCACACCATTCCCAAACGTTCCCCACGGTGTCATACAATCCGAATGGATTAGGGTCAAAAGAGCCAACCGGTGTGGTTTTGTTATATTTTTTGTTATATTTCTGATAGTCACAACTCGCTTTACCAGAAACCCACTGATTCCCCCACCAATATTTGGTGGTTGTTCCAGCACGGGCCGCGTACTCCCATTCGGCCTCCGTCGGCAAACGATAGGTGTGGCCAGTTTGCTGAGTTAACCACGCTGCATAAGCCGTCGCATCGTGCCAAGGCACATTAATCACTGGCCGATTACCCCGTCCCCAACCTTGATCACTGGGTTTGGCTCGGCCAGTGGCTTCGGCGAATTTATCATACTCAGCAAACGTCACCTCGTATTTCCCCATTGCGAACCGAGCCACTGACACCCGATGCACTGGTTTTTCATTATCTCTGCCTTCGCCCTGAAGATCACCCATCCGAAATGAACCGGCTGGAATCCCCACCATTTCAGGACCAAAGCTGCCATCTTGTAAACGATCACGGAATACTTTACCGCCCTGAAAAGCATTATTCTGAGTAAACGGTAATGAACTCACTTGCGAGGCTGAAACCACTGAAGAAGGTTGCATTCGTTCTTCCAATTCAACCAACTTCGGTGATTCGGGATTGACTTTGCGTAAACTGGCTAAATACCGCTGAGCCTTCTGGGGTTGTCCCCGATTGATGAAACTTTCTATCCATCCCACATACTTGGCCTCAATATTCTCCAAACCGGCCAACGCCTCAGCATTGGTTGGGTCTTTTTTCAGCACGTCTTCATAACACACCAAAGCCGTCCCCCCTCTACCGGTGGTTAAACGGTCCGCGTTAAAATGCCTTTTACAGGTACGCAGGAGTTCTGAAACATCGGGTCCTTGTGGCCGATAGGATTGATGTGACTGACGACAGGCCGTAAAACAAAAATCCTTTCCCGTCAATGACGACGAACGCCAAGGCCATTGAATACCCCCACTTTTCTTTTCAACTGCGGTGGCGGTTTGTTTAAAAACTTCCTCAATCGTCAAGCCGGGCGTTTGGATAGCACTCAGCAAATGTGCCGTGTATAAACCATTGCGCCCACCACCGTCAGAGGATTTTTTACCCGGCGCGGTCGCAAAACTGATAATAGTACCCCGCGGTGCGTGCATCACGGCTAACCCATTTGAAGAACGAAAATAACTGCGAAACGGATTATTGCGGCAAGCATCAAGGATAACAATACTGACGCGACTACCCGCATTCGTCATCATATTGACAACCCGCTGGGCATCAACCGCCTCAAATTCGACTTCGCCCGCATCAAAAATTTCCGCACCAATAGGAATGAGAAAATTACGTTGCTCAATTTGCATACCGTGTCCGGCATAATAAAACAACCCCACCCCATTTTTGGTTAAACGTTGGCTAAACTCGCGAATAGCCTTTTTTCAGGGCCGCACGTTTGAGATCCTGTTTGTGAATCACGGTAAAACCGTATCGCCGTAAAACCTTGGCGATGTCTTCAGCATCATGCTGTGCATTCGGCAAATAATCGCTGCGATAGTGACTATTACCAATCACCAATGCGAGACGCTGCTCAGTACCCGCGGTACCTTCATCCACACCAATGCCCCCAGGCCCACGCCAATCGGCCAACACATGCCCAGTCAAAAGACCGAAAAGTGCTCCTAACGTGATGAATTTAAACAGGAATTTTTGAAATTTCATGTTATCTGTTGCTCCTGTGGTGGTTAAAAAATAATAACGGCTAACATTATAAACGAATAATCATGTAATAATGTAGGGGGCAGGCAAGGGCTTTTTCTTGCCCACCATTTAAGCTATACAATACAAAAGTTCATCTGTTGCTCCTGTGGTGGTTGAAAAAAATAATAACTACAAGGATTCTTTATAATAAAGGATTTATTCTCCTAGTACTTTGATCCCGGAAATCAACGAATTTAATTGGAAATGGCATCGATGACTTGAACTCAAAGTTGATGGATATCATTGATTTAGTTAATGTAGGGTGGGCAAGGGCTTTTTCTTGCCCACCATTTAAGCTTAGGGAATTCCCAAAAAATAATCATCCTAATTTGTCTGAATCAGGATTTTCAGGATTGAAGTTAATGTAGGGTGGGCAAGGGCTTTTTCTTGCCCACCATTTAAGCTTATAGGGTTTATTCTCCTAATACTTTGATCCCGGAAATCAACGAATTTAATTGGAAATGGCATCGATGGCTTGAACTCAAAGTTGATGGATATCATTGATTTAGCACAACTTCCGTTCGGTTCAAGGCTGAGTTGCATTCATGGGTTTAATTTAAATGGTGGGCAAGAAAAAGCCCTTACCGGCCCAAAAATGGTGGGCAAGAAAAAGCCCTTACCGGCCCAAAAATGGTGGGCAAGAAAAAGCCCTTACCCACCCTACAATAATCCTTATCGTTATCGAGCCACACGAAAGCCCACATCATTAAGGCGAGAATCACGCAAATGACTGCCACGGTATGCAGCCCGCACACCCCTCGGAAAGTTATTCCACGCACCGCCGCGAATCATACGATAACCTACCCGTTTATTATCCGCGCATTGGTTTTCTTTACCCGCATAATTGCCCTCATATTCAGAACAAGTCCATTCCCAGACGTTCCCCAACATATCAAACAACCCAAAAAGATTAGGCTCAAAAGAACCCACCGGTGCCGTCTGCTCAAAACCATCCCCACAACGACGACAATTCACTTTATTGGAGCCAATTTGATTGCCCCACCAATACCTAGTCTTCGTATTGGCGCGAGCGGCATATTCCCACTCCGCCTCGGTGAGTAAACGATATTGGTAGCCGGTTTGCTGACTTAACCAATTGATATAAGCCACCGCATCATGCCAACTCACACACACAACCGGATGATTATCAAGTTGGGAAAAAGCCGGGTTACGCCAATTGGCAGCCTTCACCTTTTTCCAGCCACGACTCTGTACCAAACAACCATCTCCAGTTTCCGCTTCTGTCTGATATCCAGTCGCGTTGACAAACCGCCGAAACTCACCCACAGTGACTTCATAACGGCTTATCGCAAAACG
>Ga0164315_10000921_pt1 | contig 21526 bp, 21 predicted proteins | sample GuaBasSedimGuay6_FD_113737 | JGI IMG/M metagenome (GOLD analysis project Ga0164315, IMG submission 113737) | Subseafloor sediment microbial communities from Guaymas Basin, Gulf of California, Mexico - Guay6, Core 4569-2, 0-3 cm | ecosystem: Environmental > Aquatic > Marine > Hydrothermal vents... | reverse complement strand
GGTTCCAAACCTGGAGTTAAAGGTTAAACAATGATCAGAACGGGAGATCGTCCGGTCCGTTGTCTCCGCCATCAAAAGGATCTTTCGCAGGGGCCTCGCCCTCAGCGGGACTCGGGTTCTGAACGGGACTCTGGTTCTGAACGGGACTCTCGTTCTGTGCGGGACTCTGGTTCTGTGCGGGACTCTGGTTCTGTACGGGATTTTGGTTTTGCACAGGTGCCTGTTTCTGTACTGGCTGACTCTGCTGGGCTTGTCCGCCCTCTCCATCGTCGGGACGTCTTCCCAGCAATTGCATCTGGTCGCCTACGATCTCTGTAATGTATTTCTTGTTCCCGTCGGCATCATCGTAGGAGCGGGTTTTAATCCGTCCTTCAATGTATATCTGTGTACCTTTCTTCACGTACTTTTCTGCCACCTGGGCCAGTCCCCTCCACAACACTATGTTGTGCCATTCAGTGTTGGAGACACGCTCCCCAGACTTGTTTTTATAGGTCTCACTGGTGGCCATGGGGAATTTCGTAATGGCGGTTGATTCATCGAGGTACCTCGTTTCGGGGTCTTTGCCCACATTTCCAACAAGGATTACTTTGTTTACAGACATATATAATATTTGATTGGAGTTTCAAAGATACTAAATTTTGACTGATTCAAGGTACCTGTGAATAAGTCTCGGCATGGCATAATGGTCCAGTTGATCTAATGGTACCTGCTGCCATTTTTCTGGCAGGGGGGAGGGCAGATGGTCGGTCTCCACCAACAGGAACCTGGCGTGGATGGTCTGGTGGCTTAACTGGTGCCGAATCGGTTCTGAGAGTAAGCCGATACTCGTTTGTTTTGGGCTATAAGCATTTTTACTTTCCTGCAGAATCAGGGGCAGATTCTTCTTCACAATCTCCTCATCCCCGAGGGGGCCTTTAGATTCTATCATGGGTAACTCATAGAGGCCTGCCCAGATATCTTTTTCTCCTCGTTGGATCAGGATCGTCTCCCCACCTGAGTTAATCATATAATAATAAAACCATCGATCCATCGGTTTTTTATTTTTGATCTTCACTGGAATCCGGTCCACAAGGTCGTGATTGTAGGCTTCGCAGTGCTCCCGCAAGGGGCAGTCGCCGCAGCGTGGAGAAAGGGGCACGCAGAGCAGGGCACCAAATTCGATCATGGCCTGATTGTGCCTGCCTGGATCGGAAGGATCGAGCAGCTCATTGGCCAGAGCAAGTACCTGCTTCTCTCCGGAAGGAGTATTGATGGCATCCTCGATCCCAAAGAGACGGGCAATGACCCTCGAGACATTTCCATCTACAGCCGCGCAGGCTTCCCCGTAGCACCAGGAGGCAATGGCTGCCGCAGTATATTTCCCCACCCCTTTCAGCTTAAGCAGTCCCTGGTAATTATCGGGCATTTCTCCACCCAGGTGTTCAAGCACATACCTGGCCGAAGCATGCATATTGCGTGCACGACTGTAATAACCGAGTCCCTGCCACAGTCTGAGCACCTCGTCCTCACTGGCTGAAGCCAGGGAGCTTACATCAGGAAAAGAATTGAGGAAGTTCAGGAGGTAAGGAAGCCCCTGATCCATACGTGTTTGTTGCAGAATCACCTCGGCCACCCAGGTGCGGTAAGGGTTGTGGGTTTGCCTCATGGGGAGGTCCCTGAGGTTTTTTTCATACCACCCATGAATAATTAACTGCGTTGAGCTAAAGGTTCCGCCAAATTTCATTATCTTCGTCGCCTCCTTATTTATAATGTTCTTATATTTAGGGCACTAAATTAAAAATTAATCAAAATCAATTTCATATTCACGCAAAAGTATTTATATTTGCACACCTCTAGTAAGGAACTATTGTAAATCATTGATAATTAAAGGTTTTTTAAAATGACTAAAGCGGATATCGTAAACGAGATTTCTAAGAGCACGGGAATAGAAAAGGTAACTGTCCAGAAAACTGTAGAAGCTTTCATGGAGACAGTAAAGGACTCACTTAGCAACAACAAAAATGTCTATCTGAGAGGTTTTGGAAGTTTCATCGTGAAGAAGAGGGCCAAGAAAACTGCCCGTAACATTTCTAAGAATACTACCATCATTATTCCTGAGCATTCTATTCCAGCTTTCAAGCCAGCTAAAACTTTTGTTAGCAAGGTGAAGACCAACGTGAAGTAAAATTTTAGTAAGATGCCAAGCGGAAAGAAAAGAAAAAGACATAAGATGGCTACCCACAAACGCAAGAAGCGTTTGAGGAAGAACAGACACAAGAAGAGGAAATAGTTTTCTCAACCTCTTTAATGAACTAAACCTAAAGCACCTGAAGTGGGCTTTAGGTTTATTTCTGTTTAATAATCAGCTTAATCTTCATAAATTCAAACATTGTGAGCAGTGAACTTGTAATCAACTCCAGTAATGAGAGGGTTTCGATTGCTCTACTTGAAGATGGTAAGCTCGTTGAATTAAATGAATCATCGCTTAAGCAGCAATTTTCGGTAGGTGATATCTACCTGGCCAGGGTAAAAAAGAATATGCCCGGTCTCAATGCTGCCTTTATTGATGTGGGTTATGAGAAGGATGCGTTCCTTCACTACCTTGATTTAGGCCCACAATTCAGTTCTCTGAACAAATACCTGGGACATGTCCTTGCCAGAAAGGGAAGACCAATGCCCATCAGTAAGTTCAAACGTCTTCCTGATATTAATAAGCACGGGAAGATCAACGAGATTCTCAAGCAGGGGCAATTCATCCTTGTACAAATCGCCAAAGAGCCCATTTCAACAAAGGGCCCGCGGCTGACTTCCGAAATTTCCATTGCAGGAAGGAACATCGTATTGATGCCCTTCTCCGATAAGATTTCAATCTCTTCCAAGATTTCCTCCCAGGAGGAAAAGGACCGACTGAAGAATCTGTTGACGGCCATCAGGCCCCAGAACTTCGGTATTATCGTACGTACAGTGGCCGAAGGCAAAAAAGTGGCCGAACTGGACAATGAATTACGCACCCTGGTAAAGAAATGGGAACAATCCTTCGACCATTTGACCACCAAGGGGCTGCCCCGACTGGTAATCAGTGAACTGAGCCGTGAATCGGCCGTGGTTCGCGATCACCTTAACGGAAACTTCGACGGCATCCATATCAGCGATGAGAAGGTGTTCGGCGAAATGAAAGACTACATCCGGGAGGTGGCTCCCGAGAAGGAAAAGATCGTTAAGCTTTATACGGGCAAGGAACCGATCTTCGACAAGCTGGGTGTGCTGAAACAGATCAAAGCTGCTTTTGGCAAGACTGTCTCATTTAAACAGGGAGCCTACCTGATTATTGAGCATACCGAAGCACTTCATGTAATTGATGTGAACAGCGGGAACCGTTCCCGTTCGTCCAGCGACCAGGAGACCAATGCAGTTGAGGTGAACCTCTCAGCAGCTGATGAAGTGGCTCGTCAGCTCAGGTTGAGAGATATGGGTGGCATCATTGTGATCGATTTTATCGATATGCACAAGCATGAGAACAAGCAAAAGCTGTTTGAAAGGATGAAGGAGGCCATGTCGGTGGACAAGACCAAACACAACATTCTTCCCCTGAGTAAATTTGGACTGATGCAGATCACCCGCCAGCGGGTTCGTCCGGAGATGCATATTGAGACTGCTGAGAATTGTCCCACCTGCGCAGGAAGCGGGAAGGCACAACCGCCCCTTCTCTTTCCAGAAGAGGTAAAAAATGAGCTTTCCATGTTGATTGCTGAGCACCAACCTGCGAAACTTGAAGTGGCCCTGCATCCCTTTGTGGCCACCTACCTGACCAAGGGATTTAACTCGGAAGAACGCAAGTGGCGCAAAGAGCTGGGTTGCAAGATCAAGATCAACGCAGTTGAATCGCTGCACTTCCTGGAATTCAGGGTGTATAACGAACAGGGCGAAGAGCTTCGCAGAAAGAAGCATTAAGCTTTAAACTTTTCTGGTTACGAATTGTTTAAAATGTTAGATCAGACGTACAGAATTCATGAAGAATAGAATCATACTGATGGGTGTGGCCATATTGATGGCCACATCCATTTTTGCTCAGGTGGAAGATCCAGTAAAGTGGACCTTTTCCGTAGACAATGTTATTGGTCAGGAAGCCGAACTGGTATTTTCAGCCGAAATCGATTATCCCTGGCACCTTTATTCAGCCCATCTTCCTGAAGGCGGCCCCATTGCTACCAAGCCGTGGTATGATGAGTCAGATAACTATACCCTGGTGGACGAGATTGTAGAGTCCCCCAAACCCAAGGTTAAATTTGATGCGGGTTTCCAGATGGATGTGGGAACCCTGGCGGGAAAAGCCGAATTCAGGCAGAAGGTAAAATTCAAAGATGCCGGTACGCAGACCGTAAGCGGCGAGATTGAATTCCAGGTATGCGACGATGAAGTCTGTCTCCCACCCAAGAGTGTGTCATTTGCCTTTGAGGTAAAACTTGAGGGAGCTGCCGCAGCCTCAGATGAAATTGTACATGTTGATGCCGGCACAGAAACGGAAGAGACGGTGGCTATTGAAAGCACAACCGATGCATCTGATACCGCCGTAGCTGGTGTTCCAGCTCTTGAAGATGAGAAGTCGCTCTGGCGCTTCTTCTGGCTGGCATTCGGACTCGGATTACTGGCGCTGTTGACTCCCTGTGTCTTTCCCATGATTCCCATGACCGTGAGCTTCTTTATGCAGGGCAGCGATAGCAAAGCCAGGGGAATTTTCCGGGGACTGATCTTTGGAATTTCCATCATGGCCATCTATACCCTGCTGGGCGTTATTGTAAGCGTCTCCAATGTGGGACCCAATGCGGCCAATGCACTGAGTACTCATTGGATTCCCAACCTGATCTTCTTTGCACTCTTTATGGTGTTTGCCTTCTCCTTTTTTGGCATGTTCGAGCTGGTGTTACCATCCAGCTGGTCAAATAAGGCCGATACCCAGGTGGATAAGGGTGGATTAGGAGGAGTCTTCTTTCTGGCACTTACCACCGTTCTGGTCTCCTTTTCCTGTACAGGTCCCATCGTTGGAGCCCTGTTGGTTGAGGCTGCCGGGGGACTGGCCCTGAAGCCGATCCTCGGCATGTTTGGATTTGGACTGGCCTTTGCCATTCCCTTTACCCTATTTGCCATATTCCCCTCCTGGCTGAAGGGACTGCCCAAGTCAGGCGGATGGCTGAATGCGGTCAAGGTGGTACTTGGTTTTATTGTACTGGCCTTCAGTATGAAATTCCTGCTGGCCCTGGATCCCACTAATAAAATATTAACCCGTGAACTGTACCTGGCAGTATGGATCGTGCTCTTCTCCATGCTTGGCGCGTATTTCCTGGGCAAGATAAAATTTGCTCACGACAGCGACCTGCCGCACATCTCGGTGCCGCGTCTGCTGTTGAGTGTGGCCTCCTTTTCCTTCGTGATCTACCTCTTCCTTGGGCTCTTTGGTTATGAGCTTAAGACCATTTCACCCTTGCTGCCTCCCAAGTCACCCAATGGACTGGACCTGACCCAGAGGGCGGTGTATAGTGGTACACCGATGCTTGCGGCCGATGCACATGAGGAGTGTACTCCGGTTAAATATGCCGATATGTTCCATATGCCCTTTGGGCTGAAAGGTTTTTATAGCCTGGAGGAGGGACTGGCCTGTGCCAGGGCATCCGGGAAACCGGTGCTAATCGATTTCAAGGGACACTTCTGTTCCAATTGCAAGAAGATGGAGGCGGCCGTCTGGTCCGATCCGGAAGTGCTCCGGGCCCTGCGTGAGGACTATGTAATAGTTGCGCTTTATACGGACGATCGTACCAAGCTCCCCGAAGCTGAGTGGTATACTTCGGAAGTGGATGGCAAGGTAAAAAAGACCATTGGTCAGCAAAACATCGACTTCGAAATAGCCAACTTCCGCACCAATACCATTCCGCTCTATGTGATCATGGATGCCGATGGGAATGTGGTGGGCGAGCCCAAAGGCACCGATCTGGATGTTGCTTCTTACCTCTCCTGGCTGAAGGGGAAGTAAATATTAACCATATCTTAATAACTCCTTAATCGTCATGTAACGATCGTGTGGTTTCTTTGTATCAAACTTTTAAAAGAAAAGGAGATGCGTACAAGAACCACATTACTTTTCATTGCCATGCTTCTTTTGTCCTGGAATGCTTTTTCACAGGACACAGAAAACAAGTTCAAAGCAAATGGCCAGGGGATCATTAAGATCTTTACCAACTATCACAGTACCTTTTCAGATGGAGAGGCCAGCAGGGTTTTTGAGATTCAGCGGGCCTACCTTGGCTACCAGTATGAGCTTAATGAGAAGTTCTCCGGAAAACTGGTGCTGGATGTGGGTGATCCTCATTTCGGGGACCTTCAGATGACCGCTTACCTGAAGAACGCTTTTGTACAGTATGACGATGGAAAACTGGTGGCTAAGATCGGTATGATCGGTCTTCATCAGTTTAAGATACAGGAAAGTCAGTGGGGTGGACGCTACCTGTATAAGTCCTTTATGGACGAACATAAATTTGGTCCAAGTGCTGACCTGGGAGCTTTTGTGGGCTACCATATCCATGAAATGCTGGATCTTGACTTAACAATCGCCAACGGGGACGGATACAAATCCATTCAATCAGATACCACTCTTAAGTATAGCCTGGGCGCAACCCTGAAACCCATTAGCGGCCTGATCTTTCGCAGCTCTTATGATTACATGGGGCAGGATGCTGTGCAGCAAACGCTGGCCTTCTACCTGGGCTACAGTACTAAAAAGGTGGACGTGGGTGCAGAATACAACTACCAGTGGAACCATAAAATGGTTCAGGATGAGAACCTTACCGGTCTCTCATTTTACGGCTCCTATGCAGCGAGAAAATTCCGTGCTTTTGGCCGTTACGACAATCTATCCTCTCCTGTTATCGGCTCAGATACCGATCCCTGGAACTACGGGAAAGATGGTCAGCTGTTCATTGCAGGCCTGGAATTTCATCCTGTGAAGGGCTTAATGGTCACTCCCAATTACCAGGCATGGATCCCGGCCAATGGGAGTCCCATGTTAAACTCAATTTATCTAAGTCTTGAAATAAAATTCTAAAAAAATGAAAACTTACACACTTATTTTAGCAATCGCCCTGTTTTTTGCATCCTGTGGAAATAGTTCTTCAGATAGCGTAGATCTTACTGCAGCAGGAGCAACTTTCCCGCTTCCCTTCTACAATGTGGCCATTAAAAACTACAGCTCTACGACGGGTCAGTCTATCACTTACGGTGGTGTGGGTTCCGGTGGAGGAATCCGCAGCCTGAAAGACAAGGTGGTTGATTTTGGGGCCACAGATGCTTTTCTGAATCAGGAGAAGGAATCTGAAATGCCTGCAGAAATTGTCCATATTCCCACCTGCATCGGTGCCGTAGTGATTGCTTACAATCTCCCTGGAGTGGAGGGACTGAAACTCTCCAATGAGAACCTTCAGGATATCTTTATGGGAAACATTACTTCCTGGAACGATGAAATGATCGCAGCCACCAACCCCGGAATCACCCTTCCCGACCTGTCAGTAACTGTAGTTCAGCGTTCAGACGGAAGTGGCACCACCTATATCTTCAGCGATTTCATGAGTAAGATCAGTACCAGCTGGGCCGACCAGGTGGGACGAGGAAAATCTCTCAAATGGCCTGTGGGTATTGGAGCCAAAGGCAACCCGGGAGTAGCCGGAACCATCAAGATGACCGAAGGAGCTGTGGGTTACATCGGGTCAGAATTTGCCTTCGCGCAGAAAATCCCTTTTGCAGAGGTGGAAAACAGTGCAGGGAACTACATCCTTCCCACCCTGGAATCGATAAGTGCTGCTGCACAGGGCGAAATCCCCACAGATACCAAGGTGATGCTTACCGGTTCAAGCGATCCGGCAGCATACCCCATCAGCGGATTCACATGGATCATCCTTTACAAAGAGCAGAATTACAACAACAGGACTCAGAAGCAGGCTGAAGAAACTGTCAGGTTCCTGTCGTGGCTTATTGACAAAGATGCCCAGGCACTGGCTCAGCAAGTGCACTACGCTCCGCTTCCTGAACCCACTGTGGCACAGGCCAGGGCTATCCTTGGATCGGTCGTATATAAGGGTCAGGCCCTTTCAAAATAATGATAAGCAGCGAGAGAGTTGTAAAAATTGTACTGTTTCTTTCTTCCTTACTGATCATACTTGTTACTGCAGGAATGGTGCTGTCCTTAATGAACGGCTCCATTCCTGTATTTAAGGAGATCGGTCTGCGCTTTATCATTTCTTCCCAGTGGAACCCAACGGAAGGGAGCGAGGAGTACGGAGCCATGGCTTTTATTGCCGGCACCCTGATGACCTCATTTATTGCCATTATCATCTGCTTTCCGCTGGCCTTCTCCACCTCTCTTTTTATAGGGGAGTATTACAGCGGAACCCGAATCGCAAGGATCGTGGGCACCCTGGTGGACATGCTGGCCGGAATCCCCTCCATTGTATATGGCTTATGGGGATTTTATGTACTGAGACCACTGATTGTGGATCTGGGACTAAATGCACAGGGCTTTGGAATCTTTACAGCCGGTGTGGTGCTGGCCATCATGATCATTCCCTATGCCACCTCCATATCCACAGAGATTATCAAGATGGTTTCAAGCGATCTTAAGGAGGCAGCTTACTCCCTGGGTGCCACCAGGCGGGAGGTAATCCTCAATGTGCTTATTCCCAATGCCCGCTCAGGCATCTTTACAAGTTTCGTTCTGGCCTTTGGAAGGGCACTGGGAGAGACCATGGCGGTGACCATGTTGATCGGAAATGCAAATATCATTCCTGACAGCATCTTCGGGGCCGGGAATACAATGGCCAGTGTGATTGCCAACCAGTTTGGTGAGGCCGAAGGATTGAAGCTGAGCGCTTTGATTACCATTGGCCTCTTGCTCTTTGTTATTACCGGGATCATCAATGGCATCGGTAAGTTGATTATTAAAAAGTTTAACAGCTAAGCAGGATGGCGTTTGCAAAGCAGATAAGCGGAGAAGGGGCACTTAAGAGGCGGGTTGTGAAGAACCGGCTTTTTGCGGGAAGTGTTATCTTTTTTTCCATGCTGACCATCTCTCCCATTTTGTTGATTGTTTATAAACTTGTGGCCAAGGGCTACAGGCAAATCAACATAGATTTTTTCACCAAAAAGGCCCCGGATACGTATGAAGCCATGGTAGCTGTGGGTGCCGGTGAAGTTATTCCCGGAGGAATCCTGAATGGGATCGCCGGAACGCTTTATATGGTGTTTATTGCCTCACTTATTGCTATCCCCGTGGGACTGCTTATCGGGATATTCCTCTATGATCAGCAATCTAAAAGATATGCAGGAGTGGTCAGGGACGTTGTGGACATCCTGCAGGGGGTTCCTTCCATTGTCCTTGGACTGATCGCCTATTTCTGGGTGGTAAAGAACATTACCAATGGATTTTCAGCCCTGGCCGGAAGCACAGCCCTGGCCATCATGATGATGCCGCTGATCATTCGTTCCACCGAGGAGACTCTGAAGATGATCCCCGAAACCATAATAGAGGCAGGATTCGCTCTTGGAGTTCCCTACCATAAAATTATTCTGAGGGTATTGATCCCTTCGGGTTTCAGTGGTCTGCTCACAGGTATCCTGCTGGCCATCTCCAGAATTATTGGTGAAACGGCACCCCTGATGTTGACAGCCCTGGGGAGCATGCAGGTGAATTTTCAAATAGATAAACCTACCAGCGCCATTCCGCTGCTGATCTGGGAATTCTACAACGATCCCAACATGGTCGATCTCATATGGTCATCCTCACTGCTACTAATGATGATGGTGCTCCTGCTGAACCTGTTATCCCGACAAATTATTGCCAGAAGAAGTTAATTATGAGTGAATTAATAAAACAAATATCCGACCCCGTCCTGGAGATCCGTGATCTGTCAGTGTCCTATAACAAGGACAAATCTGCGGTGACCGCGGTCAGTGCTGGAATTAAAAAGAACAGGGTTACGGCCATCATGGGGCCCTCAGGTTGTGGGAAGAGTACCTTGCTGCGGGCCATCAACAGGATGCATGATCTCTACCCCAATGTAGAGACGGTGGGAGATATTTTTCTGAACGGCGAAGATACAGCGGATATGTCTACCATGATGTTAAGGCGTAAGATCGGGATGGTGTTCCAACGCCCCAATCCCTTCCCCACCATGAGCATCCACGATAATGTGATTGCCGGCTACAAACTAAACGGAATCCGCCTTCAGAAGAGTGATAAGAATGATATCGTTGAGAAATCGTTACGCGATGTGGCCCTCTGGGACGAGGTAAAGGACTCTTTGATTAAGAAAGGAACCTTTCTTTCGGGCGGACAGCAACAGCGTTTGTGTATTGCCCGGGCCCTGGCTTTCAAGCCCGATGTGATCCTCCTGGATGAACCCACTTCAGCCCTTGATCCGGTGGCCACCAAAAAGGTGGAGGAACTGCTGATGCAGCTGAAAAAAGACTATACCATTGTGATGGTGACCCACAACATGGCCCAGGCCGCCCGAATTTCAGATTTTTCCATGTTCATGTATCTGGGAGAACTGATTGAATATGGGAAAACCAAGGATATGTTCATTAAGCCGATCGACACGAGAACAGAGGAATACCTTACAGGAAAGTTCAGTTAACTATAGATAAAAAAGAGAATAACGATGAATAGAGATCTGGCCATTCAGAAAATTGAGAAGGACTTTGAGCTTATGTCCAACCTGGTCCTGGAACAGATGCAACTACTGGACGAGCTCTTCAGGACAGAGCAAAAGGAGCGTTCAGAGGAAATCTTCAAAGATCTGGGCAAGAATGAAGAGAAGGTTGACCGCTACGAAACGCAGCTGGACGATACTATCATCCGGACCATTGTGCTCTATCAGCCGGTGGCTGGTGACCTGAGGCGTCTGTTTGCCATCTACCATATGACCATTAACCTGGAGCGGGTGGCAGACCTGGTGATGGTCATTACCTCAACCTATACAGAATTTAAGGATGCTGAGCTTCTGAAAGAGTCCAGATCCGCACTCCTTCAAATGCTGAAGACCACCTCTGCTATGGTATCCAGGGCACTCCTCTCCTTTATGAACAGCGACCAGGAGCTGGCTACCCGGACCATCCATAAGGAGCGCGCTTTTGATGAATTCAATAAAAAGGTGCTGAAGAGGACCGTTAAGGCAGCCGGACTACCCAAGAAGAGTCAGGCCGTTTTAAATAAACTGCTTGATATGAGATCCATGTTCTCTTCCATTGAACGCATTGGCGATCATGCCACCAACATTGCAGAATCGTCCATCTATGCCATTTCAGGTTCAAACATCAGGCATGGATCAAAAAATGAATAAATTGTAGGATTATTCAGATGAAAAGTCCTAAACCGCCTCCTATGGAAATGACAGATTATAAAATATTGATAGTCGATGACGAAGAGGACCTGTGTGAAATCCTGCAGTTCAACCTGGAAGGGGAGGGCTTCGAAACAGAGGTGGCTTATTCGGCAGAGGAGGCATTAACGAAAGATATGGCATCATTTCACCTTATACTGCTGGATGTGATGATGGGAGAGATGTCGGGATTTAAGCTGGCCAAGCTGCTTCGTAAGGAGCAAAAATTGTCCGTGCCCATCATCTTTATTACCGCAAAAACAGCGGAGGATGAACTGCTTACCGGTTTCAGCCTGGGTGCCGACGACTACATTACCAAGCCCTTCTCCATCAAAGAGGTGATTGTGCGGGTTAAAGCTGTTCTGAAAAGAAGTGCACTGGAAGAGCGTAGCGAGCTGTCAACACTAGCGGTGGATAAACTTGTGCTGAACCTGAAGAAGCGGAAAGTAAAAATCGGCAAAAAAGAGCTTGAGCTGACCAGGAAGGAGTTCGAAATATTGGCCATGCTGCTCAAATCGGAAGGTTATTTCCATTCGAGGGAGGAGATTCTGGACAGGGTGTGGGATGACAATACCATCGTCAGCAAACGAACCGTTGATGTGCATGTGGCACACCTGCGGAAAAAACTTGGGAGTTACGGCAAATACATCAGGAACAAGCAGGGCTATGGCTATACCTTTGAAAAAAAATAATACAATGAGCTTCAGACTAAAGTTATTTATTTCATTTGCAGCAATCTTTACGGTATTCACGCTGCTGGTAATGATTTTTCAATACGATCGCGAAAAAAAATTCAGGATCGGCCAGCTGGAAAACACCCTGGATAATATTACCGAAATCGCTCATAACTATATGACCAGCAACTCCATCGTGGATTCGGGATCTTACATCATGATGGACTCTCTGATGGAGATCCTACCTGCTGAAAACATAAGACTTACCGTCATAAACCCCAAAGGCATTGTGCTTTATGATAGTGAGGTGTCTGCAGTTGAAACCATGGAAAACCACCTGGAACGACCTGAGGTCCGCCAATCGGTGTCATCGGAATCCGGTGCAAATATCAGGGAGTCGGCCACCACCGGAAGTAGCTATTACTATTATGCCAGGTTCTACACGGACTACTTTGTCAGAACGGCCACGCTTTACGATCTGAGGGTGAAGGATTTCCTGCATGTGGAAAAACTGTTTATCATATACCTGATTCTGTTGTTCCTGGTTACCTCAGTTATCCTGCACTATATCACAAGGAAATTTTATGAGATCATTACCAAGCTGAAATACTTTATCATCAGGCTTCGGAGCGGAGAGGAGCTGGATGAAACCATGGAATTTCCCAAGGATGAACTGGGAAGCATCAGCAATGAGTTTACCTCTCTGTATAAGGAGCTCAACGATGCCCAGAAGAATCTGGTGATCGAAAAGAACAAGCTTTACAGTCACCTGAGTGCTCTGAATGAGGGGATCGCTTTTTTCTCGCCCATGAAGGAGAAAGTCCTTACGAACAACCATTTCATTCAGAACCTGAACCTGCTCTCGGAGATGTCCACCATATCGGCAGAAAAGATCTTTGAGGTTCCGGAACTAAAGCCTATTGTTCAGTTTATTGACCGCCAATTGAAGGAATCCGCAGTGCATAGTACCGATGATGCGCATCCCCAGATGGAAATGGACCTTCAAAAGGGAACCAGGTATTTCAATGTGAAGTGTGTCTTTTTCCAGGATAAGAGTTTCGAGATTGTGATTATTGATGCTACCAAGCTTGAGAAGCGAAGGCTTATGAAGCAACAGATGACCTCCAACATTGCCCATGAATTGAAAACACCGGTGGCTACGGTGATGGGCTACATGGAGACCCTTCAGCACAACAGCATTTCGCCTGAAAAGCAAAAATACTTTATAGATAAGGCCCATGCGCAGGCGCGACGTCTTTCCGACCTGATTGAAGACATCTCCACACTGAACAGGATAGAGGAGGCCGGCGATAAATATGAACTCAAACAAGTACTCGTAAAGGACGTGGTGGCAGAGGTAGAGGAGCAGCTGAAGCTGAAGTTGGATGAACACCATATCAAAGTGCATGTGGATATTCCGGGGAAATTGAAAATCAAGGGGAATAAATCGCTCCTGTTTTCCATATTCTACAACCTCTTCGACAATGTGATTAAATACGGGGGCGATGGTGCGGAGATATACCTATCCAACTATCTGAAGGACAAAAAGAACTACTATTTCTCCTTTGCCAATACCGGAAACGAGATCGACGACAAACACCTTACCCGCATTTTTGAACGTTTCTACAGGATCGATGACGGCCGCTCCAGGAAGACCGGTGGGACCGGACTGGGCCTGGCCATTGTAAAAAATGCCATCCAGCTTCACAAGGGCGAGATTTCTGCCAGGAATTATAAAGATGGTGGTCTGGAGTTCCTTTTCTCGCTTGGGAAATAGGGCAAACCCGGGAGTTTTTCGTATTACCAGTTATTGTTCAAGGTTAAGAGGCAGACCGGAGTTCTTTGGGAACCTGGCCTACCAGGGGATAGGGCCTATTGAACGCTTCCTGATAAAGTTTAAAGTGCTTTGATAGTTTTATAATAGTTGCTTTTGAGAATCCTTTTTGATAGTGCAATATTTTTGATACCGTCCCTTTAGACAAACCAAGAATTTCAGCCAGATCTTTCGATTTCAACTTATGATCCTCCATTAGGGACTTAAGTAACTCAACCGGATCCAGATCTTCCATTGTATTGTGGTCCTGGTCCCATTTATCTATAAGTAGTTCCAGCAATTCTATCTCGTCAGCATATTTCTCCTCATCCTCGATAACAAGATGTTCATGAATATTGCAATATTTGAAATATTGCTCGTCATCTTTTATCAAAGTATATTTTAAGGCAGACATTTGACAGTGCTTATTTGCTATGGATAATCGTAACATCATATTGTTTTCCAGATCGACAAATTCGAGAATAGGCATCATGGGAGCCAATCCATTTTACATACAAGAATACCCTGAATTTACCAAAATGATAGCGGCAGATCATCCTGTATTGATTACCTCCAATATTAAATACAACTCTCTCTGTACCTTTCCCCAGAAAGTCTGCATTACTGAAAGACTCTTTGATCGAATGAGGTGTATTCCAATTAGCATGTTGGACCTTGTTCATCCAATTTTTCAGTGCAATTCGACTTTGGCTATTTTTTTTCGCATAAATATTCAAAGAACGACTTGTTATTAGAACAACTTTCATCTATGCAATGATAAAGATACAATAATAGTTTCACAAAGGGAAACTTTAGATACAAGTTCATCCCTTTCAGCTATTCATATAAGATGTTCATGGATATCAGCTAAAAGAAAAGTGTGAGTGTATTTTGCTGGTAATCAATAAATATCATAAATTGTAGATATAAGCTACTTATCCTGAAAGTTAAAACTGCACATATGAAAAAGACAAGCTTAACAATCCTGGTATTAAGTATTTCTATTTTGACCCTTGCCCAGAGCAGCGGCGATGTAGAGAACCAGTCCCTGAATAGTGGTGATTTAGAGAACCAGTTCTATTTCCGCTTTGGATATTCACAGCCGACAACATCCTATCTTGGTGTTGATGATAATGATTTCTGGGATAGTTTTAGTCGAGTGGGCGGCGTTTTTGAATTAGGTCACATCTTCATCATTAACAAGGCAGCTCTCTCAGATGGGTTACGCTTAGGTATTAATGTTGACTATGCCGAATTTTCTTATCATCAATTGAGCTATTCGCTTGAGGATTTTGATATAGGACTGCTTAAAATATCTTCTAAAATAGGTCCATCTCTATCCTACAGTCCTGCTGAGCACCTGGTATTTGATGTATTTGTCAAAGCTAAGATTCCATGGGTAGCAGGAATAGCAATTATTAGTGAGGTGGACGAAGAGTATTATCTTGCCAAACCAGGATTTGGTGTTGCCACAGGTATAAATGTTCGTTATCGTTTTTTGATGCTTGGATTTGAGTACAATTCTGACAATATGAAATTCGAGAATCAAGATCATCCTGGACAGTACTTTGGTAATGTAGGCGATGATTCTGATAAAACTCCAATGCCAAGTTTAAGTTTTACTTTTGGATTTAGTTTTTAAAAAAAGGACCAGATCCCAAGAGATGCAATACCGGGATTCTGGCCCTCAAATATTCAGTCGACCACTGAATTTTCTCTATAACTAAGCTTTGGGAGCTTTGCTAAAAGCTGCCAAATTTAAACGTCATCCCTGCACTCCAGCCCCTTAAAGCATCGACGGGTATGTCGGTCATGATGATATCGGAGGTGTAACGATAGGAGCCAAAGATGGCGAGTCTGAAGAACCTGACCAGGTTGAACTCAAGCTCTACACCAAATTCAGCCGCGAAGAAAGCTGAAGATTCTACCATCCACCCATCATAGTACTCATAAGGGTCGTAATAGTTGGAAGTATATGCCGTATTGGCCACGCCACCTGCCCCAATCAGTATGGGGAAGCTCAGGTGAACCGGGAACCATCCATAGATAATCGGTTCCATGATGAGTCCACCGTAGCCCCCTGCAAGGGAGTAATTAAGATCTTCCACAGAATTGTAAGTGGCATCATTAATAAAACCATATCCACCCAGTCCCAGTCCGAAGCCGTGACCTATTACCCATGCACCTCGTCCACCCATCAGAATGGCATCCTTGCTGTTAATACTGGTATATCCAATGGTAAAAGCACCATAGCCACCACTTCCCGAATGGGGATCAAAAAGGGTCTGTACATTGTCCGGATTATTCTTTTGTTTTTCCGAAAAACTTTCCTCCTCGGGCTCCTGAGCCACCACTGCCGGTAGCGCCAGTGCCAGCAAAACTATCATAGTAACAATTTTTTCCATCTTTATTTTTTTTGGTTTGTATCTCGGTTGTCTATTGTGATTCTCTTATGCTTTCATTAGAACATGTATCTGGTGTGGAATCCAAAATCCCACAGATTGATACCAAAAACCTGTTTCATTGAGAGCTCCATATAGGGCTGGAAACTGATCCCGAAACTCATGGGAAAGTCCACAAGCTTGTAATCGATGCCCAGGTAACCATCCATACCGATTACCGGGGTAAAAATCTCCCTTCCATAGTAGATCTCGCGGTTTAATATCTTATAAGTGTCTGTATTGTAGAATCCGGCGTGTAGACCGAATCCGTAGAGGAATTCCCAGTTTCCCAGGCGATCCATGCCTATTTCCTTGTGTTGCTGACGGTACATGGTGAACATTGCTCCCTTATCACGGTAGTTCAGTTGCGCCTCGTAGGAGAGCATCTCTTCCAGGTTAACCCTGAAGGTGATCCCCGATGAATAGCCAAACCGGATTCCCACCTCTTTGTTATAGAACTGTGAAAAGGCGGCGCTTGACAGACAAAGGAGAATTATGATGGTGTAAAATTTTCTCATAGAGCACTACTTATAAGAGATGTTGATAAAGCATTTTTGAAGGGCATCGATGTTTACCTGTCCCGCAGGCGATCCTGATCCCATGGTTCCCACCGTCTTAAAGTGGTCCTTTCCTGATGGAGTCTCTTCCGACAAGACCTCCGAACCGGGAAGTCTGAGCATGGCTTTCTTATGATGAAGGATATCGAATTCCAGGCTGGCTGCCCTGTCAAAATAGAGCGTCATATCGGTATAGTCCGATTCCACATATATCTTGCTGAAGTCTGGCAATATGTGTTCGATGGTCAGCTCTCCATACTTCATATAGAGATCGCTTTCACGCATCAGGTCGTATACCCATACCTGGGTGAAGTTGCTGGAGCCATAGATATATTCTGCGTGGGTGAAGTAGAGCTTGTCTCTCCGCGAGTCAATCTTCAATACATTGACACTGTCCACATGCAGTTTGGAGGATTTGCTGCTCAGATCGAGTTGACTCACTTCGTTCAGAACCATGTCTGAGTAGGAGAGCTTCAGGTTGGCCGACCCCAACGACTTGATCATCCCGTTGCCAAAGCTGAGTGAGATGGAAGCATTTCCCGTGAGCCTGTTGGCTTTCAGCACCCCGTTGGAAAGCGTAATATCCACCTGTCCGTCCAGATCGTCCATATAAATATCCCCAAACTTGTTGTTAAGGACAACATCCATATGTGCCGGGAGATAGACTATGTAATTGATCTCGATCCGCTTGTTGCTTCCGCTTATGGTATTACTGATTGACTTTAGCTCGGAAGCGATACGGCCGCTTTCACTCCGGATCACTGTTTTGGCAATGATATAACTTTTGGCTCCTGTGAAAGCAATCTGAGTCCCCTCCTTTAACTTCTTCAGCTTGGAACTGCTCGATTCGGTGAGTTTAATATCCACCTCAAAGGCCACGGAATCTTTGTCCCAGGTGGTCAACTGGATTTTCCCGTATTTGTTGTGAATCTCCAGGCTTGTCTCCAGTGAGACAGGAAAGCTCCTGGTCACACTGCGCGTAACCGTATGGTCCTGGGCCGAAGCAAGGATGCCGAGGCTCAGTGCCAGCAGGATCAACAGTCTCTTAGGCTTAAAGAGAATATGATTCATCTTTCTCATAATCTTGATTCTCCTTTTCTTTTAGTTGAATAAGTAAGTCCTCCAGTATATCCAGTTTTACCCGGTAGTTGAGGATCATGGCCTCGATCACCTCCGGGTTGGAAGCATTATCTTTCAGATCTTCCTTCAGCTCCTTGTAGACCTCGTCCAGTTCTTCCATATCGGCCGACAACATCTCATTTGCCGCCGGATTAGAAACCAGGAAGGGCTGTAACTCATTGTAACGGTCAGATACGATCTGGCTGTAGTACTGCTCGGTCTCCAGAACCTCCTGGTAGAGCTCAGAGCTGTAGCGATCCGCATCAGCAAAGCCGCCCGTAAGGAAGTAGATGCCTGCCGTGGAGCCTGCAAAAATCATGGCCACTGCGGCGGCAATTCTTAACCATCGCATGGGCCTGCGCTCTTGAGCTACCACCTGGTTGGAAGGGTTGATCTTCAGCCAGATGGAAGGATCGGGCTCATGCAGATCAAACTGCTCATGGTGTTGCTTCACAAATTCTTCTAGTCTGTCACTCATCGCTCAACATAAGTTTAATTTTTTGCTTGGCTCTTAAAAACTGGCTTTTCGAGGTCGATTCGGTCACGCCGAGTATTTCGGCGATCTCCTTGTGATCATACCCTTCGAGCAGGTAGAGAGAGAAAACGATCCTGTAGCCTTCAGGCAATTTTTCAATGGCCTTCATCACATGGTCCACCTTGAATTTGATCTCTTCGTAATCCACCTTATCGTCATCAGGTAAGGGATCGTTCTGTTGTTCCGTGTAAACCAGATCCACCTTTCTTTTTTTAAGGTGGTTGATACAGGTATTCACAACAATCCGCTTCAACCATGCCCCGAAGGACGACTTATACCTGAAAGAACCCAGTTTACTGAAAGCATAAGAAAACGACTCCTGGAGCATATCCTCCGCCTCCTCCTGCCGATTGGTCATCCGGTAACAGATGTTATACATGGCCTTGCTATAAAGGCTGTATAACTGATACTGCGCCCGAACATCACCTTTCTTGCACGATTCGATCACATCCCTGTGTATGTCCTCGTATTTTGTCGTCAAAGTATTACGCTTTCAAATGTAAAAGACAAGGTAAGAGTTCTCAGGTTGCATGACAACCACTTCTTTGTATTGAACTTATGTTTTAAGCATAGTAGAAGCGGTGGATGTCCAGATTCTGCTGCATTCTGATTTGATATTATTGGGTGTCTCGTTTCGCAAAAACAGAAGGTAACAAGCTTGTGACATTTCGTGATTATGTGACATTTTTTCTTCTCTATTCTTTTAGCAAAACATCTTGTAACATACTCATAAATAATAGGATACAGAGAAATATATTTTTGACCGCAGATATTTGGAAAGTCACAATATTAATAGAATGTCACATAGTTGTTACGCCCAAAAATTGAAAATAATGACTGACCCTTTTATTTCATTCGAAAAGATGGCTGAGTTGTACACCTTTGAACGGGATTGGCTTTTTGAGAAGTTTCTGGTAAAGTTAAATACTCACAGGCACTTACTCCTAACTGCGGACCAACACTGGGGAATACAGGAATATGTAAAAGAGCTGGGATTCCAACTGGAAGAAAAACATCAGGATATCCAAATCTGCTATGTAGATGTGAGATTAGCACAGACATCAGCATCATTTCTTAAGCTCTTCCAGGCTTCCCTTTTTCACAAATTCCAGGAGTTGGAATCACTAGGAGATATCTACTCTGGCAGTTTGAATACGCTCAAGCTGCCCTCTATTATAGCCCGTAAAAAAAGAATTCGAGTGGGAGTCTTCCTCTCCAACAGCCACCTGTTTCACCGCTACAAGGATGCGGATTCTTTCCTGAGAACACTCAGACTTTATTTTCAAGATCAAAAGAAGTGCATATTCTGCCTATATGGTAATGATACTAGCTATATCAGAGAACTGGTCCACACTCCTGGTCCCCTTTCGGGCCTGGGCCAGCTTTTTGAGCTAAGGCACGATCCTACAAAACACCGATCAGCCAGTGTTCGAAGAATTTTCCACGATCAAAATAAAAGTATAGCATATACTACCTCGATTCATATGTCTTATACAGTGGACAATGACCCATTCTATCTGAAGCTTTTGGCCTGGCATGCACTGATCAGAACCCGGAACCATTGTACAGAGAAGACCGTTGATGAGGCATTGAATGATCTCATCCTTCATTTTGAGCATCATTTCCGCAGGATCGTAGAAGGCTTAACAATCAAACAATTGAGCTTTCTAAAAGCCAGCATAGAGGTAGGATATAAACTCTGTTCTGAAGCGATCCTGAAGGCTTACCAACTGGGATCGTCCAGCAATGTCGCCCGAATTAAACAAAGCCTGGAAAATATGGATATCATTGACACAGGCAGCCATGATGCAGGTAAGCATGACACAGTTTTTGTTGATCCTGTTTTCAGGAAATGGATGAAGATTCGCTATTTCAAAATCGATTCGGTGCCGCTTTCTCACGGCAAAACTTTAAAATAAGTTAAAAAAAATATAAATACGTTGCACGAACGTATAAATAAGTTATACCTTTAGTCCTTCATCAATCATATTGCAAATGCCGCGTCACATCCTTAAACTTGCTTACAGGAGTCTGCTTAAAAACCGATCTTTCTCTCTGATCAGTCTGTTTGGGCTGGCAGTTTCACTGGCAGCCTCGATGGTTATCTTCCAGCACTATTTTTTTGAATTAAGCTTTGATAAGCACATTCCGGATTCCGATAGAACTTACCGGATTATTACCCGTCTTGGGGAAGGTCAGTTCTGGGCCCGAACCTTTGCCTGTTACCCAGATGCACTGGAAAACCGTCCCGAAGTGGAAAACTACACCTCATTCATTCACAGCAACAATTGCAATGTAAATATTGGTGAATCAGATTATTCCGTATCTGAATCTGTTGTTGCAGACACCGGATTTATTGATTTTTTTGGTCTTGAATTGATTTCAGGACGGAAGGAGGATCTTGGTCTGCCCAATCAGCTTTTTATTACACAGGAACTTGCTGAGATTTTTTTTCCAGAGGATAATCCATTGGGCAAAGAGATTTATCTCAGGAATATTGAAGGGTTTAGAAATGACAGCATTGGGTACTTTACAATAGCCGGTATTCTCAAACCCTTGCCTGATAATACACATTTTGGTTTTAAGATGGTCTTCTCCCAGCAGGGGCATTTTTCCGAGCGAATGAGACATCTGAAGGACAGTAAATTATCGGGTGCCAATGTTTATGTTAGGCTGTTCCAGGATGTACCGCCCACAGATCTGGAGAATTCACTGATAGATATGCTGGTTCCTTTCCTGGAGGGTAGAAGGGGTCCATCCCTGGGAGCATTCAACGCTGAATTACAGGCTGTTCGAGACATCCATTTCACACCAGATATCCATAGGGAACCACGGCCTGTAACGCGTAAATCAATGATATATATGTTATTAAGCGTAGGCTTGCTCATACTGATTCTTATGACCCTGAACTTTATCAGTATGCTTATTGTTCAGTCGCACCAGCAAAGCAAGGCGAGCGGCATCATGCGAATACTGGGTGCAAATAAT
>Ga0164315_10000920_pt1 | contig 21528 bp, 16 predicted proteins | sample GuaBasSedimGuay6_FD_113737 | JGI IMG/M metagenome (GOLD analysis project Ga0164315, IMG submission 113737) | Subseafloor sediment microbial communities from Guaymas Basin, Gulf of California, Mexico - Guay6, Core 4569-2, 0-3 cm | ecosystem: Environmental > Aquatic > Marine > Hydrothermal vents... | reverse complement strand
CCGTTCGAAGCCGCAATCGCCGGCATCGGCAAGGTCGGACGTGGGGTGTTGTCATCGTTTGCAACCTCGGCGATGCTGTTCGGCAGCCTGCTGTTCCTGAAGGGTGACATGGGCCAGGTCATGGGCGTGCTGCCGGTGGTGCTGTTGTCGGTGCTCACCATCAGCCTGGTGGAAGCCTTCCTCATCCTGCCGCATCACCTGGCGCACTCGTTGCAGCATCATGCCGAGCGCGAAAAACCAGCCTGGCGTCAACGCTTCGAAGACAGGTTCGACCAGTTGCGCGCGCGCACCGGCGAACTAGCCGATCTCGCAATCAAGTATCGCTACCTGACGGTCGGCTGCGCGGTCGGTCTGTTCGTGATAACCATCAGCCTGTTTCCGGCGGGCCTGATCAAGTTCAAGGCGTTCCCGGACCTCGAGGGCAATGTGCTCGAGGCGCGCATCATCATGCCGCAGGGTACGCCTTTCGACCGCACCGAGGCGGTCGTCGCAGAGCTGCTTACAAACCTGCGACAGGCGCAGGAACAGTTGCCGCTGGAAACCGAAGGCGATCTGGTGCGGCACGTGCAGGTTTTCTACAGCAATAACTCGGACGCAGGGGAAGAGGGCCCGCATCTCGCCACCATCAGTCTCGATTTGCTCGATTCGGAGCGCCGCCAGACCTCGCTCAACGAGTTGCGCCGGCAGTGGCAAAGCGCTGCCGGGCTGATCGTCGACGCGGTCTCGGTGCAGTTCAAGGAGCCGCAGCTGGGGCCGGCCGGGCAGGCGGTCTCGATCCGCCTGCAGCACGACGATCTGCAGCAGCTGTCGAACGCCTCCTGGGAGCTGCAAACCTGGCTCAACGGCTACTCCGGAGTCTCCAATATCATGGACGACCTGCGCCTCGGCAAACCGCAGTTTACGGTCAGCCTGCACTCCGGGGCGCTGGTTTCCGGCCTCAGTGCACAGCAACTCGCGCAGCAATTGCGCGCCGCCTACCAGGGTGTCAAGGTCGATGATGTGTACCGAGGGCGCGAGGCATACGAAATCAACGTCAGGCTCGATACCGATCGCGCCAACGCGCTGCGCGATTTCGAGCATTTGAGCCTGTTCAACAGCGCGGGCGTCGATATTCCGTTGAGTGCGATCGCCAGCGTCGATGACCAGCGAGAGTTTTCACGTATTACGCGTATCGATCGCTTGCGTACGGTCACCATTTCCGGCGATATCGACGCCGATATTGCCAATACCAACGAAATTATCGGCGACACCCGAGAACGCTTTCTCGACGGCCTGCAGCAGCGCTACCCGGGCATGTATATCAGCCTCGAGGGCGAGGTAAAAAATTCGCGCGAAACCAACCAGTCGGTGCTGCTCGGTTTTTTGCTCGGCATCGCCGGAGTTTACTTCCTGCTGAGTTTCCAGTTTCGCAATTACCTCGAGCCGCTGGTGGTGCTGATGAATATCCCGCTGGCGCTGATCGGCGTGGTCTGGGGGCACAAGCTGATGGGTCTCGATATCACCATGCCGAGTATGATTGGTTTCGTGTCGCTGGCCGGGATTGTGGTCAACGACTCGATCCTGCTGGTCGAATTCGTCAAGCGCCGTAGCCTCGAGGGCATGACCTTGCACGCCGCCGCCGGGCAGGCGGTGCGCGATCGTTTCCGCGCCATCTTCCTGACTTCGGTGACGACCATCGCCGGCATGCTGCCGCTGTTGTCGGAAACCAGCCTGCAGGCCCAGATACTGGTACCGCTGGTCGCCAGCGTCGTCTTCGGCATGATTTCGTCGACGCTGTTACTACTGCTGGTCCTGCCCGCGGCCTACGCGATCATGGAAGACCTCGGCGTTCGCGAGGTCAGCGCCGACGAGGCCGAATTCATCGAGCAGACCGGGGCCTGATGCCATTTACCTAAGGGGTCATCCCGGCCTTCGAACCGGGATGACCGCCATGGATGGCGCGGTCCGACGTATCGGGAATGCAGAAGGGCCGCCGGGAGAGGCCCCTGCCTTGCAGAGGTAGCGCCATTACAAGCTCCCCGCTTTCGTGGGGATGACGCAAACCTGAATCAAAAGGGTCAGGTTCGATCAGGTCGCGCTGTGGACTTTGGCGCAAGGGTCTTTTATTCTCGCTACTCATCACTGCCTAAGGAAACGATTATGCCCCGCCAAGTAGCTATTCTTCACGGATGGAGTGATAACTCGGATTCTTTTCGTCCGCTCGCCAAATTTCTCAAGAGCCAGGGTTACCAGGCCGTCCCGATCTTTCTCGGTGACTACATATCGTTGCGAGACGATGTAAACATAGATGACGTTGCCAAGCGCATGGAAGAAATCGTTCGAGAGAAGATGGCGCGACCGAAATCGGCACGTGATCATCTCGCCAAAGAATTCGACCTGGTTGTTCACAGCACCGGTGGGCTTGTGGCGCGCCGCTGGATTTCAAATAATTATGCCAATCGCCCTTGCCCGGTGAAAAACTTGCTCATGTTGGCGCCCGCCAATTTCGGTTCCAAGTTGGCGCATATCGGTCGTTCCATGCTGGGGCGTATCGCCAAGGGTTGGCGTACGGGCTTCGAGACGGGCGAAGAAATGCTCTATGCGCTGGAGCTGGGATCGCGGTTTCAGTGGGAGTTGGCGGAGGCAGACCTGCTCGTCGATCCGGAGTCGTCAGCCGGGGAAGGTCAGTTCTACGGCCCTGACCACGTGCGGCCTTTCGTCATCGTCGGCACCCATCCCTATCCCGGGCTCGCCGAGAAACTCACCAACGAGAATGGCAGTGACGGAACGGTTCGCGTTGCCGCGGCGAACCTCAATGCGCAGGGTATTACGATCGATTTCAGCGGTGCGCCCGAGAACTTGCTTAGTCCCAAATTAAGCCTGTGGAAGAAACGCGGTGGTGAAAGCAACGAATTTCCACTCGCCGTTCTTCCCGATCGCACTCACGGCAGTGTCGTCAACCCGGATGAGCCCGGCCTTGCTCGTAAAAAAGACACGCAGGATCGCCTGGGTCAACTCATCGTCCAGGCGCTTTCAGTAAACACGGCTAAACAATACGCGAAAGTGAAAGATGATTGGAGCGTTGTCACGGAGGCGACTCGGGAGCTGGCCGGTTCCAACAAGGCGGCGCAGAAGAATCGCAATGGCTTCTTTAAAAAGCGAGGCACACCTGCCGAGTACTTTCACGAGTATTACCAGGTCATTGTGCGTGTCGAGGACGAGTTCGGCGAACCGATCCAGGATTACTTCCTGAGTTTCATGCCCAAGCAAAAGCAGCACTGGTTCAGCCTTAAGAAGTCCTTTAGTCCGTCGGGGATGTTCTTTCATGAAGAGGTGCTCGAGGATGTGCACAAGCATCGGCGTGACATCTCCCATCGTACACTCTTTATCGACCGCTTCGATCTTATGCGCGAAGGGGGGTTTTATTCGCAGCTGAAGAAACCTGATAAAGACAAGGAACTCCACGTCACCGTGTCCGCGGCCGACCCCGGCGACAGGATTGCCTACTTTACCCGCGACGCGGAGCTCAAGCGCGGGCTGATAAAAATTCATCAAAAGCTGGCGCCAAAGAATCGATGGCTGAGGCGACATCGAACCCACATGGTAAAGGTTATTGTTCCACGTGCAGCTGATCCGAATATTTTCACGCTGAAACGAGGTTAGTGGACTTCCCCTGTTCCGGCAGTTGTTCTGCTCCTGGTGAAAACAGTGACGCCATCGCTGCCGTCACCTTGTAGCGGGCTAACCTTTAACCTCGATCTGGAATACCGGCAAGCTTCCCTTTTCCGAAATGGGGCCGGCGCTCAGGCGGTGCGCCACCGGTGCATCCAGGCTGCCGACGCGAACTTCAAACTGATCGTCCGGCCGATAGTCGAGCACGTGAAATCCTGTCTCGAACCTGCCCTGCGCATCCGTTGCCGCGGCCTCGAGCTGACCGTTGCGGGTATTGAGGATAAACACGTCGGTATCCGCTAGCGGCTGGTCGTCCGATACGATGATCCCGGCGAGTCGCAGCTCACTCGTTTGCTGGGTTTGCAAACCCGCGATGGGGTACTGATTGTCTTTCCAGTGCCAGTAACCTTCGTACAACACGCGAACTTCACGATAGCCCCATTCGATCAGCCTGTCCGCGGCGAGCCCGGCGAGGTGATGCGGGCAGCCGCAGTAGGTTACGATTGGCGTGTCGAGTGACATCCGCTCCAGGGCCGCGACATCCGGTGGCTCGAACTGGCCATAGGGCATCGATACGGCGTTGCGGACATGGGATTGGGCATACGAATCTTTGGAGCGGACGTCAAAAACGAAATGGCCTGTTTCGTTTTCGATACGCTCGAGCAGGTCGGTGGCGCGAATATAGCGCGCCGTATCGACGACGACTTCTTCTTCAGCCGTGGATTCGGTTGATGACGAAGTGCTGCCGGACTGCTGGGTTTCCTGGCAACCCGCGGCCATCGTCAAGGCCAGCAATAGGAGTAAGATGGAGCGAGTCACCTGCATGATTAATACCCTGAAATTCGATTTTTGAAAGCATACTGAATTCTGGTAAAAGAGATACACTGGGCGCCAGATTTCTCTATCGGATTTATCAAATAGACAGGTTCTGTCTATTTCATTAGTATTTATTTTGGCTTTCCAAAATAATTTTCGACTGCCAGCCGAATCTAATAAAAAGGATTTGCACATGATTAAAAGTATTCGATTTTGTCTGCTCGCACTAATGATCTTTTACGCATGTAGCGCATCCGCAGCCAGGCTTTCACTCGCGGGTCAATCAGGGGAAGCGTTCATTTACAATAAGGCTGATAACTATGCAACCATCAGCCTCAAGGAATTAAATCTCCCTTCTATCGAAGATGATTCGACTAATCTTGCGAAATTCTTTAAGCAAATTTTCCTCAATAGAAAGCGCTACGGTATCGCTTATATTGAAGTAACACCGCCATTCAAAGAGCCCGAAAAGACCATACTATTCACTTTCGAGAGGGAAAGCGATGATCGCTATAAGTTCAAATATATAGGGGCGTCTAGCGATATTACATATCAAATTAGCCAGCCATTTATCTATAGCGACCCGGTGAATGTCGATATCGTGATTAAAGAGTGGGAAGACGAAAACGCAAGCTCGGCGGTAAAAACGATATTGAGTGCTGCCGGATCTTCAAGCATGGCTGCAGGTTATGGAAAAGTGCTCTCCAATATAACCTTGATGCTGGATCTGGTTGAGGCTCTTTTCCCCGCGGACTCGACCGAAGAGGCCTTGAGTTTAAGACTCAATCCAGGTGATATAAACAACGAAGATATCCAGGTAAACGGTGATGATGCTAACTTCTTCAAACTGGTGCTGCGATCAGAAGAGTCGTTCTTCCAGGACTTTGATACGGAAAAAGGCTTGAAGAGAGCGGGAATAGAAAGTACCAAAACCTGGAAGCAGGTAATTTCATCCGCGGATAAAAATTTGAGCCTGGATGGATTGGAACCTTTAGTGGCAGTTGTGCAGTCATATGCAGATCACGTTTCAACACTGTCTATAAACAGGAAAGATCAGGCGATTCTGACGGCCTGTTCAATAAATGACTGGGCTAACAATGCGGTGAACGGGGACGTGGTTTTCGAGAACAAAAGAATTCAATTCACCGCGCACGATTATTCAAAGCTAACGACCGCAAATTTAAAAATTGTGCGCGGCAGTGATTGTGATTTCAAGGGCGTAATTTGCAGGACATCGAATTGCCTGGCGATGTCCGATTTTATTAATAAATCATCCAGAAAGGCTGCCAGGGAAATTGCTTCGAGCTTATACATAGATGGTGAATTAACCATTACGTTTAATGATGCGGAGCAGACACTTACGCCCGACGAATACATTTTGTTGCTTAGAATTAGCCGCCCGGCGTATTTTGATTCCGAGCCCACGGGGCCTGATTCATGGAGCTACTACTTCGAAGAAAATAAACTCGATTTGAGGATCGATGGCAACCGCTATAAACCATACAAGATCAGGATTGATCTTGTTAACGATAAAAACGCTGACGGCGATCATTTCTACATCGTTGGGATTGAAATTGGAGCGGATAAGCCTGGCGCTGGAGTTCAGTAGCCTCTCTTCCAAAACGAGGCTGGCAGCACCAGGGTTTGTACGTGGAAAAGTGCCGGGCGTCGGGCGCCCGGCACTTCAATTACTACAGGTTAATTGAACTTTTTAATCTCGCCGGACTTCAACCGATCCAGGTAGCTGTTCAACTCACGTTTCACGATCGGCATGAGACAGTACAGACCAATAATATTGACCACCGCCATGGCGAAAATCGCTGCATCGGAGAAATCGATAACCGGGCCCAGGTTGGCCGCCGCACCGATGACGACAAAGATGCAGAAAATCACCTTGAACGTAATTTCCTTGGTCTTGCCTTCCCCAAACAGATAGGTCCAGGCCTTGAGACCGTAGTATGACCAGGAAATCATCGTCGAAAAAGCAAACAGTACGACTGCGATCGCCAACACATATGGAAACCAGCTGAATGCGCTTTCAAACGCCGCGGAGGTCAGGCCAACACCGGATGCTCCGGTGGCGGTAACTATTCGACCACCTTCGGTCAGGTAATTTCCGGTCGTGGCATCCATCGTCAACTGACCGGTAATAATAATAACCAGCGCGGTCATGGTGCAGATCACCACGGTATCGATAAACGGCTCCAGCAAGGAAACGAAACCTTCGGTAATCGGTTCCTTGGTGCGAACCGCCGAGTGCGCAATCGCGGCGGAACCGACGCCAGCCTCGTTCGAAAACGCGGCCCGCTTAAAACCCTGGATCAATGCGCCGACCATGCCCCCGGCAACACCGAGGCCGGTAAAAGCGCCTGTAAATATCTGACCGAAAGCCCAGCCGATCTTGTCCGCATTCACCAGCAGAATAACTAGTGCGGCGAGCACGTACATGATTCCCATGAAAGGCACGACCTTCTCGGTAACCTTTGCGATGGATTTCAGGCCTCCAACGATAACCGCGAATACGACCACGGCAAAAATCACGCCGGTGATCCAGCCCGGATAACCACCCAGTATGCCAGAGATCTGCTGATGCGCCTGGTTGGCCTGAAACATGTTTCCGCCACCCAATGCGCCCAGGATACAGAACACCGAAAACAGGATCGCCAGGAACCTTCCGCCCGGCAGTCCACGTTCGGCAAATCCCTTGGTCAGGTAGTACATTGGTCCACCGGAGACGGTCCCATCGGCGTATTCGTTCCGATATTTCACACCGAGGGTACATTCGGTAAATTTGGAAGCCATACCCATCAGGCCAGCGAGTATCATCCAGAAGGTGGCGCCGGGCCCGCCGATGCCAACAGCGACCGCGACTCCCGCGATATTACCCAGGCCAACCGTGCCGGAGAGCGCCGTTGCCAATGCCTGGAAATGACTGACCTCACCCGCGTCGTTCGGATCCGAATAGTCACCCTTGACCAGCGAAATCGAATGCCTGAATGCGCGAAACTGGATAAACGCGAAGTAGAACGTAAATACCGTCGCCGCGACAACCAGCCAGGCCACAATCCAGGGGAAAGAGGTGCCAGGGAAAGGGCTGAATATAAAGGCAACGAACCAGCCAGTGGCGCTGGAGAACATCGCGTTGACAGATTCATCGATTGATTGCGCCAACACCGGATTAGATATCAGTGCAAGGCAGAACACGGCCAGGGCCGAATATAATTTACTTTTTTTCATTTTTATTTCCTGAATTGATTAAGGAACGATGACGCAGGGAACTGGAGCGATTTGCGCCAGTCTAGCGACCACAGATCCAAAAACGCGCGCCGCGAGGTCGGATTGCCCGGTGCGCCCAATGATCACTTGCGTCGCACCTGCTTCAGTGGCGATGCTGCACAGGGTTTCCGCTGCGTGCCCGTACTTGATCACCGCGTCGATCTCGACGCCCTCGGCGGCTTTTGACGCAAGAACTGGATCGATCAGCGCCGCCTTGGCGCGCGCAAGTTCCTCTCCCCTGCGCTTGTGACGATCTTCCAGCTCTTCTGGTGTCAGGAATGAGTAAGGCGACCATTCGAGAACATGGGCGATCAGAATTGATGCGCCATTTTCCCTGGCATGATCAATGGCATAAGTCACCGCTCGTTCGGACGCCGCGCTTCCATCGAAAGCGACTACATATTTATTGGACATGTTTCCTCCCACAGGATTTTTATATACCGAATTTGGTATCTGCCTAGAATAACCAGTTCCGGCCGGAAATACTTCTGTATATTTATTGAAATAACACTGACGTCGCAGCGTAAAGAAGCGCATTCCGCATTCGAAGAAGCCATCGCGGGTATGCCGGAGGTACTGGAAGCTCACCTGATCATCGGTGAGTTTGATTACCTGATACGTGTCGCGGCGCGCAGCACGGCTGACAAGTTACTCCCAGGGGAAGCTGTCGAGTCGCTCTACCCCGGTTTCGGTAACCAGTACCTGGGTTTCCAGTTTGACGCTCTCGGAGCCTTTTTCCGCGATCAGGCTTTCGACGCAGATCACCATGTTTGCTTCGAACCGGCCTCCATGGTTGTTTGCGAAATCGGGGTGCAGCAACACCACCGGCCATTCGTCGGCCATGCCGACGCCATGGGTGGCAAGTGAATAACGGTAAGGGAGGAAACGTTCAGGGATGTTCCAGGACTTGTCGTTGAATTCGGCAAAGCTGACACCGTCCTTGATCAGCGCCATGTTGTGATCGATTTGCTCGACGGCGGCGGAGTAAATCTCCTGCTGCTTGTTCGTCATCGGCGTGTAGCCGCAGGTCCCGGAACGTGAGAGATCGGCGCAATAGCCATAGGGGCCGATCATATCCGTATCGAGAGAAATCATTTCGCCTTCCTCGCAGGGGCGATCGGAACATTCCCGGTACCAGGGGTTGGTGTTGGGGCCGCATGTCAGCAGTTTGGTTTCCAGCCAGTCGCCGCCGGAGCGCGCGTTTTCGAAATGGAGATGCGCCCACAATTCCTGTTCCGTCACGCCGGGCACCGAGTGATCGTAGATGCGCGCCATGCCGGCTTCGCAGACGCGGATAGTCCAGCGCATCAGCTCGATCTCATCCGCCGACTTTATCGATCTCGCGCGTTCGGTGATCTGGCCACCTTCGACAATTTCCAGCCCGCGTTGCTGCAGCGCCATTACCCCTTCGGGTAATTCGGGGGACAGTATACCTATCCCACTGGTATCAGGCCGGCAGGAGCCGATACTCTTTGTCGCCAGCAAGCGGCGCCTTGACCTGAATCAATCACCGGGGAGCTTTACCCTTGTAGGCTTTTGTGCGGTTAATCCTCATTAACCAGGGGGCTGGTTCAGGTGGCCGCAAGCGAAGAAAGAAACGCCCGTAAGCCGGGCAGACGCATTTCACGCGCGCGCCTGCGCCAACGCGATTCCACGCCGAATCGCCACCTGATGGCGCCTTACATCAAGCGCCATATCCCTGCTTACGATTTGCTGGATGAAGAAAGCCTGCTCAAAATTGAACGCGCGGCCGACACCATCCTGGCCGAGATCGGTATCGAGTTTCGCGACGACCCGGAGACGGTGCGCCTGTTTCAGCAGGCGGGCGCCCGGGTTTCCGTTGTCAACAACGCTGCCTGGAATATCAGGTTCGAACCGGGCATGGTCCGTGAAATTCTCAAAACCGCGCCGCAAAAATTTACCCAGCACGCGCGCAACCCCGACAAATCGGTAGAAATCGGCGGCGATGCGATGGTGTTTTCCCCCGCCTACGGCTCACCGTTTATCCTCGATATGGAGCAGGGTCGCCGCTACGCAACCCTGGCGGATTTCGAGAACCTGGTAAAGCTCGCCCAGGCCAGCCCCTGGTTGCACCATTCCGGCGGCACCATATGCGAGCCGACCGATATTCCGGTCAACAAGCGTCACCTCGATATGGTCTACGCCCACATGCGCTATTCCGACCGTGCCTTTCTTGGATCGATTACCGCGCCAGAACGTGCCGCCGACAGCATCGAGATGTGCCGGATTCTGTTCGGCGCGGATTTCGTCGCCGACAACTGTGTCGTCATGGGTAATTTCAACTCGACCTCGCCCCTGGTCTGGGACGGCATTTCGACCCGGGGCATTCGCCGCTATGCCGAAGCCGGCCAGGGTTCGATCCTGTTGCCGTTCCTGCTCGGCGGCGCGGTCTCGCCGGTGACGATGCCGGGCGCGATCGCGCAATGCCTGGCCGAATCCATGGTGGGCTGCGCCCTGACCCAGCTGGTGCGGCCCGGTGCGCCCGCCATTCTCGCATCCTTTTTGTCATCGACCTCGCTGCGCAGCGGCAGCCCGAGCTTCGGCACCCCGGAACCGGCGCTGGGCAGCCTCGTCATGGGGCAACTTGCGCGCCGCCTGAACCTGCCGTTGCGCTGCGCCGGCAATTTTTCCACTTCCAAGCGGGCCGACGGACAAGCGATGGCGCAGGCGATGATGTCGATGATGTCGGCGGTTCAATGCGGCGCCAATTTCATCCTGCACGCGGCCGGTTTTGCCGACAGCCTGCTGTCCATGTCATACGAAAAATTCATGCTCGACACCGATCTCTGCGGCGCGTTCCACGCTTACCTGCGAGGTTTCGAGGTCAACGACGATACCCTGGGCCTGGACGCGCTGCGTGAAGGCGGCCCGGGCGAGCATATGTTTGGAACCGCGCATACCCTGGCCCACTATCGCACGGCTTACTGGGAGAGCAGCCTCAACGATGACCAGACCTATGAAAGCTGGCAGGAGCAGGGCGGCGAAGATGCCATGCAGCGCGCCAACCGGGCCTGGAAACAGGCGCTGCAGGATTACCAGGCGCCAGCCCTGGACGAGGCCACCGACGAAGCGCTTAAAGATTTTATCGGCCGGCGTAAAGCGACGATGGACGATGCCTGGTATTGAAGTACAGCGTCATTTCAAATGACGGTTAACTGACTTTCGAATCGAACCGTCAGGCGGCATTTTCCTGCTTCAGTTTGCGGGATTTATAGTCGTTCCACGGAGCGCGGCGTCTCGGTGAGCAGCATGTCGCGAATCTTTTGAGCGTGCACAGACAACGGGGATTCCCGTCGCGTGATGATGCAAAGTTCTCGCTCGACTCTCGGATTGGTCAGTTTGCGAAACACCAGGGCTGGATGCATGTGGCTTGGCACGGCGAGCAACGGCAAGACCGTGACCGCCAGTTTCGCTTCCAGTATGCCGCCGAGAGCGGCCATGGTCAGTACCTCGTACTCCGGCGAGCGGATGGACTCGGGGCACCCCTCGAACGCGTTAATCAGTTTGTAAACACCGGTGTCCTGCGACATGCCGACGAAAGGGAGTTTTTCCAGTTTGCTCCAGGCGAGTGGTTTCGTGCTTTTCCCGAGAGGGTGGTCTGGTGGGCAAACCAGGCCAACGGGATCGAGAGTCAAGGAGGTGAACTCCAGATCGGAGTCTTCCTCCCAGCGATTGCTGATGCCGAAATCGGACTCGTTGTTAAGCACCTGGCGCTGGACCCCTCTTGCGTTGTCATCCCGCAGTATTATCCGCACCTCAGGATTGGCGTCCTTGAACCGAGCGAGCAACCCGGGCAGCAGGTTAATGGTCAGTGACGGCAGGACCGCGATAGCCACCTTCCCTTCGCGGCGCTCGGTCGACGTCTTCAGATCGGTAATGGCGCGTTCGAAATCGGCGACCAGGCGTTCGGCGATGGGCAGGAAATCCTCGCCATCGATGCTCAGGTCAACCCGCCGCGTGGTGCGATTTAACAGCTTAACCCCCACCAGTTCTTCGAGCTGGTTAATGGTGATGGTAAGCGCGGGTTGGGACAGGTGCAGTTTTTCCGCCGCGCGGCGGAAACTGCCTTGACGGGCGACCGCGACGAAAGCGCGCAGATGTCTCAGGCTCAAACTCAAGGCCGTCTTCCGCCCTGGTTGTTCGGTTCTTTAATTTCGATTAACGGGACGGGATTGATTACCGGTCCATTTGCCACCAGTCGTTCACGCATTGCTGGATCTCATGGCAATGGAAGCGGGCCACCTTGCCGGTTGGAGCGAGTGGCTCGTCATGAAAAAACTGGGGAAGCTCGTCATCTTCGGTCAGAAAGCCTGCCGCCTTGTTAAACTCGTGTTCCAATCTTAGCGTTTCACGGCCCAATTCCCAAAAGAAAGATGGTTCAATCCTGGTGTCATGGGCGTCGTTGATGGCCTGGGTGACCAGTTCCGTACTGGTATCCGTCACCGAACGGCCGAATACGCATAAGCCCAGTGAATCGGCAGTGGCCGAACTCACCTGGGACTGAAGGCTGGCAGCGACGAGTTCACCGAGCTGTTTGTCGTTGCATTCCATCATCGGTACGTTACCGGCGGTGTGATCTGCCCCTTGTGCCGTGAGCATCATCGTAATACCGGTCACCTCGATTACGCGTGGGTCGTAGGCGCTGATCGCCTGTTTCTTGATCACCGGCACACGACCGACCCGGTAGTGCTCGCCCACCCGCGCCGTTCCCTGCGCCCAGAGCCGTCCCCTGGCAGTACCCTTGCCGATATCCTCAAGTGCGTCGATCATGAAGCGAACGTCGCCAAACTCGGCGAGACCGGCCTCCATCAACACCGCCAACGTCGCGCCCGTTTCGATGCTATCGATCCCCAGGTCGTTGGCGATAGCGTTCAATCTGGCCAGTTCATCCGGATCACTCAGACCGCAGTTGCTGCCCAACAGGCCTATGGTTTCGTATTCGAGCGGCGAAACCACTTCGTTACCGTCGGCATCGGCGTAGACGTTACTGCACTCGATGATGCAGCCCGGCATACAGGCGTGCGCCGCTTTCCCGCCGCGTTCGATATTCTGTTGCCGAAGGTAGTCCCCGCCCAATCTCATCGGCTCGGTATTCGTGTCGACCAATCGGCCGGCGCTGAAATTGCGTACCGGTAATCCGCCCACGTGATTGGTAAAGTCAGCCACGTAGGCGGTACCGAGTCTGTTCAGGTTACGCACGGCCTCTTGTTCGCGTAGCCTGGAGCCATACTCGCGCACGGCCTGCATGACTTTCTTGCGGTCATGCAGCGGCGGCATTTTATGCAGGTCGACGACAATTGCCTTGACCTTCTTGCTGCCCATCACGGCGCCGACTGCGCCGCGAGCGGCCAGGCGTGACGGGCGCCGATCGGGATCGCTGAAGGCGATTCCGGCCAATAGTCCCTGGTATTCGCCGACCGGGCCGCACAGGGCCAGGCTGACTTTTTTGCCATATTTTTCATGCAACAGGGCGGCGGCATCGAAATTGCCCTTGCCCAGGTAAGCCTCGGCCGGGTCGAAGCTGACTCCGCCATCTTTGGCGATGTGGATGACCACCCAATCAGCCGAAGCGCCATAGAGCGTCAAACCAGCCAGCTGCAGTTGCCCCATAGCCAGACTGAAGGTGCCGCCGGCATTGGACTCCTTGATGCCTCCCGTGAGCGGGCTTTTGCATCCGACGCTGGTGCGATTGGCGTTGGAGAAATTGGTCCCGGCGAATGGCCCGGCGCAAAAGATGAGCGGGTTATCCGGCGACAACGGTTCCACCGTCGCCGCGCCTTTCGCCAACAGGGTTTTTGCAATGTGATAGCGTCCGCTACGGACTATCGCTTCTCCGTGCAGCTCCTGCGTGTCGACCGAATGGTCACCGAGGATTATGTGAAGATACTTGCGCATTTTGTGATTTCCCCCAGGCGTTTATTACTGAGTACTTCTATTGTCTTCAATCCGCATTGCACTCGACCGGAATGTCGTTTACTTCGTACATCACGTGGTGTATTTCCCCGTCGAACCGATCCGCGAATATCTTCGCATCCTCGACGGCGCGATTTCGCTGTTCCGACTTTGCGGCGATCTGGAAATCCTCCAGGCTGTCGAAGAACAGTTCAAACGACAGGTAGTACTTCGGTGCTACACCGTCCCGCGCCACGCCTTTCAGATATCGCAGGGCGCGCAGCCGCGGGTATTTGGCGACCAGTGGAAGATGGACGGTCTCGATGTAGTGGTCGAATGCTTCCTGGTTTTCGGGGACGGTCCCCTCGTAATTGGCGCACAGGGCTAGCATGTTCGGTTCCTCTTCGTTTTCAGGCTATCTCGAACACGCCGTCAATTTCGACGGCGAAACCCAGTGGCAATGATGGCACGCCGACATTGGTGCGGGTGCAGCGGCCGGCGTCTCCGAAAACTTCGATCATCAGGTCGGATGCGCCGTTGACTACCTTCGGGTGGTCGGTGAAGTCCGCAATGCAGTTGACGAAGGCGCCGAGCCGGACAACCTGCTTGACGCGATCGAGGTCGCCGTTGCAGGCGGCACGTAGCTGGGCGATCTGGTTGAGACCACACATGCGCGCCGCCTCGTAGCCTTGCTCGATCGACATATCGGCGCCGACTTTTCCGACATAATTGATCTCACCATTCCACAGGGTCACCTGTCCCGAAATGAACACCAGGTTGCCGGTAACCACGTAGGGCATGTAGTTGGCCACGGGTGCGGGAGCATCGGGAAGTTCAATCCCCAGCTCGGTTAAGCGTGCTTCGATTGTTCCAGCCATATCGTCGTCTCCTCGTCGCTTGCCAGCATGAGCGCTGTAGCGGATTATCTGTAAAGGTTGCATAGATGCTAACGATCGACAGGCTCATCAGTCAATTTAAATAAATAGATCAACTATTTAGTTTTATTTATCAATCACCGATTGATTTGTCATTGCGAGACGCGTAGCGACGAAGCAATCTCGGGAAAGATTGCTTCGCTTCGCTTGCAATGACCGGTATCTCATTCGTTGGCAGGGTTACTGGATTGATAATATTTTTAAAATAATCCTTTATTTCTTTTGATTGGACAAATCAATCAGCGTCTATCTACAATTCTGTCGAAGTCCTGGACGTATTCCGATACAGGCGGATACCGCGGGGCGATGTGGAATCTGGCAGGAGCATTTCAATGGCTGATCTGAACACCGAGTTTTGTGGTCTCAATTTCAAAAACCCAATCGTAGTGGCGTCGGCGGAGCCGGGCAACAGCGTCGACAACATGAAGAAATGTATCGACCATGGGGCTGGCGGCATCATCATCAAGACCATCGGCGATATCCCCGGCATGCAAACGCTGACCAAACATTCCAAATACGCCATCCTGAACGATCGCGGCCAGCCCATTCAGGGCAAGGTAAACCGCAACTTTTTCTTCTATAGCCGTTCGGGTTACGTCAGCGAACCCTACCAGGAGTGGATCCCGATTCTGGCCGAAAGCCAGCAATACGCGAGTGAAAACGGGTCCCATATCATCGGCAACATCGCCTCGGGCACCATCGACGGGTGGGTCATGTTGGCAAAGATGCTGGAAGATTGCGGCCTGCCGCTGATCGAGCTCAATTACCAGTGCCCGCATCCCACCGATTACGAGGGCCCGACCGAAGGTATCTGGATCGCCCAGGACCCCAACGTAACCGCCGAGCTGACCGAACGTATCCTCGAAGCGGTGGATATTCCGGTGATGGTTAAATTGACGCCGGAAACCCACAATCTCACGGATATCGCCAAAGCGGCATACGATGCCGGCGCCGCCTCGGTGGCGGTCAACAGTCGTTTCGTAGGTTTTGCCGTCGATATCGATAACGCCAAACCCTACATCGATGGTCTTGCCGGAATCGGCGGGCCCTGGGTCAAGTACATGACGCTGCGATGGATCCATGACATCTACAGCAAACACGGTATTCCGATGTCGGCATCCAATGGCATCTACGACGGGCGCGACGCGATCGAGTTTTTCATGACCGGCGCGCGGATCATGCAGGTCTGTTCGGTCCTGATGCTCAAGGGAATCGAATGGCTGCCCAAAATAATCGCCGGTATGGAAAAGTTTCTCGACGATAACGGTTACCCGGATCTCGAGTCGATCTACGGCATTGCCTCCCACAAGAGCAAAGCCCCGGCGGAGATGTTCGACACGGCGCCGGTTTATTCCCTGGTCGATCACGACAAGTGCAAGACACCCAGATGCGTTATCTGCGCCAAGGTGTGCTTTTACGACGCCATGCAAATCGTCAACGACAGGATGGTCGTCGATGTGGAGAAATGCATAGGCTGTGAGCTTTGCCAGAGCGTCTGTGCCTTTGATTCGATAACATTGACCGAGGACAAGCAGCGGGTGGCGTGCAATGCGTAAAATCGGGATGTTCCCGGTCACTGAACAACGGCGCTAGATATGGGGCTCGAATTTCTCGAAGGTAACGAGGCGATCGCGCGCGGCGCGATGCGGGCGAACTGTAATTTCTTCGCCGGTTACCCGATCACGCCATCATCGTCAATTTTGCAGCACATGCTGAACCTGCTGCCCCATAGTGGCGGTATCGCTATTCAGGCGGAAGATGAGATCGCATCGATCGGTTTTTGTATCGGCGCCGCGATGGCCGGCAGCAAGGTGTTGACCGCTACCAGTGGCCCGGGCATCAGCCTGTACAGCGAGAATATCGGCCTCGCTATCATCGGCGAAACGCCAATGGTTATTGTCAATGTACAGCGCCAGGGGCCGGCCACCGGCTCCGCAACCAAGGGAGCAGAGGGCGATATTCAGTTCACCCGCTGGTGCACTTCCGGCGGGTTGCCCATGATCGTGCTAAGTCCCGCCACGGTGGGCGAGGCCTACGAGCTTACCTACCGGGCCTTCAATCTCTCCGAGCAGTACCGCGTGCCGGTGTTTCTGCTGACCAACAAGGAAATCGGCCTGACCCGCGAGTCGGTCGACCTCGATGCGATCACGCTGCCCTCCCTGGTGGAGCGTACCCGGGCGGTGGTGGACGAGGAGTACCTGCCGTATTATTTCGAACAGTCGTCCGCGGTGCCGGTCTTTTCCGACTTCGGCGGCGAGCACCTCGCCCGGTTTACCACCTCCACCCACGACAAGGCCGGCTTTCTCGCCACCAGCCCGCCGCTGATCCAGGAAATGATCGACCACTACGCGGCCAAGGTGGATGAAGCCGCCGATGAACTGGCGCTGGTGAAAGAAGATTTTCAGGACGGCGCGGACACCCTGGTCGTCAGCTACGGTATTACCTCCCGATCGGCCGCGGTTGCGGTGCGCGAGGCGCGAGCGATGGGTGTGAAGATTTCCGCGCTTTGTTTGCAGACACTCTATCCCGTTCCGGCCAGGGTCCTGATTTCTGCGATGGACGGAATCAGAAAGATCATCGTGCCGGAGATGAACATGGGTCAATACATCCTCGAAGTGGAAAGGCTGGCGCCCGATGGGGTGGAAATTATCGGCGTCAACAAGATGGACACCACGCTGATTTCGCCCGACGAAATCCTCGAACGGGGAGGGTTGCGGTGAACGCGGTTGTAGAGACTTTCCTGACCGACGAAATCGGCCCCCTGCCTTTCTGCCCGGGCTGCGGGCACGATCGATTGATCAAGGCGCTGGACAAGGCGCTGGTCAAACTGCAGCCGGATCCGAAAAAACTGGTGATCGTCACCGATATCGGCTGCATCGGCCTCGCCGATCGCTACTTCGTTGCCCATGCCTTCCACGGGCTACACGGCCGTTCGATCACCTATGCCTGCGGGCTGAAACTGGCGCGGCCGGAATTGACGGTCGTCGTCCTCAAGGGGGATGGTGGATGCGGTATCGGTGGCGCGCACCTGCTCAACGTCGCGCGCCGCAACATCGGCATCACGCTCATCGTCGCCAACAATTTCAACTACGGCATGACCGGCGGTCAGCACTCGGTAACGACGCCAACCGGCGGGCTTACCGCGACCACGCCGCTGGGCAACATCGAAGGCGCCATGGATCTGTGTGGTATCACGATTGCCGCGGGCGCCCCCTGGGTCTATCGGGGAACCGGCTTCGACCGGGACCTGGCCGACAGGATTGCCGACGCCATCCGGCAGCCGGGTTTCGCCATGCTCGATATCTGGGATATGTGCACCGCCTACTACCTGCCGCGCAACCAGCTCAAGAAAAAGGATTTGACCGGGATGATGCAAGGCCTCGGACTGCAGGCAGGCATACTCACCGACAGACCGCGGCCGGAGTACGGCGAACAGTATCGTGAAATGCACGCAAATGCGCAGCAGGCGGCGCCGGCAAGACCGCTAATCAGCGCTAAATACGCTCATGCCATCAAGCGGCAGACCGGCATCGTGATTGCCGGCAGTGCCGGCCAGAAAATTCGTACGGCCGCCGCGCTGTTCGCCCAGGCGGGAATGTTCGCCAGTCTCGAGGCGACCCAGAAGGACGATTATCCGATCACCGTGATGACCGGCCACTCGATCACGGAAGTCATCCTCAGCCCGGAGCGCATCGACTACACGGCGATCGATGCTCCCGACTACTTCGTGGTGATTTCCGAGGATGGCCTGCACAAGTCCCGAGACCGCATAGCAAGGCTCAACGCCAACGCCACGCTGTATGCCGAGGAATCCCTCGACCTTCCCGCGACCGAGGCGAGAGTCGTAAGGCTTCCATTTATCGCCACGGCAAAAAAGATCAGCCGCTTGTCGATCGGGATCGTGGCGCTGGGGTCAGTGCTCGCTGACAGCGGGCTGTTCCCGATGGACGCGTTCCAGGAATCTATATCGACGCTGCAGAAAAAGGCGATCGCCGATACTAATTTGCAGGCACTGGAAGCGGGCGTCGCCATCTTACGGGAATAAGGCGAATAGATTATGAAATGAAGTAGATGGGGAAAACTCAAGTCGGCAGGCAGTGAGCGCTAAACGGTGTGTGCCAGGATATTTAATTCTTGAGGATTCACTATGCCAAGCGTAAGCAGGATTAGAAGAAACACCCGCCAGGCCAGGTTGCGAAATGCCAGGGCAGCGCCAAAAAACAAGGCGCCTGAAATCGTAAACAACAAATTCCGGCCGATATACCGGTTTTATCCCGAAAATCTCATCGATGAGCTGCGCGAACGCAGCTTTCGCCTGCTGGAAAAGCATGGTGTATTCATCGAGCACGAAGAAGCAATCAAATTGCTGACGGCTTGCGGCGCGACCCGCGCCGGCAGCCGGTGTCAGCTGCCACGGGCGCTGGTTGAAGAAGCGCTGGCGGCAACTCCGAAGGTCGTTAGCCTGTACGCAAAAGACCCCGGTTGGGATCTGCATCTGCCGCGAGCCGACGCCAGCTTTATCATGCGCACCGGCACCGGTGCTCACGGATTTATAGATGCCGATAGCGGCGCTTACCGGAATTTGCAACTCGAAGACGTCGATGTCATTACGCGAGTCAGTAATCACCTCGACCAGGTCGGTTTCATGGCGCACCCCTTCGTCAGTGGCGTGCCGGCGCCGAGCGCTGACGTTCACGGCTTTTCGCGACTCATAACCCGCACGCAAAAACATGTCTTGATGCAGCCTTACGACTGCAAAAATATCGAGTACCTGATGCGTGTTGCCGCGGTCGCCGCCGGTGGTGAAAAGTCATTGCGTGAGCGCCCCATCGCCAGTTGCATCGCCACGGCGCTCACGCCGCTGGCTTTCAAGCCCATGGACGTGGAAGCGATCCGGCAGTCGATTCGCTACGGTTTACCGATTCATGCCTGCAGCCTGCCGAGCGCCGCCGGTACCGCGCCGATTACGATGCCCGGAGTCGCGATCCTGGCTGCGGCGGAGATCCTGGCCATGGTTGTGTTGGCTCATGTGTTCGGTTCCGGCGTACCGGTAATCGCCACGCCCCTGGTGTTTTCCCTCGACGTGCGTACCGGACGCGCCCTGCAATCCAGTGTCGAGGTGTTGCAGGGTAGCAGTATCGTGGTGCAGTTGATGAAGCATGGATTCGGAATGGTGACGCATACTTATGGAGCAGGGTCGGACGCCCCGGCGCCGGGAGCACAGGCGCACGCGGAGGTGGCCTTGCGCGCGCAGCTGGTATCCTTGTCGGGGGCCGATATTCTCGGTGGAGTGGGCCAACTGGAGTGTGCCACGGTGTTCAGTCCGATCCAGGCGATTCTCGATAATGAAATCGGCGCCATGTTGAACAAATATCTGCAGGCTTCCCCGGTGGATGACGACAGCACCGCCTGGGATTTACTCGAGGGCATCGAGGAGGGTGGCAATTTCCTCGCGCTGGAACATACCGCCAGGCATTGTCGAAGCATGTTCATGCCGAGGGTATATCGGCGCGAGGATCGAGACAGTTACCAGGCGAATAATTGTCACGATGTGATGGACAGCGCCCTGGAGACCTATCGTGAAATCATGGAGCGGCCATTACCGGGCCCGCTAATGGCTGAGGAGCGGGTTCGGGAGATTGAACAGATTGTACAGGCGGCGGATGCGGATATATTGGAAGACAACCTCTCGACGTAAAAGGGTGAAATATGCGGATTGACCAGTTACTACCACACTTCGATTTAGACAACGAAACCGCCTATCAGCGGTGGCGGGAACAGAAGTTGCTGGACTACCCGACCCGTATCGAGCAACTGATTGTCGAGATCAAAAACCCGGCCCGACTCAGCGAGGCCGAGCGCGAAGCGATGTTGCAGCGTATCCGTAAAACAAACATGGTGGTATTTGCCGGGCCCGGCGGGAACGACCCGGACAAGGCGATTCCGCGCCAACTGGGCGCACAATTCGGCTTGCTGTTGCTGGATAACAATACCGGTGCGGATGACGATGGCATCACCTCGCTGGAGGTCAGCAGCGATGCCTGGCACAAGCGCTACATCCCCTACACCGACCGCCCGATCCACTGGCATACAGATGGCTATTACAATGAGCTGACGCGGCAGGTATACGGGCTTCAGTTGCACTGCGTCCGGGCGGCCGCGCAAGGCGGGGAGAATGCGCTGATGGATCATGAGATTGCATATATCCAGTTACGCGACCGCGATCCCGAGCTGGTCGCAGCCTTGATGCGTGAGGATGCGATGACGATCCCGGAGAACCGCGTCGATGGCCGGGTCGATCGGCCCGATCGCGGCGGGCCGGTTTTCATGGCCGGTCCCGGCGGTGCGTTACACATGCGCTATACCGCGCGCAAGCGCAATGTCGTGTGGCGCGAAGACGCCCTTACACGGCAGGCGGTAAACGCGCTGGATGAGATACTGAGTGCGGATTTACCCTATATCTACCGCGCTACCCTGCAACCCGGCCAGGGTCTGATCAGCAACAACGTGCTGCATGATCGATCGGGATTCTCTGATGATCCTGAAGCGCCGAGGCTGTTATATCGCCTGCGCTACTTTGATCGGGTGATAGCCGCCCAATCGACCGATAGATAGCCAAATTGATTCAGGTCAAAGACCCCGGCGCCGGCCGGCCCGATGATGACAGGCCTGTTGCGATTGCCGCCCGCCTTAAGCGGTAGATTTACGGAGAGCCATATGGAACTGATTTGCCCCGCCGGTAACCTGCCGTCACTGAAGGCGGCCGTCGACAATGGGGCGGATGTTGTTTATATCGGCTTCCAGGACGATACCAATGCGCGCCATTTCGCCGGCTTGAACTTCAATGAGAAGCGAGCTGCCGAGGGCGTAGCCTACGCCCATCGGCGTGGCGCCCGGGTTTTTGTCGCGATTAACACCTACCCGCAGGTAGGCGCCT
>Ga0164315_10000919_pt1 | contig 21537 bp, 15 predicted proteins | sample GuaBasSedimGuay6_FD_113737 | JGI IMG/M metagenome (GOLD analysis project Ga0164315, IMG submission 113737) | Subseafloor sediment microbial communities from Guaymas Basin, Gulf of California, Mexico - Guay6, Core 4569-2, 0-3 cm | ecosystem: Environmental > Aquatic > Marine > Hydrothermal vents... | reverse complement strand
GTACCGGGGCGGCAACGCTGCAACTGAAATTCCGGCATGTATGTCCTGTCATGGTCCTGCCGGCGAAGGTAATCCGCTTTCCGGTTATCCATCACTTGCGGGTCAGCATTCAGTTTATTCCGAGAAAATGCTCAAGGGCTTCCGGGCAGGCAATACCTGGGGGGAAGATGATGCCAGTAGTACGGTCATGACCGATGTCACACTCAGGTTGACCGATGACGAAATCAAGGCTGTAGCCAGTTATATCCAGGGCCTGCACGCCGTAAAATAAAGAATAACGGAACAACCGGCTCCTGTGGGGGTCAGTAAACCGACAAGACAAAATATTTGTGGAGAGCTAAATATGATTCAAAAAGTGATACTTGCCTTGAGCTTGCTGTTGGGCAGTCAACTGGCCATGGCTCAATTGGAGCCATACCAGGAAGGTGTTCATTACTTCAAAATCGGCCAGGTACCGGCCGACACCGACTCTGACACTGTAGAGGTTACAGAACTCTTCAGTTATGCATGTTCACACTGCAATACCATGGAACCCTATTTACAGAGTTGGAACAAAACCAAGGCCGAAAATGTCGTTTTCAATCGTATTGCAGTAGGTTTCGGGCGTAGATCATGGGAAATGATGGCACGTGCCTATATTGCTGCAGAAATGATGGGGATAGGTGAAGAAAGCCACATCGCCATGATGGATGCTATATGGAAAAACGGAAAGCAATTCCGTAACCTGAATGAACTGGCCAACTTCTATTCAGGGTTTGGCGTTGAAAAAGATGCTTTTATCGCTCACTTTCAGTCCTTTGCAGCGGATAGTCAACTACGAAAAAGTCAGCGTGACGTACAGCTATTCGGTATTACCGGTACACCGAGCCTCGTAGTGGCCCGAAAGTACCGGGTTACCAGCAGTAAGCATGTAAGAGATTTTAATGCCATGCTGGATGTGGTCGACTTCCTGGTAGCAAAGGAAACCGCGCTACAGAAGGAAACTCCAGCTCCGTAAAGCCTGATAAAGACAGTCAGGTTCGCACCGTCATTCCCGCGTCCGTGGGAATGACACCACAACAAATTTGGTATTGAAACAGGCATTGCTTGTTGACTCGCTCGGCCATAAGAGTATTCTGTTGTTTCCTTACCACACCGTAGGGTTTGAAAACCCAATTAACTATGTCACAAGCCCAAATTCTGGTCGTTGATGACGAGCCCGATATTCGCCAGCTCGTAAAGGAGATCCTTGAAGACGAGGGTTATTCCGTACAGGTTGCAAAAGATGGCGAAAATGCTCGTCTTATGTACGCAAAGCAGAAACCTGACCTGGTTTTGCTCGATATCTGGATGCCGGATATCGATGGCATTTCCCTTCTGAAGGAATGGTCCGTTGCGGGGAACCTTGATTCTCAAGTCGTGATTATGTCAGGACATGGCACCCTTGAAACAGCGGTTGAAGCCACCCGCCTGGGTGCGTTTGATTTTGTCCAGAAGCCGTTATCACTGGCTAAACTCCTGGCCACCGTCCGCAAAGCGCTGGAGTCACGACCACAGGTCAAGACTCCAGAGTCAACCGGGCAAAGTGCACAACCGGTTGAACCGCTGGGTAACAGCCCGGTCATGCAGCTGCTGCGCAACAACGCCAAACAGGCCGCAAATAATGCCTCCCCGGTCATGATCACCGGGGACAGCGGAAGCGGCCGCGAAACACTGGCCCGCTACATACATCAGTTGTCAACTACCGGTGGAGACATGGTCATTCTCGACCACAGCCAAGCCGGCGGGGAGAATGGATGTGGCTACCTGTTTGGCTCCGTTTCAGGCGGTCAATTGATCAGTGGTCTGCTGGATAAGGCATCGGGTGGAATGCTGTTCATACCGAAACTGCATAAGCTGCCGGAAAACACCCTGACTCTACTTAGCAATGCACTTGAGGCAAACGGATATACGCCTCAGGGTGGTACCGGTCTTAAACCATTAAACTGCCGGATCATATGCAGCGCCGGGGACAACCTGGAACAGATGGTTCAGGACAAACAGCTTCCCGGCCCCCTGTATTTTCACCTCAATGTCCTGCCATTGAAAGTTCCGGCCCTGCGGGACCGGCCAGAGGATATACCGGAACTGATCAGGTATTTTTCCGAGTGGTTCCCCAACCAGGAAAACCTGCCCTACCGTTCATTCTCAGTTTCTGCTCAGAACCGTATGCGCAATCACAGCTGGCCGGGAAATGTGCGCGAACTGCGGAACCTGATCCAGCGACTCCTGGTGCTCGGCGGTGAAGGTGAAGTTTCAGCCCGGGAGATTGATGAAAACCTGAGCCAGAGTGCGACCGGCCAGGATTCCGCGGGTTCCGGCCATGAAGGCCTGTTTGACCTGCCATTACGCGAGGCACGTGAACAGTTTGAACGCGAATACCTGATTTACCAGCTAAAAAAAGCCGGTGGCAGCGTTGGCAAGCTGTCTGACTCAGTCGGTATGGAAAGAACACACCTGTACCGCAAACTCAGGTCGCTGGGAATTGATCCCAAGTCGGTTACCAACTCATGAAAATCGTTATTCTGGGTGCCGGGCAAGTTGGCTCAACGGTGGCCAGCGCCCTGGTACATGAGGACAATGACATTACCATCGTTGACAAAGATCAACGACGGCTTAAAGAACTCCAGGACCAGATGGATATACGCAGCGTGCTGGGTTACGCCTCTCACCCGAAAGTGATGGAACGAGCCGGTATTGAGGACGCAGACCTCGTCATCGCTCTCACCAGTTCCGATGAAGTTAACATGGTCGCCTGTCAAATTGCCTATACCTTGTACAACGTGCCCACCCGCGTGGCACGCGTACGCGCAGCGGCATATACCGATCAAACCGTGCTTTTTCACCGTGAGCACGCCCCGGTGGATGTCCTGATCAGCCCGGAATTATTGTTGACCCAGTATATTGCCCGCCTGATCGAATACCCCGGCGCACTGCAAGTCATGGATTTTGCCGGTGGAAAGGCTCAACTTGTAGCTACCGAAGCGGAAGCCGGTGGCCTGTTGATAGGGCAAAAATTGTATACCCTGCGGCATCATATGCCGGGGGGCTCAGATGCGCGGCTGGCGGCGATTTACCGGCAAGGTCAACTAATTTTACCGAAAGGCGATACCATCATTGAAGAAAACGACCAGGTTTTTTTCCTGGCAGCACGCCGGCACATCCCTGCGGTCATGAAAGAGCTCAGGCCGATGGGTAGCCCTATTCGCCGCGTAATACTGGCCGGTGGTGGTAACATCGGGAAAAACCTGGCACGACGGCTGGAACGTGACCATCACGTTAAAATAATTGAACGTGATCCGGTCAGGGCGGAGGAAATTGCTGAAGAATTATCGAAGACCATCGTGCTGGTCGGGGATTGCACTGATGCGGGTCTGCTCAGGGAAGAGGCGGTGGAAAGCACCGATGTCTACTGTGTGCTTACCAATGATGACGAGGCGAATATCCTCTCCGCACTCCAGGCCAAACGCATGGGGGCGAAGAAAGTCATCGCCATTATCAACCGGCCATCTTATGTAGACCTGATGGGATCCTCTATTGATATAGCCGTATCGCCGCAGCAAATCACCATTGGTTCACTGCTGGCGCATATACGCCGGGGCAGCATAGAACGTGTGCACTCGCTCAGGAGTGGTGCAGCTGAAGCAATCGAGGCGATTGCACTTGGGGACCGGCGCAGTTCGAAAGTGGTTGGTCGCTCCCTTGAAGAGGTGGAGCTGCCGGAAGGTACCACTATCGTAGGTATCGTAAGAGGCGAGGATGTCATCATTGCGCATCATGACACGGTGATTGAAGAGCATGACCACGTGTTGTTGTTTGTACCGGATAAAAAACAGATACACGCAGTAGAAAGACTTTTCCAGGTGAGTGTAACCTTCCTATGAAACACCGGAGGACGGCTACCGTTCAACGGATTTTAGGTTTCCTGATTGCCGGTTCCAGCCTGATGATGTTGCCCCCGGCGCTGGTCTCCTGGTGGTATCACGATGGCACGGCCAAGCTGTTCCTGGTCAGTGCTGTCATCCTGTTCATCGCCGGTATGACAATATTCCTGCCGGTACGACATGTTCAGGAAGAATTACGTCTGCGTGATGGATTTCTGGTCGTCGCCGTCAGCTGGATTTCGCTTGCGCTGGTCGGTGCACTACCATTTTTACTGTTAATGCAGCCCGAAATTTCTTATGTTGATGCCCTGTTCGAATCCATGTCCGGACTGACCACCACCGGTGCGACGATACTGACAAATATCGATGACCTGCCGCGTGGCATTTTATATTACCGACAGCAGCTTCAATGGCTGGGAGGCCTTGGTATTGTGGTATTGGCCGTTGCCATTATGCCCATGCTCCGCATTGGTGGTATGCAACTCTACAGGGCCGAGACGCCAGGACCGGTTAAAGACAGCAAACTGACTCCCCGCATCACTGGAACGGCCAAGGCCCTGTGGCTGATTTACCTTGGAATTACCGTGATGTGCGCACTGGCTTACTGGCTTGGAGGCATGACCCTTTTTGACGCTATCGGACACGCCTTCAGCACGGTTGCCATCGGTGGAATGTCAACCCATGATGCCGGCTTTGCCTGGTTCGACAGCCCGACCCTGGAAGTAATTGCGACTTTTTTCATGGTGGTAGCCGGTATTAATTTCGCCATCCACTTCACTTCGTGGAAACGCGCCAGCTCACAGCCTTATTTTCAGGATCCTGAACTCAAGGTGTACGCATCGCTGCTATTGGGATTTGCAGTTCTCACCACCATCGCCCTGTATCTTAACGGTACTTACGAGTCGATCGCCGAATCTGCACGTTATGCAAGTTTCCAGGTGGTTTCGATCATGACAACTACCGGTTTCAGTACAGCAGATTTTGCCATCTGGCCGGGGTTCATTCCAATCATGCTGATCTGTATTGCATTCATCGGCGGCTGCGCCGGCAGCACCTGTGGTGGTATGAAAGTCATCCGTATCATGCTCTTGTATCGCCAGGCGATTCGGGAAGTTCGCAGATTAATCCATCCACATGCCGTTATCCCGGTCAAGATCGGTGGTGTGAAGACATCCGCGAATGTGATGGATGCGGTCTGGGGGTTCTTCTTTTTGTATGTCGCCAGTTTCGTCATGATAACCATCGCACTTAACGGTGTGGGTGTGGACCCGGTGACAGCTTATGCTGCCGCAGCAGCCTGTATTACCAATCTTGGTCCGGGCCTTGGCGAGGTCAGTGCCAACTACGCCAGTCTGAATACCACTGCCAAGCTGATACTCAGTTTTGCAATGTTGATGGGGCGGCTTGAAATTTTCACTTTGCTGGTACTGTTTTCACCCTCCTTCTGGCGTCATTGAGACATTTGCCACTAACCCAATGACAGAGACATCTTCCCAATCGCGCCTGCTCATTTGGTTACGCAGGATTTTCGGTGGACTTGTTTTATTGATTTTGCTTGTCCTTATTTCAGGCTATACCTGGCTCCGTCAAAGCCTGCCGCAACTGGAAGGCGATATCGAAACTGCTGCCATTGCTGCGTCGGTGACGGTGACCCGCGATGCTGATGGTGTGCCAACCATAAAGGCTGTCACCCGTATCGATGCATCGTACGTACTTGGGTATTTGCATGCCCAGGAACGTTTCTTCCAGATGGACCTGCTACGCCGTTCCGGTGCGGGTGAACTGTCAGAGCTATTCGGAGAAGGGGCTTTGCCGGTCGACCGGGCGCACCGACGTCACCGCTTCCGGCACAGAAGTGAACTGGCCTTGCGGTCGATATCAGACAATGATCTGGCCATGGCCAGCGCCTACACAACCGGTGTCAATGATGGTCTCGAAGCACTTGGCAATAAGCCTTTTGAGTACGCACTGCTGGGGGTAAAACCGAAACCATGGAGCAATGCCGACAGCCTGTTGACTGTCTACGCGATGTATTTTGATCTGCAGGATGAAGATAATCACTATGAACGCAATTACAGTCTCATGCATGAAGTCATGGGCAAGGACTTTGCAGAGTTTCTCGCCCCGTTAAGCACTGTTTGGGACGCACCCGTTGACGGCGGTACCTTGCCGTTGCCTGCCATACCCGAACGTCATCCCCCAACGACTACGAAAGCGCTTGTTAATGTCAACGACATGTCGCCACATGATGAAGCCATTCCCGGCAGTAACAGCTGGGTAGTGGGTGGTGCACTAAGCGGGACCGGTGCTGCCATCGTCGCCAATGACATGCATCTCGGACTCGCTGTTCCGAATATCTGGTACCGGGTGCGTCTGTTGATCGAAAAAACAGGCATTGATATCACCGGCGTTTCACTGCCGGGGGCAGCCGCGATCATCGTCGGTTCCAATACGCATATCGCCTGGGGTTTTACCAATTCACAAACTGACACTCAGGACATTGTCTATCTCGACTGGGTTGACGAGGCCGCTGGAATTTACCAAACACCCGATGGCCCCGCGAGTGTCAGCGAGGTGACTGAAGTCATCTGCAGCGGTAATGGAAGTTGCATTGACTTTTTTGTCAAGGAAACGATCTGGGGTCCAATGCTTGAGAGCAGGGATCACAGTGGAAGAGCCATGGTGACCCGCTGGATCGCCCACGATGATGGTTCTGTGAACATGCACCTGATGGGAATGGAAAATGCCCGTACAGTTGAAGAGGCCTTTACGATCGCACACAAAGCCGGTTCACCGGCACAAAACCTGGTCGTGGGAGACAAGCTCGGTAACATCGGTTATACCCTGCTTGGGCCACTACCGGCCCGCTACGGGCATTCAGGTCTGTTACCAGGCAGTTGGTCGGATGGTAGCCGGGGCTGGAATGGTCGCCTGGCTTCAGCGGACGTCCCGCAAATTATCAACCCGCCACAGGGTCGCTTGTGGTCCGCCAACGCCCGTATGGTCTCCGGCGATATGCTGAAGACTGTCGGTTTTGGCAATTACGGCCTTGCCGGCCGACAACATCAGATCCGTGAACGCCTGATGGCACTCAACAGCGCCAATGAAGATGACCTGTTGCAGATACAACTGGATGACGAAGCGCTGTTCCTGGCTCGTTGGCGAACCCTGATGCTGGTACATTTTTCAGACAACAGGGATCAGGACCTGGTTGCCGCTCTGGACAAGGTCAGCAATTGGGAAGGTCGCGCCGTCCCCGGGTCGATTGGTTACCGTGTCGTTCGTCGGTTTCGCGGCCATATCATCATGCGTGTGATATCCGCTTTGACTCAGCCGCTGGCATCACACCTTGCTGAGCGTTTTCCCTGGTACAGCCGAACCGTCGAAGGTCCTGCGTGGCGTCTGATCGACAGCCGTCCCGAGCACCTGTTGCCACCAGATTACCAAGACTGGAATAGCTTGATCGACGCGGCAATGCAGGATGTGTTGGAAGAAATTGCTGATAACGGCGGACTGGAAGCTTACACCTGGGGTGCCTATGCGGAACTCAAAATCGATCATCCCTTGAGTGCATTTGTTCCCGGACTAGGTATCTTGACTGATACGCCACACGAACCGGCACCGGGTGAGTTCGGCAATATGCCACGTATCGGCGCAGGCAGATTCGGTGCTTCACAACGTATGGTCGTATCACCCGGACATGAGGAAAATGGGATTTTCCAAATGCCAAGTGGTCAGAGCGGTCATCCGCTGTCACCTTATTTCAACAAGGGACACAAAGACTGGGTCAGTGGTACGAAAAGCCCGTTCCTGCCTGGCCTTCCTGCCTGGACACTGCAATTTCATCCATTGGGTTCTATTCAGTGAGTTGATTATCCGGATAAGCAGGACATCGGGGTCAGAGTCAAGTGCCAGAGTTTCAACTCTGGCACTTGACTCTGACCCCACCCTTTGATTGAAACTCTGAAGCTAAATGCAGCTTCCGTAACATTGAACGTTTCTTGCGATGATGACCCTGCATCCGTTGCAGGATGTCATCCAGCATTTCAACTGCTTCTATGATGTGCGAGCCCTTGTTCAACATCACTGCTTCAGCAGCCTGCGCCATTGCCGCATCCGTGACCTCTGCCCTCGAGGCATGACCTCTCTTGGTCAGACTTTCCAGGACCTGGGTCGCCCATATCACGGGAACATGCGCCGCCTCGCATATCCACAGTATCTCTTCCTGCACCTCTGACATGCGCTCGAAACCAACCTCCACCGCCAGGTCGCCACGCGCGATCATGACACCACAGGCGGGAAATTTCAGTCCCTCAAGTAACATGCCAGGCAGGTTGGAAAAGCCCCTTTTAGTCTCGATTTTCAGGACGGCCCCAACATCCTCACGACCAAGTTTTTGCAGGTACTGATACAAAGCCCGTACATCATCTGGACAATTGGCAAAGGACAGACCAATCATGTCCGCATGCCGGGCTGCGAATTCAATATCCTGCAAATCCTTAGTGCTGAGTGCCGCCAGGTTCAATGCAGTATCAGGAAGATTGACACCCCTGTTGCCCTCCAGTTTTTCCACCGGATTACGAGTGTGTGTAATACGAATCTGCAATTGTTCTGAACTGCGTTTTTCGACGATACCCGCTATGCGACCATCATCAAAAAATATCGGATCACCCAGGCAAACATCCCGGTAAACTTCCGGTATCGCCAACGACACCCTTCCCGGGTTCAAAAGCTCACCGTCGCTGTCGTGATAGGCGGGCTTTCCGGGTTCAACCGTTGCAGATATAAACAGAATATCGCCAACCCTGATGCGACAAACGCTGTCTTGTGGAGGCAAGCCTGTAATTTCCACTTCCAGGTCGGGACTGGCGTTTTTCTGCTGTAACTTCAAAACCGTACCATTGGCCAGGTAAGAGGTTTTCCTCGACTCGGCCCAGCAACCGTTTGCGACCACCTCCCTGATACGCCAATTTCTTTTGGAGCCGCGAACATCACGAAAACGTATGCGATCACCCTTGGCTACCCTTGCCAGCCAGGCCGAATCCACCTCGAGACTTGCGTCGGCAGCGGCCACTTCGGTAAATGCTGTCATGGTTGAAGTCAGCCAGATACGCGCGGGGCGCAAAATGCGGCCATCAGGTGTCCTGACCGGTCTGATTTTGAGTACACCCGGATTTGTTTCCATTGGACCGAGACGCAGCTTTGGACCACCCAGATCCATCAGAATACGGCAGGATCGGCCGGTCGACCGTTCGGCGCTACGTAATGTTCTGATCATTCGGGACCAGATTTCCGGATAGTCATGCGCACAGTTAATACGCATGCAATTCATTCCAGTTTTAAGCAACTCGTGCACCATCAGGTAATCATCTGCTGCCTCGACCGGCATCGTGACGATGATGTGGGCACGCCGCCTCGTAGGATGTTCTCCCAAAAGCTTGATGGTGTTTTGCTCGAGGAAGTGCGCACCGGTCTCAAAAGCGGCAAAAACCTCCTGGCTTTCAGTCGCTGCCTGCTTCTGTCCGCTTAACAGGTACAGGTTGTGCAGCACCGCATTGATGGTCGCCATGACATGTGGCTCGGCCCTTCCAAGCGAGGAAAGGCCCAAACGTGTCAGCTGATCCTGCAACGGCCTGATGTCCTGACTTCTCAACGAGAGGTAATGCAAAAGATTTTCTGCACTGGCGCGGCGCTCTGGAGATAGTTCAGATAGTGATTTGTGGCCAAGCTCTGGCTGCTGTTCAACCATCAGGCGCAAGGATTCCATCTGCCCGATCAGGTTTTCACAAGCAGTGGCGGGTGTTGATGGGCGTACGACTGAATCCATGCTTACAGCCTCCCAATACCACTTTAAACTCCAGAACAAGGCAGCATCTTGACCCAAATCAAGATTGATCACGATAAATCTAATGGTAACAGCGAAATATATACTTCAGACAATGACTTATGTACGCTATCAACGCTTATAAAACGACGCTTCCCCTTCAGGTCGGTTCCTGAAACGCTTATAGGCCCACAAGTATTGCTGCCGATCTACCTCTATACATTTCTCAATGCCCTGGTTAACGGCTGTCAATGCCTCGCGCATATTTTCGCTGTAGATGGAATCATCCGATTTGAACAGGTGTACACAATAACGGCCACCTTTGCGACGTTCGCAAACAGCAAAGATAACCGGCGCACCCGTACGTTGAGCCATGCGCGGCAGCAGTACACCGGTCAGTGCTTCAATACCAAAAAACGGTGCAAATTCTCCACTACCCCGCGTTGGTTCCTGGTCGGGCAACAAGGCCACATACAGGCCCTCTTTGAGCAGTTTGTACATCCGTCTCAGACCGGCACCCGTCGCAGGTACCATCTCCGCACCGCCACGCCGACGTTTGTCGGTTAATATCGCATCAATTTCAGGAAATTTGCTGGGTTTGTAAAGAATTGCCGCCTCACCTTTGCTATGCAGGTACAGGTTTAACATCTCCCAGGAACCACAATGAGGTATGGCTACGATCATGCCCTCCCCGGCATCAATCGCCTCTTGCACATGTTCGAAGCCCTGGGACTCATCAAAGAGTTTGTTAATCCGCTCCAAAGGCCAATGCCATAACATACCGGCTTCGAATAAACCCCGGGCATAGTTCGTCATACTGGCGCGACCAATTTTTTTTCGCTGTGCTGAATCAAGCTGCGGATACACCGCATTCAGGTTCATACGTGTTACACGTCGCAAACGCGGCACACTGTACCAGACGATTGCTGCTAAAAACGGGGCAACATACTCAGCCACGCGCGGTGTTATCCAGCTGAACAAACGCATGACAGCGCTAATAAAAAACAATTTCATCAGTATCTACAGGCATGCGGGGTTAAAGCAATGCTAACATTAGCAAAGCAGAAGTCTTGAGAAAAATGGTCAGGAAATGATTGCATTATTGCAGAGGGTATCGGAAGCGAGCGTAGTTGTTAATGAAAATTCGTCAGCAGGCGAAATGACCGGTGCCATCGGGGCCGGCATCCTGGCCTTTGTTGCTGTTGAGAAAGGCGATAGCGAGGGCCAGGCTGACAGACTTCTGCAGCGTATTCTTGCCTACCGGATATTTGAAGATGAAAGCGGCCGGATGAACCTGAACCTGCTGCAAACGGGCGGGCAATTGCTACTGGTTTCCCAATTCACCCTGGCTGCAAACACCAACAAGGGCAACCGCCCCAGCTTTACGCCGGCAGCAGAGCCAACAGAAGGTAAAAGGTTATTCGACTATTTGCTCGAATCCGCCCGCGCCAAACTCGGTGATGTTCCCACCGGCCGTTTTGGTGCACATATGGAGGTCAGACTGGTCAATGATGGGCCGGTAACCTTCAACTTGCGAGTGCCACCGCAGAGCCGCGCGGACGGGAACCCAAACAGATAAACCATCGGATGGGTGCCGCACATCGCTCAATGTATCGAACTTAATACTTGCGTACAACGTTGCTGGAACTTGCGCCTAGTCAACTTCAAATTCTTTTAGTTTTCGAGTCAACGTATTGCGACCCAGACCCAGTAAACGCGCTGCTTCCACGCGCTTGCCACCGGTATGCTCCAGCGCACATTCGAGAATGATTTTTTCCAGTTCGCCACGGGCTTCAGTCATCAGGTCGGTCCGACCGTTGAACAATGCCTTTCGGGTCCAGGTATGCAATGCCTCTGACCAGCACTCACCGGACCCGTTTGCATGATCTTTTTCTCTCAAACTGGCCGGCAGATCCTCGGGGAAGATCTGCTCGCCCGGTGCCATTACACATAATTGCTGGCACAGATTCTGTAGCTGGCGCACATTTCCTGGCCAGGCTTTTTGCTGCAAAGCCTGAATGGTCTCGGGCAACAGGTATTTTTCTTCCAGACCCATTTCCTCCGCTGCCTGTCGTAAAAAATGTCTGGCCAGCAGAGCAATGTCATCACCACGCTCACGCAGTGGTGGTAATTCGATGGTAATGACGTTCAGACGATGATAGAGATCTTCACGGAAACTGCCGTCAGCGATCTTTTGCTGTAAATCCTGGTGCGTTGCCGTCAATACACGGACATCTGCACGCAACAGATCCCGCCCGCCGACACGGTAATAATCACCTTCTGCCAAAACCCGTAGCAGACGGGTTTGCAGTGGTAGTGGCATGTCTCCAATTTCATCGAGGAAGAGCGTGCCGCCGGCGGCCTCTTCAAAACGTCCCGGACGTCTTGTGTGAGCGCCGGTAAATGAACCCTTCTCATGACCGAACAATTCAGACTCCAGCAATTCAGCCGGTATCGCTGCTGTGTTGATTGCGACAAAAGGTCCCTTGAATCGTGGACTGTGTTGGTGCAGTGCGCGTGCAACAACTTCCTTACCACTGCCCGTCTCACCGGTTAACAGCACACTGATACTGGAACGGGACAACCTGCCTATGGTGCGAAAAACTTCCTGCATGGCAGTCGATTCACCAATCAATGTATCTTCACCCGCCGTCTCATCCACTTCCGGTGCCGTAGTTGGAACGGCTGACGCACGGGCAATTACTGCGAGTACCTTGTCGAGATCGAACGGCTTGGAAAGATAATCAAATACACCTGACTGGAATGCCGTAACGGCCTGATCCAGATCTGAAAATGCCGTCATGGCAATCACTGGAACCTCGATATCCAAGCTTTCCATTGTCTGAAAAATACTTAAGCCATCCGCATCCGGCAGACGAATATCGGTGAGAATAACGGCTGGTTGCTTGCTCTGCAGAGCCGTCGTGACCGCGTTTACGCTTCCAAAACTTTCTGTTTGGTAGCCGGCTCGACCGAGGGCTCTCTCCAGCACAAAGCGGATGGCTTCATCGTCATCAACGATCCATACCTGAACTGACTCAGTCATTAGAGCGTTCCAGTGGTAGTCTCAGTGTAAATCGGCTGCCAGGCTCTTGCGGCGCATAGGTCAATAAACCGTCGTGGGCTGCGGCAATCTGCTGTGCCAGTGCAAGTCCCAAACCGGTCCCGTCACGGCGCCCGGTCACCATTGGTAAAAACAGCATACTACGCAGCGATTCCGGTACACCGCAGCCATTGTCCTTGATATCCAGCCTGACCGCCCGGCTGGATCCAGGTTTTAGCATGGCGCCTTCAAAGTCGACGCGGGTACGAATTTCTATGACACTTGCGCCGGCCTGGAATGCATTGAGCAACAGGTTGAGAATCAATTGTCGCAAGGCAGAAGCATCCGCTGAAATATTCGGAATACTGGGATCATAGTTCTGGACTATTTTGACGCCCTCGGCAGATTCCAAACGGAGTAGTTCCGTGGTTTCCTGCACAATGAAATGTATGTCAAGTGGATGACAATCGAGCTCAGGTTGTCCAAATCGTGCCAGCAATTCGTCAATCCGGTCCACTTCACGCATGATCAACTCAGCCAGGGTACCCAATTCACGACCATTCAACTCGGCTGCCATCATTTGCGCCGCACCACGAATTCCACCCAGGGGGTTCCGAATTTCGTGTCCGAGATTGCGCCGCAGCAAGTCCATCATCCCGGTCTGTACTTCGCGCTGCTGTAATTTATTTTGTTGCTGTTGCCATTTGAGATCGTAAAACTCCAACAATACATGCTGCTGTGGCAGGGGTTGGATGGTGCAGTCAAACCAGCCGCCGGCGAGTTTACACTCGCGGAGATGACGGCCACGATTTTCGCTAACCGATGCTGAAATGGCCTGGGGTAATGATTCAGGAATACCTTCAATATCCTGTAATAAGCCACCCCGGGCACGTTCCCTGCCAGTGGCAAGACAATGCTCGGCAGCTGCGTTCATTTGCTGAACACAGCCATGCTCATCCAGTTCTACAACCGCAGTCGAGAGCGAATCAAGCATGGCGTAATGGGCATAGGGTTAACCGCCACCACGGGGTCTGGGGCGGGCTGTGTTATACAGGCCGGGTTGCCTGATGAAGAAGGTGATCGGCTCTGCGGTTGCAATAGTACGCTTCCTGGCGTCTTTTATCGTGGCCGTAACCGTGTGTTCTCCGCGCTCCAGTCCATTTACCGGAATCATCGGTGCGGTGGTATTTGCCTGCTGCTGACCATCCAGAAATATCTGCACGGTCATACCCTCCAGTAACTGATTGCTGGAACTCCAGGCAATCGATATCGGTCCTTCCGGATGCCAAACCGATTCTTCCTGAAGCGGGGAAATGATCGCAAAATCCCTGAATTGATTGCGCATTGTCCTTAGCGGAACCTCTTTTTCTCCACCTGCCGCTACTGCTTCCTCTGCTTCCTGCCTTGCAGTTTTCCCATAGTCAGGTGTCTCAATAACACTCAGCGGAGGCAGATCCAATGGTTTGGTACCATCCACTGGTGGTTTATCGGTGTAGGTCACGTTGCCATCTTTATCAACGATTTTATATACCTGCGCAGTCAACGGACTGACCACAATGGTCAGTAAAAATGCTACCAGGAGCGTAAGAAGTGTTTTGTGTGTCATCAGTTTCATCGCCAGATCCCATCAGTTCATACCGGTCTATCTTATGCCCCGCAAACCGCGGGGGATACCGGTTTCCCTGGAACTGCCGAATGACAGTTCCTCTATATAGAATAATACATATCAAACTCGACCGGGTGCGTTGACATGCGGAAACGCGTGACTTCTTCCATCTTGAGTTCGATATAAGCATCAATCAGGTCATCATCAAAGACACCGCCGGCTTTAAGAAATTCCCTGTCACCGTCCAATGCCTCGAGCGCTTGAGCCAGGCTGGCGCAGACCGTCGGGATGTTTTTAACTTCCTCGGCTGGCAGGTCATAGAGATCCTTGTCCATCGCAGGGCCCGGGTCAATCTTGTTGATGATACCGTCAATCCCGGCCATCATCATGGCAGCAAACATCAGGTAGCTATTACCCGAAGGATCACCAAAGCGTACTTCAATTCGGCGTGCCTTAGGGTTGCCCACATGTGGAATACGGCATGACGCTGAACGGTTACGTGCAGAATAAGCCAACATGACAGGAGCCTCAAAACCGGGTACCAGTCGCTTGTAGCTGTTGGTTGAAGCATTGGCGAATGCATTTATGGCCCTGGCATGTTTGAAAATACCGCCAATATAATGCAGGGCCATGGTAGACAGACCACCGTATTGTTCACCGGCAAACATGTTTTCACCATCCTTGAACAGGGACATATGTACGTGCATACCGGAACCATTATCACCAACCAGTGGTTTCGGCATGAACGTTGCTGTACGACCACTGGCGTGTGCAGCGTTATGGGTTGCATACTTGAATATCAGCATCTCATCCGCTTTGCGGGTTAGCGTATTGAACCTGGTGCCAATCTCACACTGACCGGCCGTACCGACTTCATGGTGATGTACTTCGACAGGCACACCCATTTTTTCAAGGATTTCGCAAATGTTGCTGCGCAGATCATGCAAGCTGTCAACTGGCGGGACCGGGAAATAACCGCCTTTTACACGAGGGCGATGACCATGATTGCCTTCTTCGTAATCCGCACCCGTATTCCAGTCGCCTTCTTCCGAATCAATATTGTAGAAAGTTGAATGCATATCCGTGCCAAAACTGACACTGTCAAATACGAAAAACTCAGGTTCAGGGCCAAAGAACGCCTGGTCAGCAATACCACATGCCTGCAGATAGGATTCGGCACGTTTGGCCAGCGAGCGTGGACAGCGGTTGTAGCCTTCCATTGTATCGGGCTCAAGCACATCGCAGCGTATGATCATCGTGCTGTGCTCCATGAAAGGATCCATCACGGCAGATTCAATATCAGGCATCAAAACCATGTCGGATTCATTAATGCCTTTCCAGCCATTGATGGATGATCCATCAAACATTTTGCCCTCTTCGAAAAAATCTTCATCAGCCATACCCACGGGCATGCTCACATGCTGCTCTTTGCCTGCGGTATCGCAAAAACGTAAATCAACGAACGCAACTTCTTCATCGATGATCATTTTCTGGATGCTTTCAATACTCATATCATTGTTCCTATACTGTTGTCCGAATAATGGTCCATAATGGGTCAGTTTATATATGCAGGTCTCGTGCCAACTTGATGCAAAAGTAAAAAATCATGACGAAATTTGATTCAACGGATTTAGAGGGGTTTTCACGTCAATTACCAACGTTTTAAGAGCTTTTTACTCATCCAGGAAGACTCAGCACAGATCAATGAAATTAGCAATGCACCATTATCGCACCAATTGATTTAACATGCACCATAGTGGTGCATGTTTTGCTTAAAACGCAATCCAGAGCAAAGCCACGCCCAGGGCCAGGCGATAAATGACAAAGGGTACCAATCCAACACGTTGTAGCAGCGCAAGAAACGCAGCGATACACAACCAGCCTGCCAGGGCGGAAAGCCCGATCGCCAGACCAAACTGAAACCAGTCAATGTCGGCATCATTCAATATCATTCGCAAAACACCATAAGCTCCAGCGGCGGCAATGATCGGAATTGAAAGGAGAAATGAGAAACGTGCGGCACTGTCGGCATTAAAACCCAGCATACGCCCCATGGTGATAGTGATTCCCGAACGTGATGTACCAGGCACCAATGCCAGCATTTGTGCCAGGCCAATCATAAGACCTGATTTCATATTCATATCGGCAAGAAGCTTGCTGCGTGCAAAGCGGGCATCCGCCCACCACAACAATAAGCCAAAGCCAAGCGTACTGAAGGCGATGACGCGCATATCCCTGAGAGCCGATTCGACCCAACCGTGCAACAATCCACCGGCCAGGATTGCCGGAATGCTGGCGACAACAAGGATCAGCCCCAGCTTACGCGAGGCCTCGTCGGCATTTGTGCTGCCGAGCCATGGTTTGATCATGTTCTTTATATCCACACGGAAATACACCAACACCGCCAGTAAGGTCCCCAGGTGGGTAGCAACGTCAAAAACCAGGCCCTGGTCGGGCCAATCGAACACCTTACTACCAAGAATCAGGTGCGCGGAACTCGATACCGGCAAAAACTCTGTCAGCCCCTGGATCAGGGAGAGCACGATGATCTGGATCAGGGTCATTGCGTGTAACTGATCCGGTAAATCACATTGGCCTGATCATCCGACACCAGCAATGCGCCATCGGGCATCACCAGGACATCATTCGGGCGTCCCCAGGCCTCTTCGTTCTGCAGCCAACCGGATGCAAATACCTTGTTGTCCAGAACCTTGCCATTCGCTTGCACATCCAGAATCCTCAGCTGGTAACCGATCTTTTCAGAGCGGTTCCATGAGCCATGCTGGGTAATGAACAGGCGATTCTTGAACTCTTCGGGAAACATGTTACCGGTATAAAAAGCCAGGCCCAGTGCTGCGCCGTGTGGGTCGAGGTTCGCAACCGGTGGGGTGTAATCCTCGCAGGATTTGCCCTTGCCGAACTCCTCATCCAACAGGTCGCCCTGATGACAATAGGGAAAACCAAAATGCAAACCGGCCTGCGGTGCATGGTTCAGCTCATCGGCAGGAAGATCATCACCCAGCCTGTCCCTGCCATTATCCGTGAACCACAATTGACCATTTTCCGGGTGAAAGGCGAGACCAACACTGTTGCGCACACCCTTGGCATATGTCTCCATACCGCTGCCATCCGGGTTCATTCGGCGAATCTCACCGAAGCCTTCCTTGTCGCAGATGTTACAGGGCACTCCAACCGGGATATACAATTTGCCATCCGGCCCGAAACGCAGGTATTTCCAGCCATGGTGTGTTTTATCCGGTAGTTCACCGGTAACGACCACTGGCTCCGGAGGCTTATCCAAAAGCATTTCAATATTGTCATAGCGCAGTATCTTGTCGAGGGCACCCACATACAGCGAACCATCGAGGAATTCCAAACCGGAAGGCAGGTCAAGACCCTCGTCAATCAACTTGACTGACTCGGCCCGCTGATCACCATCCGCATCGGTCACAGCCCAGAGTTTGCCAGCACGACGACTACCCACAAATACCGTCCCCTGAGTTCCCCGCACCATCTGGCGCGCATTTTCGACACCCTCGGCATAGACTTCTATACTGAAACCCTGTGGTAATTCAATCAGGTCAAGCTGAACATCTGCATCAACATACCCTGACAACAGAACACCGCTAAAAAGCGTAATCAATTCAAGTTTTTTCATAGCTGCAATGGTAGCAGCAGATCGGTCATTCAGCACCTACAGAAATAGACTGAGGCAAAGCGCTTCAACATCCCATAGAATGCAGACTACTTTGACCCCCCTGATGGAGTTGGCTGTGCGTTCACTAACAATTGTCCTCGGTATTTTCCTCGGATTTTTTGTAAATCCTGCCTTATTTGCCAAACCTTCCGCCGCCTATCTGCCAGCGGATGCCGAGCTGGATTCCTCTATTCCATCACCGGAATCCCAATTGGGCTGGGAACCCGGGGACTGGAGGATTCAACACCCTACCCTGGTTCAGTATTTGTACACACTGGCCGATAAATCAGACCGTGTCAGCATCAAGGTCACAGGCCGCACCTACGAACAGAAACCCCTGCTGCAAGTCATCATCACCTCGGAGGAAAACCAGTCAAAACTCGAGTCACTAAGAACCGCACACCTCAAGGGCTCAACCAGCGGTGATACCGAAGCACCTTTGGTGGTTTGGCTGGGTTACAGCGTGCATGGCGATGAGGCCAGCGGTGCAAATGCAGCACCCATCGTTGCCTGGTACCTGGCGGCATCTCAATCTGAGTATGTGAAGAACTTACTGAAAAACACCATCGTCATCATCGATCCGAGTCTGAACCCGGACGGTCTTGATCGTTTTGCTACCTGGGCCAACTCCAACAGCAGTGTGAACCCGGTCGGCAACGTGGATGGGCGTATTCATCACCAGGACTGGCCTGCCGGCCGGACCAATCACTACCTGTTTGATCTAAACCGGGACTGGCTGCCATTGGTGCATCCGGAATCCCGGGCCCGGATCAACGAGTTCCACCGCTGGCTGCCACATATCATCACCGATCATCATGAAACCGGGGACGATGGCTTTTTCTTCCAGCCCGGTGCGCCTACCCGTCAGCACCCGCTGACCACCTCCGAAAACCTTGAAATGACACGCAAGCTCGTGCCCTATCACAGCAGTAGTTTCGATAGCGCAGGAGAGATGTATTTTACCGAGGACACCTACGATGATTTTTACTACGGCAAGGGGTCCACCTACCCCGACATCAATGGCAGCATCGGAATCCTGTATGAACAACCACGCGTCAATGGCGCCGTAATGAATCGAAAATCCGGTCCATTGAAGTTCACCGAAGCCATCCATAACCATGTGCGCATGTCACTTTCCACGCTCAAAGGCGCCCATGAAATGAGCGATGAATACAAACAATACCAGGCCGGTTTTTTCCGTGAAATGCAGCAAAGGGCCAGTAAAGCAGGTTTCCAGGCGTGGGTAATAGGTGATGGAGATGACAGGGTTCGTGGATTAAAACTCATGGATATTTTCAAGCGTCACCAGGTTGAATACGAAGAACTGAATGCCGAAATCAATGTGGACGGAAAGGTATTCAAACCGGGTCATGCATGGGTTATTCCCGTGAAACAACGGCAGTTTGGTTTGGCGCAGGCAATGCTGGAAACACGTACAAAATTCGAGGATAACACCTTCTATGACGTCTCGGCCTGGAATCTCGCTATGGCCTACAATCTGCCTTTTGCAAAACTTTCGCGACTACCCGCCACATCCGATAACAAGTCATCCAACAGTGGAGTTGCCCCGGTTCCGGGCTCTGTGGCCTGGGTCATTTCCTGGCAACAGTTGAATGCTCCTGCCCTATTGCAAAAATTGCTTGATGCCAAAGTCAGGGTTCGTGTCGCGACCAAGCCATTTACCATGGCAAGTTCTTCGGGTTCAGTGAAATTTACAGAAGGCAGCCTGGTCTTGCTCAGTGGAATACAGGATAAGGATAAATCCGAATCTGTCCTGAAAATGCTGCAACAGGCAGCAAAAGAAGGCATTGATATCCATTCATACAACACGCAGATCGCCGAAAGCGGCCCAGGCCTGGGAACCAGCCATTACAAGGTGTTACCCCAGTTTAAACCACTGTTGATCGTCGGCAAGGGCGCCCGTAGTTATGATGCCGGCGAAGCCTGGTTCCAACTTGATCAGAACCTGGGCGTAGCCCCGGTCATGGTTGATCTGTTGCGTTTGAAGTCGATCGATCTTAACGACTACACACACTTGTTAATGGTCAACGGTAAGTACGCGGACATGGGTAAAAAACAGAAACAACGCATCGCAGCATGGGTCAACAACGGCGGTGTATTGGTTGCTGTCCAGGACGCGGCCACCTGGTCCGAGTCGCTCTGTTTCAAAGCAGACAATTGTGAAGACTCCGAAGCTGAAGAAGATGCTGAGAAAGAGGCAACCCAGGACATGGCCTATGCTGATTTTGATGATCAAAGAGCCCAGCGGACCATCGGCGGGGCCATTGTCAGTGCCTTACTCGACCCCACTCACCCCATCGCCTATGGTTATGATAGCGAAACGCCAATATTTCGGCGGGGCAGCACGCTTTTGAAGAGCAGTGAAAACCCGTTTTCAACACCTGTGCGTTATGCACCCGAATCACTTCTAAGTGGTTATATCGGTGAACAGCGGCTGACTGAAATAAGTGGACAGCCTGCTGTCATTGCCGAGCGCCACGGTAAAGGACTGCTTGTCCGTTTTGCAAATAACCCGTTGTTCCGGGGATTCTGGCGAGGAACCGAGCGATTGTGGATTAATGCACTGTACTTCGGGCCTGTAGTCAGAACGACAGAATTACCACAATAAATCAACAACCTGCCCGTGATTTGTGCCATTATGATCAGGCATCGGCAAAAAAACGACATACTTATATGTGGAAAACATACCAATTTGAGCAAAGATGCACTTGACGAACTAAACTAGAAAAATAACAAGCAGATTGTCTTGATCGGTAACTAAATACCAAGCGATCGGCCTGTCGTTCACTGCGGGGGTAGAAACGACTTGTCCTATTTTGGGAATAAAAAACGCCGGAATGTTATTCATTTCAGCACTGGAAATCAGATTGTCGCCCGGGATTTCTCCCAGTCGACAAGCGTGCCGTTGTGCAATTCATGCATACCCGTGGGATGCGCCCGATGAGTTTTTTTGCTGAACTCAAACGACGCAACGTCTTTCGCGTGGGCGTTGCGTATTTGATTGGTGCGTGGTTATTGGCACAGATCGCCGATTTGTTAATCGACAATATCGGTGCACCGGACTGGGTGATGAAAAGCCTGTTTGTGGCACTTGCCCTGGGCTTTTTCCTGGCCTTGTTTTTTGCCTGGGCATTTGAATTGACAGCGGATGGCATTAAAAAGGAAAAGGACGTGGACCGGTCGCAATCCATACGCAAGGAAACCGGGCAAAAAATCAACTATGGGATTATCGGAATACTGGCACTGCTCGCTGTTTACTTTTTTTGGGAGTCGCGTTTTAATCGGCAAACCGTGTCTGAACCGACCGAAACCACACAGGCTGCGTCACCGGAAACGACCGTAGAACCTGCTAAAACTGACACACAGGTCGTTGCTGAGAAATCAGTTGCCGTCCTGCCCTTCGTCAATATGTCATCTGATCCCGAGCAGGAATACTTTTCCGAT
>Ga0164315_10000918_pt1 | contig 21541 bp, 22 predicted proteins | sample GuaBasSedimGuay6_FD_113737 | JGI IMG/M metagenome (GOLD analysis project Ga0164315, IMG submission 113737) | Subseafloor sediment microbial communities from Guaymas Basin, Gulf of California, Mexico - Guay6, Core 4569-2, 0-3 cm | ecosystem: Environmental > Aquatic > Marine > Hydrothermal vents... | reverse complement strand
CATCATCATGACCAGTATCACCGGCCCTATGAACAGGGCAAATATGCCAATTAATGTAATTTGTTGACGCGAAAGACTCATTGCTTTTTTCCTGATGATTTTTTGAAGCCAATCAATATCCACAGCACGACACTGGTAGCCGTAAGTGCATACCACTGAAATGCATAGGCCTTGTGTTTGCCGGAACTCAGAAACACCGGTTTCCAGTGGCGTCCTTCAAAGCCGGCCTGTTCTGTATCAGACAATTGAACAACCCAGTTTTCCAGGTATGTATCAAGTACTCCGGCAGTATTTTCGAGGTTCAGATAGGTGACCAGTTGGGGCCATTGCCCGCGATTCATGCTGTCGGGCTGGCCAAGTATGCGGCCGGGTACAGGTACCGTATTGAGCGTACCCCTCAAAACGGTCTGATGCTGCGGGGTAGGGATTTCAGGCAGGGTTTGTCGATCGGCCGACAATGGTAACCAGCCCCTGTTGACCAGGATCGCAGTGCCATCAAGGGTATAAAAAGGCGTAAAGACGTACACACCGGCGCGGCCGTTCCAAACCTGGTTGTCCAGCAATATATGACGCTCCCCATCATAGTGGCCGCTGGCATCAATACTGGCAAAGCGTTCGCCGGCCCTCAAGGCCTTTTCCAAAGTAATGTCGGGAGCTGCCTGGTGGCGTTCCTCGGTTGCTGCTTTCTCTGTCGCGCGTTTTGTCTGCCAAAGACCCAGATTGGTAAACACCGTTACCAGCAACAGCATCCCCACGGTGGCTGCGATCGATGGTTTGAAAGACCTGGATACTTCGAGTGTCATCTTTGCTTATAATCCCTGCTACTAAATCAGGGAATCGGGCATGTTTGTAAAAGCTGTTATTGTCATTTTTATGCTTACAATTTTATATTCACTTGGATCTTCATTTTACTTCATGTTGAAGGATAAGGGCGAAGGTGACAGGGCGCTTAAACGGTTAATGTGGCGCATAGGTCTTTCCATATTCCTTCTATTGCTTCTCTACATCATGTTTCGGTTAGGCTGGATCGAGCCGTCAGGAGGACCGGTCAACTATGGTGGCAGGGGATAGTAGCGTCCATTATTAATGACAAAACCCGCGGTTTGCGGGTTTTGCTTACCAGCACAGCGAATACTGGCTCAGACGATATAAACGAAAATAAACAGGCCCAGCCAGACCACGTCAACAAAATGCCAGTACCAGGCGACAGCCTCGAAAGCGAAGTGGTTTTGGGGCTTGAAATGTCCCTTGATGGCCCGGAACATGATGACGGTTAACATGATAGCGCCGAGGGTGACATGCATTCCGTGAAAGCCGGTTAACATAAAAAATGTTGCACCATAAATACCGGAACCCATCGTCAAACCCAACTCGGTATAGGCTTCGATGTACTCACCTGCCTGGAAGTAAACGAAGGTAAAGCCCAGCGCTACCGTGGCCGCCAACCACAATACCAGCCCCTTACGGTTTTCATGTTTCAGTGCGTGGTGCGCCAGTGTGACGGTCAAACCGGATGTCAACAGTATCAGGGTGTTCAGGAAAGGCACGCCGAATGCGGGTATGGTTTTAAATTCACCACCAATATCGGCCGGCCCATTGGTTGGCCACACGGGTGTATACCCCTGCCACAGAAGTTCGTTGGTTATGACACCGTTTCCTTCGCCACCCAGCCAGGGAACGGCCAGTGCACGTACATAAAACAGTGTGCCGAAGAACACCGCAAAAAACATCACTTCCGAGTAAATGAACCATGACATGCCAAGACGGAATGAGCCGTCAACCTGGGCGTTGTACATACCGGCCTCGCTTTCACGGATCACCGTGCCAAACCAGCCGAAAAGCATGAATATCATGATGGCCATCCCCAGCCAGAATGTCCACTGGGCGGTCGATGAGCCATTCATCCAGTTGGCCGCGCTGGCCAGCATGGTAATCATCCCCAATGAGCCTACGATCGGCCACTTGCTACCGTGGGGGACGTAATAGGTGTCTTGAGCGTGTTGTGCCATGGTGAATTCTCGTTTTTTTTGAATAATTAATGATGTGCCATATGATCCGACGGGCTGTAGCCCTGCCGGTAGAAGGTATAGGACAGGGTGATGTCCTTGATATGCTCAGGCAAATCAGGTTTTATGTAAAAATAAACAGGCATCTCCCGGCTTTCATTGGCTTCCAGGAGTTGCTCCGTAAAACAGAAACATTCGGTTTTTACAAAATACAAGGCAGCCTCGGGCGGGGCGACGTTATAGGTCGCCTGTCCGGTAATCGCTTCATCTTCCGGGTTCATCGCCAGGTAATATGCTGTGCTGGGTACGCCCAGTTGATAATCACCGACCTTTTCAACCGCCTGAAACTCCCAGGGCAATGATGAATTGACGCTGGCATCAAAACGAATACTGACGATGCGGTCTGAAGCGACCGCCTGATCGTTGTTTTCGGATATCTGGATGGCCCGCCCGCCAAGGCCGGTCACCTCGCACAAAACGCCATACAGGGGCCACAGTGCAAAACCAAAACCAAACATGCCAACGGCCACCAGTATCAGGCGCCTGGCCGTCTTGCGGTTTTTCTGCTTCTGATCCATATCAGCGACCAAAAATTGCGGAACCAATAAAGGTCACGAAAATTGCCACGGCAATGAAGCCCAGCACCCAGGCAGTTCGTACCGCCTGGGCTCGCTTGCGTTTAAGCTCGTTAGCCTGAGGATCGTTGTTCATGTATCTGTCCCGGCCTATTCCGCGTGCCTGACCATGTTGTGGGTTACCTCAGGCGGTGTGGTAAAGCTGTGGTAGGCCGGTGGTGATTCCAATGTCCACTCCAGGCCCCTCGGATTTTCCCAGACCATGGCCGTTGCCTTAACCTTGCTTCTGAACACGCAATGCCAGACAACACCGACAAATATCAGCTGGGTCGCGCCAAAGGCGAATCCGCCAATAGAAGAAATCATGTTGAAATCAGCAAACTGTGGTGAGTAATCGGGGATTCTGCGTGGCATACCCGCAAGCCCGAGGTAGTGCTGCGGGAAGAACAATACATTGACAGAAATCGCGGATAACCAAAAATGAATCTTGCCCCATTTCTCCGAGTACATATTGCCGGTAAATTTGGGCAGCCAGTAATAGGTTGCCGCCATCAAGGCAAATATCGATCCGGGAACCAGCACATAGTGGAAGTGTGCCACCACGAAGTAGGTATCGTGATACTGGAAGTCAGCGGCAGTAATCGCCAGCATCAGGCCTGATAAACCGCCGATGGTAAACAACACCACAAAACCAATGGCGAACAGCATCGGGGTTTCAAATGTCATCGAACCCTGCCACATCGTACTGATCCAGTTGAAGACCTTCACGCCGGTCGGTACCGAGATCAACATGGTGGCATACATGAAGAACAACTCCCCCTGCAAGGGCATGCCCACGGTAAACATGTGGTGTGCCCAGACAATAAATGACAGGAAGGCGATGGTGGCTGTCGCATAAACCATGGAGGAATAACCAAACAGCGGCTTGCGTGAAAAGGTCGGCAAAATTTCCGAAATAACACCAAAGGCCGGCAAAATCAGAATATAGACTTCCGGATGTCCAAAGAACCAGAAAATATGCTGGAACATGACCGGGTCACCGCCACCGGCAGCATTGAAGAAGTTGGTGGCAAAGAAGTGGTCGGTTAACAGCATGGTAACCGCGCCGGCCAGAACCGGCATCACGGCGATCAACAAAAATGCGGTGATCAGCCAGGTCCAGACAAACATCGGCATGCGTAGCAAGGTCATACCGGGTGCGCGCATATTGAAGATGGTCGCAATAATGTTGATTGAACCCATGATGGAAGACACGCCCATCATGTGAATGGCAAACACCACAAATGCGAAACTTGTTCCGGTCTGCAATACCAGCGGCGGGTACATTGTCCAGCCTGCAGCGGGACCACCCGAATCCATGAACAGGGTGGACAACAGCATGCTGAAAGCAAACGGAAGAATCCAGAAGCTCCAGTTATTCATGCGTGGCAGGGCCATATCGGGGGCCCCGATCATCATCGGTACCAGCCAGTTTGCAAAGCCCACCCAGGCTGGCATCACGGCACCAAATACCATGACCAGCGCATGCATCGTGGTCATCTGGTTGAAAAAGTCAGGCTCAACCAGTTGCAGTCCGGGCATGAATAACTCCGCCCGGATGACCATGGCCATGGCACCGCCTATCATGAACATCGTCAGTGAAAAAATCAGGTATAAGGTGCCGATATCTTTATGGTTGGTGGTGAACAACCAGCGATCCAGGAAACCGGTGGGTTTGTGGTCGCCGTGATCATGTTCGTCATGGGTCTCGTTAACATCTGTGTAGGTGGTTTCGGTACTCATGGTGTTGTTCCCCGCTGAGCGATTTGACGCTGACCAGTTCTTTGTTCGTTGACCCAGGCTTCAAATTCATCTTCGGACAGTGCTACGACTACGATGGGCATGAAACCGTGATCCTTGCCGCACAATTCGGCACACTGGCCCCGGTAGGTGCCGGGTTTTTCAATATTTGTCCAGGCTTCGTTGATGAAACCGGGAATCGCATCGCGTTTCCAGCCCAGGGCAGGAACCCACCAGGAATGGATAACATCATCGGCGGTGATCAGGAATTTGATTTTCCGGCCAATAGGCAGGACCAGCGGATGATCGACGTCGAGCAGGTAATTGTCGACGCTGGTGGGTTCGATGCCTGAATCCAATTGGCGCGCTGCGTTGGATGTCGGATCCAGGCTGGAAATAAAACTGATGTCCTGATCCAGGTACTCGTATTTCCATCGCCACTGAAAGCCGGTGATTTTTACCGTCATCACGGCACCCGATGAATCTTCCATTTTTACCAGTGCGGTGGTCGCAGGTACTGCCATCACAACCAGGATCAGCACGGGAATGATGGTCCAGATGATTTCTGCCTTGGTGGAATGACTGAATTTTGCGGCCTCGTGACCACGGGACTTCCGGTGCAGCACGATAGATGTAAACATCACGGTGAACACACCGATGCCAATGACCACGCAAATCCACAGTACAATCATGTGCAGGTCAAAATGATCTGCGCTCTGTGGTGTCACACCGCGTGTCATATTAATTTCGTTGCCGCTTAATGCCGGAGCGACCAGTATTAACCAGGTGGCAGCAATAATGGCTGCCAAAACGGCAAGGGCTACGATGACTGTATTTTCTTTCTTCATGAAAACTCAGGCCTCAAGGTAATAAATGTGCATCCATAGCGCCGCGTCGAAGCAACAGGTTTGACACGCAACGTCTGAATTCGAATATTTGCAATATATACAAGCACATATTGCTGCCCGAAATTTTATTATTCAGGTCGCAATCAGTGTTTTCAGAGCTGATGTTCAGAGCTTTTATATTATTATTGGCAAACATTAACGCCTGATTGTAGCTTTCATTCCGTAGATTGGGCAAGGTCTGGAATTCAATTTCATGAATCGACGGGTGTATAAATGTCGTCTAATCATGCCTGACAGACTCTTTAACTTGCCTGAAAGCTTGGACTTGGTACGTTTGGTGATTAAACTTACATGTCGATTATGAGTCTGTGTTTCACAGACATGGGAATTTACTGTAGACCGGTGGGGATCTGAGGTATGTATTTACGTTATTTTGGGCTCAATGAAGCACCGTTTTCGATTACTCCGGATCCGGCCTTTGTCTTTCTGAGCCCGCGTCATCGTGACGCCCTGGCACACCTGTTGTACGGGGTAGGCAAGGGTGGCAGCGGTGGTTTTGTCCAGTTGACCGGCGAAGTCGGAACCGGAAAGACCACCTTGTGCAGGTGTCTGCTCGAGCAGATCCCGGAAGGCACGCGCATTGCACTGTTGCTCAACCCGCTGGTGACCCCCCGTGAGTTATTGGCAGCCGTCAGCGAGGAACTGGGAATTGATATCAGTGAGTCGATTGACAGCACCCGTTTGCTGGTGGACGGCTTGAACCGCTATTTGCTCGATGCGCATGCGCGTGGTGAGCGCGTGGTGGTTGTGATTGATGAAGCACAAAACCTGAGCCCCGAAGCGCTGGAGCAGATCAGGTTATTGACCAACCTGGAAACCACCAAGGAAAAACTGTTACAAATAGTTCTGCTGGGTCAGCCTGAGTTAAGAGAGTTGCTGCAACGCCGCAATCTGCGCCAGTTGGCTCAGCGGATTACAGCACGCTACCACCTGACACCACTGGGGCCGAAGGATACCCATTTATACATCCGTCATCGTATGCAGGTGGCAGGCGCACAGCGGAATCCATTTCAACGCGGCGCTATGAATGCACTTTATCAACGCTCACAGGGCATACCGAGGTTGATCAATATTATTGCTGACAGGTCATTGGTTGCGGCGTTTGCCAAAGAGCGTGCGGATGTGAACACCACCATGGTGCACGAGGCTGCCAATGAAGTGCAACTGGGTGAACGGCAGGTGAAACGGGTTCGCTGGCCATGGTTGCTGGGTGCGGCTGCTGTACTGGTTGTGGCTGTTCTGAGCATCGCCACATTTGATGGGATGCGTTTTCCCGCAGGCTCAGTTGATGCGCAGGCAGAAAACACTGCTGCGCCGGTCATGACAGGGGAGCAAGCGCAGCAGGCCGTGATCACGTCGCCCCCTGAGATTGAGCTGGTGGAGGAGCCGGCCCCGGAAGAACAGCCTGCCACGGTGGCACTGGATTCAGACTGGTTGGAGAATCATCAAGCGGTGGTCTGGCAAGGTCTGGCCGATATCTGGCATCACCCGGGTGCTGCATTTGCCATCCAGGCAGCCTGTAATGGTGACAACAGTCGTGGTTATGCCTGTTTACGTGACCAGGGTAGCTGGTCAAGAATCAAACGTCTTGGACTGCCGGTGGTGCTGGTGCTGCAGGGGGAAGGTTCATCATATCTTTTGCTGCATGGCATGGATGAGAATCGTCTGTTGGTAGGTGCGACAGACGGGTTGATAACAGTGTCGAGGGATTCGGTTGAGCCCTATTGGATGGGAACTTACCTGGTAGCATGGCCGCAGGCACCGGGTTGGCCCGTTGTTGTCGGGCGGGGAGAGAGTGGGCCTGCGGTGGCAACTATAATGGAAATGGCGGCTCGTGTTAATTTACCGTACGATGGTGAGAGAGTGTTTGATGCAGCTTTTGAGGGCTGGTTGAAGGGTTTCCAGACCCGCAACGGCCTGGAAGCAGACGGCATTGTCGGCCGCAACACATTGCTTCACCTGATGACGGCTTCGATCAACGAGCCACAACTTTTGCAGACCTGGGACTAATAGGTACTTAATTTTGTCGATACTTCTTGAAGCACTTCGAAAGTCTGAACAGAACCAGCACGCTCATGAAGCGCCAACCATTCATACAGACGATCAATCCGGCAAGGCTTCTGAGCCCTTTCAGACGCTGCCATTGGCATTGCTGCTTGTTGTGGCCTTGTTCGCGGTCGGGTGGTTTGTCTGGCATCAGTATCAGCTGCCGGTCGGCGCCTATCAACCACCGGTTACCTTGCCGGCAGATAGGGCCCGCACGGTTGCCACCCCGGCAGTAACCGCCGATGTGGGCGCTGAGAAGCTTGCTCAGGCAGCAGCTGCAACTACACCAGTCGATAAATCTGCCGGGCAGCAACGAACCCCGGTGGAGTCCTTCAGACCGGAGCCCGAAAAGAGCGTCGAAAAACCGAAACCGCCAACGGCGAACCGCAAGGCCGCTTCTGACAAACCGAAAGCTGCGGCCCAGGACAGGCAACGCTCCAATGAACCTGCACCGATCAGCTATTGGGAGCTTCCCGATGCCATTCGTGCCGATGTACCGGAAATCAAATTCAGCGTACTGGTCTTTGCCAAAAACCCGGCTGACCGTTTTGTCTTGATAAATGGTCAGCGTCTGGGGGAAGGGGATAGCCCCCAGTCCGGACTGGTTGTGAAGGAAATTCGACGAGATGGTGTAGTTTTCAGTTATCGTCTCTATCAATTTCTCGTAGAAAGATAAGTTCGTTCTGCAAGTGTACTGCATCGTAGTTAATGGCACTTTCAGAGGCTACCTGTGGCTGTAGTGCAAGGCGGGGTTCGCAGGGAATGGCTGGTCCTTTCCAAGGAACCCAACGCGGCAGTGCAGTCACAGGTAGCCTCCCTTCGGGCCAGACGCAAAGCGGTCATCCGCTGTGTTATGCCCCCTTGGGGTAGCTGGCTAGCCCGGCGGGAACATGCCTGGCGGCTAACCGTTTTGCGTCTGGCTGAAAGTACCATTAACTACGATGCAGTACACTAGTTCCCGGTGGACGCTGGAATAGTCACAAACTGGTCGAAGCCTGCAGCGCGCTTCCCGTGGGTGACGCTGACCATATTTCTCCTGTGTACGGCGGCCAAGTTGCTGCATTCCGGTATGACGCCGCTGGCTCAAAATGTGATGCTGGAACTTGGAGGCATGCTGCCCAGCCAGCTTGCGCAGGTATTTGATCAGGCATTCGCGAACTGGGCTGATTATCAACTCCTTACTCTGATCAGCGCGCTGTTCATTCATGCAAGCTGGTTACACCTGTTGGGAAACATGGTTTATCTGTGGGTGTTTGGCATGCCGCTGGAACGTCGCCTGGGCAGTTTTGGTATGGCCCTGGTGTTCGTGTTGGGTGGCGCGCTTGCCAATCTGTTTGTTGCGATGCGTCTGCCGGAACTGACATCACCCATCATCGGGGCCAGCGGTGCGGTGTCGGCGGTTGTGGGGGCCTATCTTGGCCTGTTTCCTTTTCGTCGTATCGGCATGTTGCTGCCGCTGGGTCTTTACCTGCAATTTGCGCGGGTACCATCCGTGCTTGTGATTGGTTCCTGGTTCACGTTGCAGTTGGTTTATACCGTTTTAGGCCCCATAACGGGGGTAGTTGCCTGGTGGACGCATATGGCGGGTTTTGCACTGGGATTAATATTTGCCTTGCTGGCTCGCGCAATGGCACAGATCAAATTGGGATAACAGATGACCAAGCCAGATAAAGAAAAACTGTTTCGGATTGCCTTCCTCAACCATGGCAAGGTGTACGAGTTGTTCTGTACCGGAGTCTGCACCAGTGGCCTGCTGGGTTTTGTCGAGGCAACGGGCCTGGTGTTTGGAGAAAAGGACTCGCTGGTGGTTGACCCAACTGAAGAAAAAATGCGTGATGAATTTGAAGGGGTGGAAGTTTTGCACCTGCCCATGCACAGCGTACTGCGCGTTGAGCAGGTAAAGAAAAAAGGCCAGGCGGTCATCCGTGATCGTGAGAGCGGTGAAAAAGTTACACCGTTTCCTGTCCAGCCCGGTGGCCGGCGTATTTGACCTGGTCTATCGTTTAAGACCCTCAGCTGAAAGTATGCTGGCACCTTTCAACAGGATCAACGCCTGGTACATCATGTAGTCGTCGGTGGCACTGACTTCAGAGGCAAAAACGGCAGACCCGTTTTCCGGTTCGCCGTCCAGATGCCGGTCAAGATCGACTTCCCGCTTGCGCTTATTTTCATTTTCGATGATTTTGACCTTTGCGACCTCCACGTCGGGTTGAATCCCTTCAGCCTGGATCGAACGCCCTGACGGCGTGTAATAGCGCGAGGTGGTCAGGCGGATACCGGAGCCGTTGCGCAGGTTCAGAACGGATTGTACCGAGCCTTTGCCAAAGGTTTTCTCACCGACGATCAGGGCGCGCTTGTGATCCTGCAAAGCGCCGGCCAGCACTTCTGATGCCGATGCCGAACTGCCGTCAACCAACACTACCATCGGGGTGTTTTCCAGCCATTGGCCGGGTTTTGCAGTGTACTCCAACTGGTTCGAGGCACGACCACGGGTATATACAATTAGCCCGTCATCCAGAAATCCATCCGCTATCGTCACCGCAGGGCCAAGCACGCCACCGGGATTGTTACGCAGATCAAGAACGATACCTTTTAGAGGCTCTTCACGGTTGGCCTGCATGTATTCAATCTGTTCCAGTAGTTCATCTGCACTCTTGCGTGTGAACTGGGTGATTTGAAAATAGCCGTAATCCCCGTCCACCGGCCGGCTGAAGACACTTGCAACCTTGACAAAACCACGTACCAGTTTGTGCTGGGATACCTCGCCGTTTTTGTGTTCAAAGGTCACTTCAACCCTGGTACCAGCCTCGCCACGCAAGCTGTCTATGGCTGCTTGCAGGTCCTTGCCGCGTAAATCTGTCTGTTCGATTGAAGTGATGAAATCGCCCGCGACGACACCGGCCTTATCAGCAGCCCCGTCAGCCATGACGGAAACCACCTTGATGCGCTTGCTCTGAATAAGCAGTTCAACACCGATACCGCTATAACGTCCACGGGAGCTGTCATCCAGCTGCCGGAATTCATCAACATCCATATAGGATGAATGCGGATCCAGTTCCGACAGCATGCCACGAATGGCTGCGTTCAACAGCGTATGGTCATCCGTTTCTTCTACAAAGTTGTTGCGAACCTGGTTGAACACATCAGTGAATGTACGCAGGTCATCCAGTGTGAGCTGTGCCCTTGATGTGACGGCCTCCTCTTCAATTGCCGCAACCGCCGCGGACACCAGCAACATCGTCAGTATTAAACTTCTGCCAAGTCGGATCATGATCATGTTCAGAGTTTTCCTATCGTTTTAGCCATACGGCAGGGTCCATGGCCTTGCCGTTTTTACGAATTTCAAAATAGAGACCGTCTCCATTAAGAGCGCTACTGCCAACAGTGCTGATTGCAGTAGTGGACTCCACCCAGTCCCCCACCTCACGCAGGAGGCTTTCATTGTTGGCATACAGACTCATAAAACCGTCGCCGTGATCTATGATCATAAGCAGTCCGTAGCCCCTGAGCCAGTCTGAGTAGGCCACCCGCCCGTATGCAATGGCTTTGACCTCGCTTCCATTGACTGCTCCTATGAGCCAGCCCTGCCAACGCAGACCCGCAGTCCTGGGTTGCCCATAGGCGTGTTTGACACGACCTTTGACCGGCATCGGCATTTTCCCCTTCAGGTCCCTGGGGGCCAATCGCTTGCCCAGGTCTGCCGGAATATCCGCCAGTACATTCGAGAGTTTCTCCAGCAGCAGCTCAAGATCCTTCCTGTTGGCCTGCAACTCGGCCAGTTTTGCTTCATCTGTATCGATCTGACTGGCCAGGCTGTCGATGATGATCTGGCGTTCATCACGTTGCTCTGTCATCTCATCCAGCACGGACTGCTGGCTCTTTTGAACCTCATCGAGGGCAGACAGTTCCACGTTAATTTTTTGCTGCATAGCGTCGAGCGTTTGCAGTACCTCTCTCAGTTCGCTTATCTGCGAAGCTTGTGAACGACTGAAATAGTCATAATATGCCAAATTTCTCGATAGAAGCGCCGGGCTGTCCTGGTTGAGAACCAGCTTCAACCTGGATTCACGGCCAAGGCGGTAAGCCGCCATGATCTGTGTCGCGAGTACCTCCCGCCGCTGATCGAGACTACGCAAGTAATCCTGCTGTTCAGACTGGAGGCCGGACAGGTCGCGTTGATGTGTTTGCCGGCTTGCTTCCAGTTTTCTCAAATCCAGTGTACTGGCCTGGATATCAAGATCAGCGGCCCTGAGCGCCTTGTGCTGGTCAGAAAGCGTAGTGCGGGATTGCTCAAGTTCTTTCTTTAGACTGCTGATCTCAGTTTTCAGCTGTTTAAGCCGGGACTCTGCTTCCGCCTGTGTCAGGCTGTCTCCGGCCCTGGCCATCGCCCCGCCCAGCACTAGCCAGGCTGCAATGCCAACATATATGAGTGATCTGGGAATCACTGAGCTATCAGGTTTCCGCAGATCATCCGTCGAGCAGTTCCAGCAATGAGCGTCCCGTCATTTCGACCGGAGGGGCCATGCCAAGCAGATATAGCATGGTGGGTGCGATATCCCTGAGTGAGCCGCCATCCCGTATTTTTGCCCTGCGGCCATAGTAGACCAGGGGCACGGGGTTGGTAGTGTGCGCGGTATGGGCCTGGCCGGATTGTGGGTCGGTCATTTGTTCAATATTGCCATGATCGGCAGTGATAAGCAGTTCGCCACCGGCTGACTGGATTGCTTTCAGAACGATCCCGAGGCAGTGGTCAACTGCTTCCACCGCCGCAATGGCGGCTGTCATGATGCCGGTATGCCCAACCATATCCGGGTTGGCAACGTTACATATAATGACGTCAAATTCACCGCTCCGAATCGCTTTGTCCAGCTCAAATGTTAATTTCTCGACACTCATCTCCGGCTGCAGATCATAGGTCGCTACATCCGGAGATGGCACCAGCAGACGTTGCTCACCCGCAAAGGGTTTTTCTTCACCACCATTGAAGAAAAAAGTGACGTGGGCGTATTTTTCCGTTTCCGCGATGCGTAACTGGGACAAACCATGTTCAGAGAGGCTTTCGCCCAGCAGACCTTCGAGCTTTTCCGGGAGGAAGGCGACCTCTGCTGGCAGGGATTCCAGGTATTGGGTCATGCTGACAAAGGCGGAGAGCTGCGGTGCCTGGCGCTTGAAACCGTCAAAGTCAGGCTGGATAAATGCCTGGCTGATCTCCCGGGCCCGGTCGGCCCTGAAATTGATAAAAACAACGGCATCATTATCCTCGATGCCGGTATAGGGGCCGATGACTGTCGGGCTGACAAACTCATCACTTTCATCACGTTCATAGGCTGCCTGAAGTGCGGTCCCTGCATCATCACTATTGAACATCGCCTTGCCGCTTACCAGGGTATCCCAGGCTTTCACCACCCGGTCCCAGCGTTGATCACGGTCCATCGCGTAATAACGGCCACAGAGGCTGGCAAAGCCAGCGTTATCGAATTCATCCAGACAGTCTTGCATTTTTTGAATCGAAGGCGCGGCGCTGCGGGGCGGTGTGTCGCGCCCGTCGAGAAAAGCATGCACCCTGATTTCAGGGGCACCAAGGGCCGCGGCCATACGCACCATCGCCAGGAAATGATCCTCGTGACTGTGCACCCCGCCCGGCGACAGCAGACCCATGATATGCAGTGTGGAACCATGTGTGCGACTGGCTTCAATGGCTCTGACCAGGGCCGGGTTACTCGCAAAACTGCCGTCATCTACGGCATGGCTGATGCGGGTGAGATCCTGGAAAACGATACGCCCGGCACCGATGTTCATATGCCCGACTTCAGAATTCCCCATCTGACCGGCTGGCAGGCCGACAAACTCGCCCGAGGTTTCTATGCTGGTATTGCTGCCAAGTTGCAGGATCTTATCCCAGCAAGGGGTCGTGGCCTGACTGATGGCGTTGTCTGCAGCGTCTTCCCGCAGGCCCCAGCCATCCAGTATCATTAATACCAGTGGTCTGGCCGTAGATGTTTGTCTTTGGTTGTCTGTCATTGAGTTTCCATAAAAGATTGTGCGAGTAAACTTGCAAATTCATACCAATGCCACAACATGACTCAGGCGCGCGGTAGCGTTCTATATTATTTCACAACAGCCGCTCAATCGCAGTTTAAAAGCGGGCGAGCTGAATTATCAGGGATGAGGTATCCGGCGTATAATCCCCGGCTGAACCTCAGGAGATCAGAACTTGGAACAATTGATTGAATTTGCAGGTAACCATGCAGGGCTTATGGCTGGTTTTGCCGCTGTGACCCTGTTGCTCCTCTGGACGGAAATCAGCCGGCAAACACGTGGCTATGCTGAAATAAGCCCCCTCCAGGCAGTGCAAAAAATCAACCAGGGTCAAACCACCATCGTGGATATCTCAACGGTCGGAGATTTTGCAAAAGGTCACCTGGCTGGCTCAGTACACATGGCCCTGTCCCGCTTCAGCAAACCGGACCCGGAGATTGATAAAATGAAAACCGGCCCGGTTCTGGTGGTATGTAAAAACGGTGTGACCGCGCACCAGGCGGCCGCAAAACTGGTTAAAGCCGGTGCGGTTGATGTGGCTGTCCTCAAAGGTGGAACCGCGCAGTGGGCGTCGGATCAGTATCCGCTGGCACGCAAGTAGCAACGGGTCTTCTGGTTTATCAGACGGCGCGATGCGATAATTTTTCATTGTCATTTCATCTTCGGTGTTCATAAATAGGTGTTCATAAGAGATAATTGGCATTAACTTTTCAGATCAATAGAGAAATACGACCATGGCAGACGAACAGAACCAGGAAGCTGGTGTAGCAACAGGTACCGAAGAACAGCAGCAAGCACAATTCCAGCTGCAAAAGATCTATATGAAGGATGTCTCCTTTGAGATTCCCAATGCACCACAGGTCTTCCAGGAAGACGGACAGGTTGAAATTAAAATGAACCTGGCGCAAAGAGTTGAAAACCTCGCTGAGGGCGTTCATGAAGTGGTGCTGACGGTCACCGTAACCGCAATGATCGGTGAAAAAACAGCCTATCTTGCCGAAGTTCAGCAAGCTGGTATATTTTCCATCGTCGGTCTCAACGAGCAGGCCATGCATGCCGCATTGAACACACTTTGCCCCCACACTTTGTTTCCCTATGCCCGCCGGTCCATTACCGACCTGGTAGCCGATGGCGGTTTCCCTCCACTGGTGTTGCAACCGATCAATTTTGATCAGATCTATGCGCAACGCTTGCAGGAAGCACAGGCACAGGGGAATGGTGCCGAAGAAGGTGGTGCTGTAGAAAATGGTGCAGGTGATATGGAAGTTCAGGGTAACGCCTGATTGAATGGCTAAAGCACCTGTCATAGCAGTATTGGGTGCCGGTTCCTGGGGAACCGGCCTCGCGCTCCAACTGGACCGTAGCGGCTCACAATGCATCCTGTGGGATCGTGATACAGAGAATTTGTCACTGATTCGCTCGGAACGGTGCAACGCGCGCTATTTACCGGGTATCGAAGTACCGGCCTCAATTACCGTTGAAGACGATCTTCTTACGGCGGTGAAAGCGGCGGACCACGTACTATTGGTAACGCCAAGTCACGCCTTTGCCTCGACCATCACTATCATCCGGGATGTTTTGGTGCCCGGGCAGGGCATTGCCTGGGCCTGCAAGGGATTTGAACCGGGTAGTGGTCGTCTTTTGCACGAGGTTGCGGCCGAGTTGCTGCCAACGGACACGCCACTGGCGATTGTCACCGGGCCTTCATTTGCAAAAGAAGTTGCAATGAACCTGCCAACCGCAGTGACGGTGGCAGGTCCTGACAGCAGGTTCACCAAATTTATTGCACAGGCTCTGCATGGCGGGCGTTTCCGCGCTTATACCAGTGATGACATGATCGGTGCCGAACTTGGTGGGGCAGTAAAAAATGTCATGGCTGTGGCCACCGGAATCTGCGATGGTATGAAACTGGGTGACAATGCCCGGGCGGCCCTGATTACCCGTGGCCTTGCCGAGATGATGCGTCTTGGTGTCGCGTTAAAAGCAAAACCGGAAACTTTGATGGGTTTGGCGGGCGCGGGCGATTTGATATTGACCTGCACCGGTGACCTGTCACGTAACCGGCGTCTGGGCCTGAAACTCGGTGAGGGAAAAACCCTCCAGCAGGCACTGGATGAAATAGGCCAGGTGGTTGAGGGTGTTAATAGTGCAGTCGAAGTTCAGCGACTGGCCATTGAGCATGACATCAACATGCCGATCTCAGAGCAGGTCAACGGTATTATTCACAAGGGCTGGGATCCGGAAGAAGGGGTCGCCCGCTTGCTGGCCAGAGAACAAAAAGCCGAGCACAGCGGCTAGTCCCTCTTCGCAAATCCTAACTGCCGCCATGCTTCGTACAAGCCTACGGCGACCGTATTTGACAGGTTGAGACTGCGTGATGCAGCAGCCATGGGCAGGTGCAGGCAGTGTTCAGAACCTGTTTCCTCCAACACCGATTCGGGCAGACCGCGGGTTTCAGGACCAAATAACAGACCGTCACCCATTTGGAATTCAGCCTGGTCATAAGGCTTTTGTCCGCGGGTGCTGAAGGCCCAGATTCTCATTTCAGGGTGTTGGGTTCTGAATTCATTCCAGTTCACGTACTGTCGCACGCGGGCCATGTCCGCGTAGTCCAGTCCCGCCCGCTTCACGCGGGTATTATCAAGCTGAAACCCCAGCGGTCCTACCAGGTGCAGAGTGGCGCCGGTATTGGCGCACAGACGAATGATATTGCCGGTATTGGGCGGGATTTCCGGCTGGTAAAGGATGATATGCAGCATAAAAATCCCGGGGTGGCAGGGTGCTGAGTATAACGCCAATCAGAAATTCAGTCTTCCCTCGATACTTCCTTGCTCGATGATGATAATTTTATGGTTGCCAGCACAAAAACTGGCTTTAAATAGTGTTTCATTTGTGAATCTTCAGATTTTTTAAGTTTTGCGACGAAACGAAAGCTTGATGTATAAAGGTTTTCGCGCCTCTCTTACAAGACGCAGTTTGCAAAAGAAACGTCGCAAACTCTGTAACGTTCTGAATATACTTTAATATTATACAGTTTTAGCTAATGTGACCATACGCTCGGGTACATTTGACAGCACCGGTTTTCGCCGGTATTGTTTGCCGCCTCAGACACAATATCTTGTGTTGATCGAGAGGGGACGACACAATAGCTTGTGTCTATAATTAAAGAAAACCATACAATTAAGCAGGATTATTCATGAGCAGTGTTCGGGTTCAGGCCATAGGCACTGATATTCAAGCAGTTCCCTTCCAGGAAGCTTCCCTTGATATCTGGGACAAAAAATACCGATTGAAGACCAGGATTGGCGAAAGCATTGACGCCAATATTGACGATACTTACAAACGGGTGGCACGGGCAATATCGCAGGTCGAAAAAACTGCGGAATTGCGCGAGGAATGGTACGAATCATTTCTGTGGGCCTTGAGACGTGGTGCAATACCCGCCGGCAGGATTATATCCAATGCCGGGGCACGTGAGCACAAGCCGGCGACCTCTACGATCAATTGTACTGTTTCGGGTACCATCCAGGATTCCATGAACGGCATCCTGGACAAGGTGCATGAGGCAGGACTAACGCTCAAAGCAGGTTGCGGCATTGGCTACGAGTTTTCAACTTTGCGCCCCAAAGGCGCCTATGTGTCCGGTGCAGGCGCCTATACCTCGGGTCCGCTGAGCTTCATGGACATCTATGACAAGATGTGTTTTACCGTTTCTTCTGCCGGCGGCAGAAGAGGCGCCCAGATGGCGACCTTCGAAATAGGCCATCCGGATGCCATGGAGTTTATCCGCGCGAAACGTGAGGATGGCCGATTACGCCAGTTCAATTGCTCCCTTCTGATTACCGATGAGTTTATGCAGGCTGTTGCCGAAGACCGCCATTGGGCATTGGCGTTTCCCATCACTCCGCAGGAAGCCACCGAACTGGATATTGATGATCCGGAACAGGTGTTGTGGAGAGAGTGGCCGCTGGTCAGTGATTACGTGACACGTGAAGACGGCCTGGTTGCCTGCAGGATATACAAGAAGGTGCCGGCGCGTCGTATGTGGGACATGATCATGTCATCCACCTATGATTTCGCCGAACCGGGTTTTATCCTCATTGATCGTATCAATGAAATGAACAACAACTGGTTTTGCGAAAATATCCGTGCGACCAACCCCTGTGGCGAACAACCTTTACCACCCTACGGTGCCTGCCTGCTGGGGTCGATCAACCTGACACGTTTTGTTGAACAGCCTTTTAGCGACGACGCCAAATTTAACTGGGACGATTATCATAAAGTGGTGAAGGTATTCACTCGTTTGCTCGATAATGTCGTTGAGATCAATGGCTTGCCATTGGGCAAGCAGCGGGATGAAATTGAGCGCAAGCGTCGGCACGGCATGGGGTTCTTAGGCCTGGGATCAACCCTGGCCCTATTGGGCATGAAGTACGGTTCCGGGGGTTCGCTGGAGTTTACCGAGAAAATTGCCCGTGAAATGGCCATTGCAGGTTGGCAGGAGTCGTTGGAGCTGGCCCGGGAAAAGGGCCCGGCACCGGTGATGAAGGAAGAATTCATGGTCAGCGCTGAAATGTTGCGTAAACGGCCGGAAATGGCGACAGATGGTTACCGCGTTGGCGATACAATTTGCGGTTCGGTGTTGCATGCAAAATACAGCCGTTATATGCAACAGGTGGCTGAGATCGAGCCGGAGCTGGTTGCAGCACTGGCAGAGGAAGGTGGTCGTTTCACACACCATACGTCAATTGCGCCCACCGGCACGATTTCGCTGTCGTTGGCCAATAATTGTTCAAACGGAATTGAGCCCAGTTTTGCCCACCATTACAGTCGCAACGTTATCCGTGAAGGCAAGAAATCCAAGGAAAAGGTAGAAGTGTTCAGCTATGAGTTGCTGGCTTACCGTGAATTCGTAAATCCGGATGCGATGCCGGGGTCGGAAGATGAGAGAACAAAGTTGCCGGAACAGTTTATTGCAGCGGACGACATCTCACCAACTGAACATGTGGACGTCCAGGCGGCGGCACAGAAGTGGATTGATTCATCTATCTCCAAAACCGCCAATGTTCCGACCGATTACCCTTATGAAGATTTCAAGAATGTGTACTCCTATGCCCACAGCAAAGGCCTGAAGGGCTGCACGACCTTCCGCTTCAATCCGGAGGCTTTCCAGGGTGTGCTGGTCAAAGAGGAAGACCTTGCCAATACCACATACCGTTTTGTACTGGATGACGGTGAGGTCGTCGAGGTCAAGGGTAATGAAGAGATCGAGTACGATGGCGAGGTGCACACCGCAGCCAATCTGTATGACGCTCTGAAAGAAGGTTATTACGGAAAATTCTAGCAGGGCCACAGAAAAACGAAGATACAAAACAATGACGATTAAAATTAGCAAAAATATTGCCGGCTATGAAGTAGTCAAACCGGAAGAAGAAGAGGCGGCCCGGCAGAAAGCCGCCGAGGAAAAGGAGGCGCGCTCCTCAGCCAAGATCATCCGCATGACCGAAAGAATCATGCGCCCCGAGGGCATGGAATCACTGGAAGGTTCTACCTATAAAATCAAGACGCCGCTTGATGATCACGCCATGTACGTGACCATCAATGACATCATCCTCAACCAGGGTACCGAGCACGAACAGCGCCGCCCGTTTGAGATTTTCATCAACTCCAAGAACATGGATCATTTTCAGTGGATCGTGGCCCTGACGCGTTTGATGTCGGCCGTATTCCGTAAGGGCGGGGATGTGACCTTTCTGGCCGAAGAATTACAGGCTGTATTCGACCCCAAGGGTGGTTATTTCAAACCCGGTGGCAGGTTTATGCCCTCCATCATTGCCGAGATTGGTGATGTGATAGCGCACCATATGCAAAAAATTGGCCTGATGGAAAAAGAGGAGTTGTCAGAACAGCAAAAGCTGATCCTTGATCAGAAACGTGCCGAGGTTGAGGGTACTCAAAAAAAAACAGTAGCTGATCCGAGCGAAGAGGCGGTTGGCTACCCCGCATCGGCCACCCTGTGCAACAAGTGTTATACCAAGGCCGTTATCGTAATGGATAACTGCGCTACCTGCCTGTCCTGTGGCTACTCCAAATGTGGTTAATATAGTCCGTATATTGCACCTATTTACCAGTTGCTAGCTTGTTCAGATACTCCTGAGCTTGAGCTTCCTTCAACCAATAGCTAAGGCTATTGGCTTCAGTCCAGCCCGGCGCTCGGGTGCATCTGTCCTGCGCTATCAACCGGCAAATAGGTGCAATATACGAACTGGCCCTTTCTAATTCTTTTCCGGGAATTTCTATTCGCTGCTATGATGAAGGTATGTTGTTGCCAGAAGAAGTGATAAAAGCCAAGCGGGACGGCCTGGAACTGGCGGAGGATGCGATCAGCGGGTTTGTTGATGGCATTGCCAGGGGGCAGGTCAGCGATGCCCAGATTGGCGCTTTTGCGATGGCCGTGTATTTCCAGAATATGAGCATGGCTGAGCAGGTGGCGCTCACTTTGGCCATGCGGGATTCCGGTCGTTGCCTGCAGTGGCCTGATCTCGGTGGTCCGGTGCTGGACAAGCACTCTACCGGTGGTGTTGGAGACCTGGTAAGCCTGATCATAGCCCCGCTGCTGGCGGCCTGTGGTGCTTATATTCCGATGATTTCCGGACGTGGCCTGGGCCATACCGGTGGCACACTGGATAAACTGGAAAGTATTCCCGGCTTTGATGTAAATCCCACCGTGGAATTATTCAACCGGACAGTGCGGGAAACCGGGCTGGCCATGACCGGGCAGGGTCGTGATCTGGCCCCCGCAGATGGGCGCATGTACGCGGTCCGTGATGTCACTGCAACAGTGGATTCAGTTCCATTGATCGTCGCTTCAATTCTTTCCAAGAAACTGGCCGAGGGGCTTGATGGCCTGGTGTTGGATATCAAGACCGGTAATGGCGCGTTCATGAAAGAACGTAACCGTTCCAGGGACCTGGCAGGCAACCTTATCGAGGTCGCCGCGATGGCAGGTTTGCCTTGCAGGGCAGTGATAACCGATATGAACCAGCCCTTGGCCCGCAATGCGGGAAATGCACTGGAAATGATGGAGGCCATCGAGTTTCTGAAAGGCGGGCACCGGCGACCGAGACTGGAAGACGTCGTTTTGTCATTGGGCAGTGAAATGTTGCTGCTTGCAGGTCTTGCTGATAAGCCGAAGTTCGCCAGGCTGAAATTGAATGAAGTACTTGAATCGGGATTGGCCGCCGAGCGTTTTGCTCGCATGGTGAGCCTGCAGGGCGGACCGGCAGACTTGCTGGAACGGCCGGCAAAATATCTCCAGGTGGCGCCTGTAGTCCGCGCCCTGGCCGCACCGCGCGATGGCTTTATTGAATTTATGGATACCAGGGCAATTGGTTTGTGTATTGTTGGTCTGGGTGGTGGCCGCAGACATGCTGATGACAGCATTGATCACCGTGTTGGCCTGTCGGGTTTTTGCCTTGTTGGTGAAAAGGTCAGTGCCGGAGACCCGTTGCTTCTCATCCATGCTGCCAATGAAACTGCATGGCAGGCTGCTGCCGGGAAACTCGAACAGGCCATAGTTATTGGTCGTAAGATGGATGCTTTGCCCGCAGTCTATGAACTTATTTCATAACAAGAAGGGAAGAACATGACAGGAACACCACATATCGAGGCTGCCAGGGGCGACTTCGCAGAAACAGTACTGATGCCGGGTGACCCGTTGAGGGCGCAGGCGCTCGCGAAAAGTCATCTCGAAGATGTCAGGCTGGTCAATAGTGTACGCAATATGCTTGGGTTTACCGGGACATTCAGGGGCAAGCCGGTTTCCATCATGGGTTCCGGCATGGGCATGCCGTCGATCAGTATTTATGCGCATGAATTGTTCGATTATTACGGGGTTAAACAGATCATCCGCGTGGGCACCTGTGGAGGCCTGTCTGCTGATATGCAGGTTGGTGACCTGATATTAGCCAGCGCCGCGAGTACTGATTCCGCCATGAACCAGCAGCGCTTCAGCGGCTGGGATTTCTCTGCCGGGGCGGATTTTGAACTGTTGAGCCGGGTGCATGAAAAAGCAGTTCAAAAAGGCCTGAAGATCCGCACTGGCAATGTATTTGCTTCAGACTGGTTCTATCACCCCGATGAGGCGTTTATCGAAAAAGTACAAAAAATGGGCATACTTGCCCTGGAT
>Ga0164315_10000917_pt1 | contig 21564 bp, 33 predicted proteins | sample GuaBasSedimGuay6_FD_113737 | JGI IMG/M metagenome (GOLD analysis project Ga0164315, IMG submission 113737) | Subseafloor sediment microbial communities from Guaymas Basin, Gulf of California, Mexico - Guay6, Core 4569-2, 0-3 cm | ecosystem: Environmental > Aquatic > Marine > Hydrothermal vents... | reverse complement strand
TTACTTTTTTAAAATCTTAATAAGTTTTTTAGTTAACTCTTCTACTTTACTTTCTTTATTCAATTCTTTTATTCTACCACGTACTATACTACTTATTGAAGCAGTAGTATTACCTACATTTCTTAAACACTCTGGTTCTTTAGCATTTCCTGCTACTGGGCATGTAGTATCGTACTTAGTACACCATTCCGTTTGTAAAACTCTTGTACTTTGATCTTTAACTACTGAGTCCAATACTTCTTTTTTGTAATTAACACATACGCCAATGGTAACTGTGTAGTTCTTATCACCTGCCGCAGCGTCTTCTTTATTAGCTTCTACTTTAGTAGAGGTTACTTTATTAACTATATTATCGTAATCTAAAACAATAATCTCTTCTTTATCGGAAGCTGTCTCTAAAACTACTGAAGGAGGGTTGGCCGGATTCTTTACTATACCTACCCCACTAAAACAAATTCCACGTAGTACTCTTGCTACTTTACCCTCATCAACTACTTCCCCAGCCTTTACTAGTTTGGCTATGCTACCGTAAGTGGCTTCATTTTCAACGTCTAAACCTAAAGCTTGTGCTTCATTTACTGTAAGAATAGTTCCTCCTATTTTAACATCATAAGAGGTGTAGTATGCTTCCATAGAAACTTTCCACTTACCTTCCTTAATCTCTGTAGCTATCTCTGGAAATCTAGTTTTATAAACTACACTTGCTATCTCTATATGCATACTCTGATCATCTAAAGTGGCAATCTCTTTATTTTGTAATTCTGCTAGTTCTAGCTTATCTCCAGAGCCATCTGTAAAAACATTACTATAGATATGACCTATAATCTGTTCTTCTTCGTGCTCTATATCTACCGCTTTACCTGCTATAGTATTTTCTGCTAATACCAATTCTGAAGCCAAAAAATGTGCATTATTTAAATTTGTACCTGTAGATACAAAAATACTAGAAAAATAACTTAAGTCAGGTTGTTTATCTTTATTACTTGGTAACTTTATAACAGAGGCTACTTCTTTTTTTAAAGCCACTGTTTCCTTTAAAGACTGTATATCAGCCTCTAAATAAAATTTATACCCTTTACTCTTCATACTCGCCTCCAGTATTTTTTTCAATATTATTTATTTCTTGTATTAAAGCTGCTCTTTCTTCAATAGTCATTTTCTCTATTGTTTCTTTAAATGTAATTGGCCCTTTCAAAGAAGCAGACTTTTTAGGATTACTAACTTTAGTCTTTTGTTGTTTACTAGGGTCTGTTTCTTTTGTATTTTTAGTAGTAGTTCCTGGAGGCCTTCCATTGGAAGGAGTGCCTGTAGGAGCAGCTTGTGTATTTTGTTTAGAAGACTGTTGAAAAGGACTTCCAATAATACCAAATATACCTTTTTCCACTAAAGGTAACTCTTCTTGCATATTACCTAATTCATTTTCATAATCAAAACCTATAGCCTCTAATGCAGTTTCGTAACTCAACATTCTCCTGTCAACCATTTGACTTATTATATTTTTGTAAAGAATTTCATCTTTTAATATACCTTCATCCCACCTTACTTTAGGAAACCTTTCAAAACCCATAGCTTCTGCTATTTGACGATACTCTTTGTATATCCAACGTTCTACTTGTCTTCTAGCATAGTCTATGTCTTCTCTTATACCTCTAACGCTCCACTCTACCTCGGCCTGATTTAAATCACCTACACCGTCAATTAAGGCCCTTGTTACAGATAGTCCACCTGTAATATCATCATTTACTTGTTCGTATTTACCTTTACCTAAAATAGATTCTATTTCAGGTGATACGATTTTTTCAACTTTAAGTGTGTGATTCCATACAACGTCAAAACTTTTTGAAGGTGTGTCAAAAAGAGTTGCTGCGGCTTCTAACTCTTCTGGACCTGTTACAGGAAATTCATCATTACCTACAGTAATCTTTAAAATGTAATTTGAAATACCGTCTAAGGTACTTAAGTCAGCATTACGTAAAGCAGTTTTATATTCTAAACTATCAAATACTCTAGCTATTCTAGGCCTAGCATATCTTTCATAAGGCATTTTTTTATACGTAATTGAACTAACTAAATTAGAATCAAGTTGAAATTCTCCACCTTCTTCCACTGCTTTTTTAAGATTCTTTGGTAAAGCTTTTATAAGATTTTTTTCTTCTTCTGTCTGTTCATTTCTGGGTTTATCCATCATCTCTTTCAACTCTGTAGGAGGTGTAAGTTTAATTCCCACATTATCAAATAGTAGATTTCCGTCTATTGATACAAGTAAAGGATTTAAAACTGTATAACCTACAGGTAAATGTCCTTTGGACCAAGTATTCTTTTTTGCTCCAGTTACTTTGTTATCTAATTGACTTTTAACTTTTTTAGGCTTTTGTCCTGCGGCAGGGGAGACTGTTGAGACTCTAGGTTCGTACTTTGCTACATATTTATAAGTAGTGACATGTGATATTCTAAAAAAGTCTAGAAATATCCACTCTAGTACCTCTCCAAAATTAACATCAAATGCCCATGTGTCATAGAAATTTTTTATATCTTTATCATCAATATCATTTTCAAAACCTTTGCTGGCTATTGACGACAAAAAATTTAAAACTGATCCCACGATAGGTTCTACATAATAATACTTTAAAGCTCTTTCGTATAATTTTTTAGGGTCTTCCTCATAAGAATCTTTATCAGATCCTAAATCTAATGTTCCTCTAGACAAAGCATCTCTTGTTATTGTAGAAGCTTTAGCCTTGAACTCTCTAGGGATTCCAGGCTTATCCAAAAAAGCAAGTGCTTTTGGACTAACGTAAATAGAAGATTGTCCTTTAGAAGGGTCTACCTCTATAGACTGAATCCCTGCGTCAGGATATCTATTCTGTAATTCCGCTGTTATTTTGTCTATTGTTTTCTTATCCATTATATATTACACTAAGTTTTTTAGTTAAAAACATACCTTACATTAAATAAGTTAGTTTATTATTTAATCCTTCTTTTTAGTCCTACGTTACCTACTATAAGTCTTGTATTTCCTCCTTGAGAAGTTGTAGCGTGCCAGTTACCTATACCCCTACCTCTAACCATTCCTCCAGAATTGTACAACTCATTACCTTCTTCTTCTTCAACTTCTCTTCCTAAAGCTTTTACACCGTAACAAGCTAATATGAAGGCAGAGTAAAGATCCTTGTTTTGTCCTTTTTTAGGTGTGTCAAAGTGTAAAGCACCACTAGAAGTCTGTGTTACTACTATACTTACACACTGTTTCTTTAACTCTGTTATTTTGACTTGTTCCCTGTCCTCTAAATCTTTTGCAGAGGACTTAGCTAGGGTTGCTTCTGGAAACCTCATTTTCTTATCTTCTAATAAAGACAGTGTCGCATAATTAGCTTCAGATATCCAAGCTGTTCCAAAAGATATTGCTTCTAATATATGTTTACCTTCCTTTCTTACATTATCACTATTATCTCTTTCTAAAATTAACTCTTCTTCGTTATAACCTTCTTCTAATAAATCTAGTACAGCTTTACCACCACCGCCTTTATCCATATAGATGCGCACAACATTATAATTTTTACACAGTCCTTGTACAGCCATAGTAATATCTTGAGTAGTGTTACCGTCTAGTGCTAAAACTCTTACTACCTTGTTAAAATCTCCTCCTAATTTAACTACTACTACACCACATTTAGCGCTACCACCTTGGTTTGGATCTATACCAATAATGTATTTAGAATAAGCCTCTCCTACAAGTTCTACTTTAAATCCACTACCTATAGTACAATCTTCTAAAATAGAAGCTTTAAAAAACCCTTCAGAATCCGAAACCATATCTGCCATGTACTCCATACGGAACTCATGGTCTGACATTACTCTTCGGGCATTTTCTACATTTTTACGATCTAAAAAACCGTCAGGAAGAAGGTTATAAGGTATCTGATATACAGCGTGGTCTTTGGAACCCTCATAAATTTGATTCCAATATTCACGCATTCTTTTATACATATGATTAAATTTGTAATAACCAGAAGATGTTCCTATCATCTTATTAACGGTGTCTTCTTCAAAATCACTATCTATTGCCAATCCCGCAGCAATTAATTTATTTCTACGTTCCAGCTCTCTAACCTTTTTCATAGGATCGAGTTTAGTAATACTCATGGGAGCTAAAACAGTTTCTATGATTTTTTGAGGAACTTGTGCGAACTCATCCACAAGTATACAATAAAAACGAGAACCACGAATTTTTGCTCCATCAGCACCTATAGGTAATGCTTCTATTCTTGCTGCGGTATGGCCTGCTACTGATCTAAATTCAAGGTAACAAGTATCAGAACCACGTATAGGTCTTTTTTGAGTAGCTTCTCTTAATATAGATGATTGTACGTATAATTTTTCTACTTCTGAAAATATCATCTTCGATTGGCGGAAAGACGGCGCTATAAGCCCCACTCTATAACCTGGGTATAATAAACAAAGTAAAGAAGCTAATACCCCTGATAGAAATGTATTATGGTTTATAAATCCATTTGAAAAGTAGTTAGGTTCAATAGTAGCATCTAACATATCCATTTCAAAATCATAACAGTCGCCTTTCCAATCTTCTATACTTACAACTGTATCATAGTAATAATTACATTTTAATAATTCTTTTAAGTTATCGATATCTTTTTTCACTGCAAAAAGACTGAAGCCTGCTTTTTCAATATCGTGGCATTGAATTATAAACCTGTGTAATCTTTCATATGTTACTTCTTTTTTATTACCAGTACGTATTCTAAAAGAAGGTTTTTTAGATGTTTTATACTTATTATGATAATACTTTGTTATTTCGTGACATAAAGTTAAAACTTCAGGGATAGTATCTTTATTCGTATTTAATTTTTTATTGCTAAAATACTTGTCAAGTATTTTTTGTTTTCTTTTTAGCCTGAAACCTATTAACTCTTTAAACTTAAAAGCATCTTCAGAAAATATATCCAATAGGTATGCTTTACCAAACTTAGACTTAGTCTTCTTTTTACGTACCCTTGATATGATACCAAAGTTAAGTAACATTAACTGTACTTCTTTAAGTAGTTTTTTAGACACAGAGCAACAAGAAACTCCTCCATTTTTATTATGAGCGGTGCCATCTGTGTCAAAGTAACCTTGTAAAAAAGCTATTTGAGATTCTCTTGTAGTCGTTCTAATAGAATAAGGAACAGACTTGTCGTAGGATAAAACTCTATCTACTTCATGTTTTTCTAAAAATGAGTTTAATTTGTTTGAAAATCTAAGTACATGTGTTGCTTTTGTTCTTTTATCAGGAGTGTTATTAAAATTAATATTTTCGTTTTTATAAAAGTTTTCACAGAAATTTAGTATCTCTAAATCTTCAGATGTTATAGTAAGTGCACTTTTATTACCTATTGATCCGTCACCTATGAGTAATCCTATCAAATAAGAAGCATCTGTAGTTATATCATTATTACCAAATACGTTTTGTCCTCTTTGTATACACACCCTATCACCTACTTTAAACTCATCAAGCCTTTTATATACTAAGTCTCCAGTAGAAGTTATAGTTAGTAATGGGTGGTGGTTACTGCCCTCATTTTCATACTTATTTTGTGTAACCAGTTTTTTACCTACAACACCTTTCTCTAAAGCCAATTTTTTAATGTTACGAAAACCCTCTGAAGTGTATATACTACTAGTCCAATCTATAACTTCTTCTTCGCCATCATTTAGATGTTTAGGTATTTCTGGTAGAAATTCATGTAAATAAATTAAACCACTACCTTTAATTTGTGTAATTGACTTTAATGACTGGCATTTACCAAAACCCCTCCCAGCGATTGCTAGGGTATAAGGCTTAAACCACATATCTTCAAATACTACTCTTTGTATAGGGGCTAGATCTACTCCTAATAAATCATAAGCTGCTATACATGGGTTTTCTCGGTAAAAAGCTAACAAGCTTTGTCCTTGAGACATTATAATGTCCATATTTTTAGTAAGTTTAGACATTACTTACTTACCTCTATATCATCCCTATTACCATAGTCATTTAATGCTTTTGCAGAAGCTTCTTGCGCCTCTTGCATTTTTCTAGCTTTGGCTTCCATTTTAAGTTTTTTACTGTCGTCAAAAGCTGCTGCTAAATCCACTATACTAAAACCTTTAAATTTATTAGGATCTACTCTATCCTTCCTTCTAGCAGATAAGTTATCCTTAATCTTATTAGATTGATTTCTAAGTTTTTCTAATGATGTTGAGTAATCCAAATGTAAATCTGCATTACCTACACTTGCTTTCATTAACCTGATTTCTACAATTTTATTTGTAGCTAAAGTCATCATATCATCTATATCAGAAGCGGTTAAGTCATCTTCATCAAAATCTTTTAAATAAATATCTATGAGGTTATTATAGAGGGGAAGTTCCTCTTTTGAAAACATATCTTTTACTGGAATTATATCTTTAAGGAGTTCTCGTGCTTTGGGGGGATTTTTGGGTCTACCTACTTTTTTTGCCATATTATATCTCTAAATATTCTTGTTCTATTTTATCCATAAGTTCTAAAATAGCTTTTAAATCTATACCTTTTCTCTCACAAATCATTTTGAGTTCACACATTTTTTCTGGATTACAAGTAAAGAAGTTTAGGTTATTATTATTGGACATATCTATATTATATTCTATAGTTACCTCTCTAAGTCTTTTAGAATTTAAAGATCTTTCTGTCAAAACATTACGTGTAGTATCGTAATCTATAGTTATAGACTCATACCAAAATTTTACTTCCTCATCTATATCTATGAGTGTTTTATAGTCTTCATATAACTCTTTAGATAAAGGGTGTATATTTCTAAAATAAGCCATTAAAGTTCTAGAAATTTTATCCTTAGTCTCTTCAGAGTGTCTTTGTCCAGTTTTGCCAGCACTAATTGCTTGCTTACTTTCTTCACTTAGTTTAAAACCTAATGGTCTACCTCTACTCTTCTTCAATAGATGTTTCCTCCACTTGTGAATAAGTTTTACACTTACTGCAAATAATACCTACTGTATCTTTATTTACTCCTACTGGGTGTTTACAATTTTTACAAACTTTAATTATAGTTTTTTTAAATTTTTTAGGTTTAGAAAAAGTAAAAGGCAAGTCTTTGTACTTATCAGTGTACTCACTCTCTCTATGTATCCTATCATTTAATTTAGATACCCCTTCTTCAGGTTCATATCTTCTACCTGTTTGTCCAGGAGTCAACTCTCCTACATTAGATCCATTTAGATCTTTAGTCATTCCTTTTGAAAAATCTTCTAACATTTAGTCACCAAACCTATCCTTATATTTTACATTATTACTTTTTTTACTTGCGGTATAATCACTTAAATATACACACAACTCTTCCATAGTGTAAGCTGCTAAAGACTTCTTCCATTTAAATTGGCTCCAAGGCCCGTAGTGATATCCAACACTACTACGAATAATGTTAAAATCATTTTCTAGTAATATATTAGTATCTCTCTGAACCTCTTCTACCAATTGTGCTGCTAAATCTGGGTGATTTTTTTGAGTATGCCCAGTCTTACTTAAACCCTGTTTTCTTAAGTCATGTATAATACAGGAAGCTATTATAGCATCCCTATTGGCTTCACAACCTAAACCCCTACATAGGTCATAAGCAACTGTTACAACACGTTTGGTATGTATAATGGTACCATCCCAGGAAAGCTCATCTATAGGATGGTACTTACCACTAGAAGAAGCAGGACAATCATTAAAAAAGTAATCAGGAGCTACCATTAAACAAATCTCTGTAAACTGTTTAATCTTCTTATTAAAAATTAAATCAAGTTCTTCTTTAAAAGTACTCACTTTTTTAGTAGGTGTAACTTCAGTCATAAATCTACTCCTTTAAATTTCATACATATATAAATCTTATACTATATAATACTATACTACTATATGTTTAAAGTTGTGTCAAGTAATTAATGCTCTTTTATAAATTCTTCATATTTAGCTACCTCACTACAACACATCTCTTCTATTCTACTTACTTTATTCTCTACTACACGTAACCTTTCCATGGCTGAATCGCCTTTTTCTATTTGTATTCCTTCTATCTCAGCTACTTTGTCAATCAAACTCCAAAGTTGGAAGCCTGCGGCTAAAATTGTAAATACAAGAGGGATTAACCATGGTAACATAGATCTGATACTAAAAATATCAGCATTTTCAGTCTCTGTATTTTCCATAACGACTCTCCAATTATTAAATTGATATTAATTAGCTTTTATCAATCCAGTATAAAAAATCGCTGCTAATGTTTAAAACTAATACGGAGGTAATGTGTAACCATCTGTATTAATATTAACATCCTTAGGCTCAACTACATTAGAATTAGGATTATACCCTTGTTGTGGAAAACTTCCTGACCTATATCGTCTAGTATGTGAGTCTCCTGTTGTTGTGTAAAATTTGTCTTTACTGTCCTCTCCAAATGGGTACCTTTTATTTTGCTTTACAAACTTAGGATACCTAAAATCATCTATACTTAAAGTCATTATTTAAGTCTTGCTGAGAACTCTTTATACTCTTCGGCAAGCTCCATTGAAGCCTTTTCGATTTCTTCTTTATTTGCCTGCATGAAACCTAACATATCCATAGCGAAGTCAGGAACATTACTCCCTTTCCACTCATAATCAATATTAACAAACTGATCTTCTCCACGCTTGATTCCTACTGTAGCGTAGTTATATCCACCTTTAGATTTACGAATAGAGGTATACATTACCTCGTCTGTACTGAATTCAAATTTAAACTTTTTCTCTGCCATGATTTTCTCCCCATAATTTTTTAAGTACTACTGGTATTATTTCACCTGTTATATAAACTTCCAATTCATGTTTTGTATCAAAATTATTCATTATAGTATAATCACTTTGAAAATTTTCCAAAGAAGTTTCTGAAGAATGTCTTCTTCCTTGCTTGGCTCCACAAACAGACTTAACTACATCTAAGTAAATTCCTCCGTTACCTTTAACCCAATCAACTTCATTAACAAATCTTCCATCTGTAATAATACAAGTATTACCGTGTTGTTTTACATACTTCTGCAACTTTTTTACCCAGAATAAAGTATCTATATTTCTATAGATATTTGTGCCAAAATATTGCAGAAACTCTCTAGGTGTCCAATATGATCCGTCATCTTTTATATACCTATTATCAGGTACTTCCTTTAAGTCTCCATAAACCTGCTCATAAGATAAGTCTAAATCCTTCATCAACATTTCCTTTAGCTCGTCTGCGTAAGCTCTTGTGTAATACTCTCCTTCAAAATACCTGTTTAGTACTTTCTGTAATATTAAAGCTGAGGTATCTTTTCCTGCTCTTGCTTTCCCACCTAGTACAATTAACATACTTTACTCCTTTTCCCATTCGATTTCTATATCCCTTTTTAAAATAGAAGTTTTAAATATCACATATTCTTCGAATAGTAAATCTCTCTGTTTAATAAGGCTAAATATATTAATAACTTTAAAGTCGCCTGAATCTATTATAACATCTAAAGTTTTAATTTTTTCTGCTAAAGTATCTCTTAATTTAACAGCATCATAAACCGTTAAATCATTCCCTGCTATACTTACTGTATTAATCATGTTTTGTTCTTGTAAAAGAACTTCATGACTTTGTATTTTACTAAGTAAAACAAACTTTTCTTCTATAGCCTTATTATACAAATCAGACTTGCCTTGCACAGACAAATCTGATAATAAAAAAATATAATTATTTAAGTCTAAAAGCTTCTTACTTAAAAATCTTTTTCTAGTAAGTATTTCACTTATAATCATTAAGCTAAAGCTACTTCAGTGGCCTGAATACCTTTATCTGTATTCTTTAAAACAAAAGTCACTTCTTGTTTAGCTTTCAAAGTTTTGTACCCTTCCATATCAATAGAAGTGTAATGCACAAAGTACTCTGTTTCATTTGTATCGCCATCTACGATACAAAAACCATATCCTCTATCATTAGAGAACCACTTAACTATACCGTTTACTCTATCACTCATCTTAAAGCTCCTTAATAACTAATTTAATTTACGACTGAAAACAGCCTTTTATTACAACTGAGCAGCTAAAAGACACCCTGATGCTACACAAGTATCAGGATTATCAACTACTCTAATGTCTCCTATTTCAAAAGGTAAATCTGCATTTCTAAGTGCGTCAGCATATAAGGCATCATACCCTACTGCCCATGATAAACCTCCGCTTAAAACAATTGGTACCTTGTCTCTAAATACTGGAATACTACCTTTACGCTTCTTTAATTCATACACTATATTATCTACTGTATATTTTGCTACTGCTTTATAATATACATTTACTGCCTCTATAATTTTACTGCTAGGTTCTGATAAATTTACTCCTGCCTCTTTTTCTAACTGTACGAGTGAGGGAGAAATATCTAAAGCTCTTCCTACTTGTGTATCTATAAAATCTCCACTTCTTGTAGTGGCAAATGTAATTATAGGATCTCCTTGTGCTATAACCGCTATATTAGACATACCTGCTCCTGCAGAAATGGTTACACCTGTAACACCTTCTTCAATTAATTCATTAAGTCCTATAGCAAATCCTTCATTAATAGGTGTAGCTTTAAACCATATTTCATCAAAAAACATATTCAATATCAAAGAATGGTATTCAATATCAAAATCCTCTTCAATTGGTGCTGCAGGGACACTGTACACAAGTTTATCCCCTCCGCCTTTGCCTACTAAACTTTTTAATAACAGCTTTAACATTGGTATATTAGCTTTATCCTTAGGACTAATAACCCCTTTACGCATAGGACGCATAGAAGAGTCATTACGGTCTAAAGCTATTTGCATAGCATCTTCACCAACAACACAAAAATTAGTATCTTCTGTAATAAAATTTGAGCCTCTTTTTTCCAAAGACATTTTAATAGCTTTACGGTTTACGTCAGATTTAGGGACTATTCTATAGAAAGCATCCCTTTCAGATTTAAAATCAACATTACCTGAATTATCCATCGTAGCAGCAACTAATCTATTTGTCCCTACGTCCACTCCTGTTATAGCCATACTACAATTAACCTCCCAATAAAGCTTTTAACTTGCCTAATTTATCATTCATACTATCACTCTGTTTTACCTTGTCAATGTTAATATGAGATTCTCTAATTACACCGTCGTCGGACGGATCGATTATACTATTATCCATCTTAGGTCGATCGACATTGTTATCGAAAACTTGTGATGGGTCTTGTATAGATGTATCTACTGTTCTACCTTCTACATTACTACCTGAATTTATTATGATGGGTTTAGATTTTAAAGCTTCGATAACTTCTATCTTAGCTTCTAACTGAATATTTAAATGTGCTACTTCATTACTAAGCATAGTATTTTTAGACTTTAATTCTTCAATAATTTTTTGTTGCTTACTAATAGTACCATCATCCACTACTACTTGTTTATCTGTATTAGCTAATTCTTTCTCTAAAGCTTTTATAATTTCAGTATTAAATTCTGTTTCAGTATACAAACGTTCTCCAGAAACATCAGTAGCAGTAGGTATATTAACACCTGACTGCTTTAAATTTTCTAACTCTGATGTAAGAGTAGTTACTTTAGTAAGTAACTCTAACATATAATCATTATCCAAACGAGCCCCTTTATTCTGAAGATCTCTAGGAGACTTACCTGATTTACGAACTCTAGTAACCTTATTGTATTCTAATGGCATTATATCTTTGTAACTACCTGGTCTATTAAACCGTAAGCTAATGATTCTTTAGAATTTAAGAAATGATCCCTTTGCATATCTTTTTTAACCTTACTAAGTTTCTGTCCAGTAAATTCTACATAGTGTTTGGCCATTTTTTCATATAATTTTTTGGTATGATCTACAGCCACAAAAAGATCATTAGCTTTACCTTGCATTCCTGAACTTAACTCGTGTACCATTACTTCTGTGTTTTCTAAGCAAGATCTTTTGCCTTTTGTTCCAGCAGCTAAAATAAAAGAACCTGCAGAAGCTACTGTACCGATACCTACTGTATTTATATCAGGGGTAACATAATTCATAACATCGTATATAGCATACATGCTGGAGATTGCTCCTCCAGGACTGTTAATATACATGTAAATATCTTTTTCAGCATTATCTGATTGTAAATATAGTAATTGAGCTACTACTCCATTAGCCATATCACTATTAAATTCTCCTTGTATAAAAATAATACGATCTCTAAGTAATCTACTATAAATCTCGTAAGTTTTATCACCCTTGTCGCTTTCTTCAATAATGTACGGTAAACTCATGCTAACCTCCTAATTCTTTAATTTAAATTAAACTACCAATTCATATTAATTATAACATTTTAACTATAATTAATCAAGTTTAAAATACTCTTAGTATGAAAAAAGTAATCCCCTAATTTATACTTTGATTTATATGTAGAACACTCTAAAACTGTATATTCTAAATCTACCTGTAAATGCATACACGATTCACTATACAACTCTACATCTTGAATTATTTCCTCTCCAGTTATATAATCGTATATAAACTCTGTTCCTTCTGAGCTAAGTACTCTACTAACTCTATGTTCACAATCTTTACACAATGAATTACGTATAAAGTCATGCGTCATTATTTACCCTCTGTTTATAAGCTCTTATACGGGCTTCAGCGTCTTTAGTGTCTGTAAGTCTATTTTGTTTTTTTAGACTTTTAATTTTCATATTTATCTGGTTCTGATCCCTTCCAGGTAATAAAGTCAATAATTCTTTAATGGTACAATTTTCATAATTATCAAGTATAATTCTTTCTTCAGAAAACTTCCATTTCTTTTTCCTTACTACCATAATTACTCCTTGTAATACTCACACATACTTGGATGAGATGAATCTAGTAACTCTTTCATAAGCTTTAAAGTGCCCTTATTTGCAGTACCTTTCTCCAAAACTTTATCTATGCCCTCATGTATATCTTCTTTTAACTGCGACCATTCTTTATTATCTTCTCTGTATGTAAATAGATCTGATAATTTAGCCATACTTAACCTCCTAAAATTAGTTATTTTTCCTATCTTTTTCCTTAAACCGGCCTTTAACTTATATAGGTTAGTTTATTATAACTAATTAAAATGCTTTATCTTGTAATTTCTCAGCTAGCTCTGTCAAGTTTGATCTATATGAATTTTTTAAATCTACGTAACACATACTTATATGAGGCATAGCTCTTAAAAGTTTTAACAAACCACTATTAGAGGGTTTAACACTATAACTTTGAGCTAAATCACCTGTCATTATTAATTTAGATTCTCTAGTAGCCCTACTTAAAATCATACTCATTAAATCAATGGTACAATACTGTACTTCGTCAATCATTAAAAAATCATCTAATAGACTCAAACCTTGAAGACTGTTAGCGTCAATTAATTCAAACTTATCAGAAAATATTTCTTCTTTCACATAATCAAAAGACTTACCGTGTTTATGTTGTCCTTTAGTATTTCCGTACAAAAAATAAGTAGCGCTTAAAAAGCCCATTGCCCAAGACTCTAATTTATCTTTTAAACTTCCAGGCAAAAACCCTACATCATACCTTCTATCAATACCTATAGGAGGCCTACTTATAAAAGTCTTTTTATTACTATTATTAACTATAGAAAAAGCTGTAGAAATTAAACTTTTCCCAGATCCCCAACTACCTGTTATTAAAACATTATCAGCATTGATTAAAGCATATAGAGCACATACCTGGTAACTGTCTAAAGCTTTTAAGTATACACTGTTATCACTTATCTCCCTATAATTAGGTACGTTGTCTATTCTTTGTAAAGTTCTAGTAATAGGATTATTAGCATAAATGTACTCTTTACCGTTAAGTGTTGGATTTATAAATATAAAGAACCAACTATCTTTATTAAAAGCAGACTCTTTATCTAAACACTGTAAAGCGTCTAAATAGTCATCATCAAAGTATTCTTGTAAATAATCAAATACAAAACCGTCTGTAGTATCAAAATCATTAACATATAAGTAAGGATCGTACACCCCATTAGCTATGTTACCATAGAGCTTGGCTTTAACCCCTACGCTTTCTGATATAATACTCATACTAATATCTTTAGTGGCTACGATAGCACTTGTTTCTTTAGCTGCTCTAATTATTCTTTGATCATTAGTAGATATGTCATCATCATTAACTACAAGATTTAATTGTGATTCATGTTTAGTTTTAAACTCTCTGATAGAGTTAATAGCTAAACGTGCTGAGTAGGATAAATCAGGATTAGTTTTTAACTTATCTAACTCTTTTAATACTGTGATAGGAATCACTACTTCTCTGTGTTCTTCAGCAAGTTTAAATATAATGGCTGGCTCATCTAATAAAAGATTAGTGTCAATTAAGACTGAGTTTTGGGTCATTACTCCTCCATAGAGTTATTAAGTATCATACTAACTATCTTAAAGTAGTTAGAGCTACATAGTTATTAATAAAAGATAAATTATGTAAAAGAATTTTATGTACAGGTAGTAAATTTCTATCAACATTTTCTATAAGATAATCCGTATCATCTACATAAGTTTTAATAAAGTCTAATGTTGCACTAGAATTTATTAAACCTGTAAGATTATCTAATCTATCAAGAAATTTTATAATTAGGCCATCATTTGAAAGGGTATTAAATTTTTCAGCTATGTAGAATCTTTTTCCTTGAGTGTTTAAAATAATATCATCATTAGTAAGTTCTAATACTAAAGATGATACCTTATCTCCAAACCAACTATTGACATCCAGTAATGTAGCTGTAGTATCTTCTACAATGTCATGTAATATAGCAGCTATGATAAGCTCCTCTTTGTCTGAGTAATCCCCTACTAAAGAGGCTACTCTTAAACAATGGTTTATATAAGGCTCATCTGAAAATTTACGTCTTTGATCCCCGTGGTAAGCAAAAGCTTTTAAAACTGCTTCTTCTATTAAAGTTATTTCCATAGTAATCCTTTAAAAATTTAATAAGTATCTGTATACCTTACTATGGTTACTTTATTACATAATTAATTTTTCAAATTTAGAATCTTTTTCATTCCAAACAGTAACTTTAGAAAGGTCCATAGCACCTATTCTTTGATACTCATCTCCTCCGTCAGTAAAAGCTTTATTATCACAATGACATTCCACAAAGTGATGAACACTTTCAGATATCAATTCTTCTCTACAAACTTCACATCTAATTTTATTCATAACTACTCTCCTAAAGAATCAGCTATAGATTCTGTAATTATAGTTTTGACGTAATTTACCTCTACCTCAAAATTATCTAAGTCTTCTTGTTCAGAAAGTTTTTGACCTACCACCATGTTAGCCATAGAATCTTTTTGATCAGTTAAAGCCTCTATTTCATCTATTTTCTGATGTATGATATTTGTTTCCCATTCAGACATAAACTGCATTAAAGCCTTCTCAGGTTTTTCGTAGGAAGAAATGTAATCTTTAAACATAGCCATTACAGCAGCATTAGTAAAGTCATCCATAACTTGTTTAATTGTACTTGTAAGTTTAGAAATTTCATATACTACTTTAGCTTCTTCTTGATTTAAATCTGACATAGTAATTCTCCTTTAGTAGTAATTATTAAGTATATAACTAATTATACTATAATAGTATAGTAATGTCAAGTTTATTAAGGTAACTGAGTACTAAAGTATATAAGTAATGTATAACTACGGAAAGTGTAGTTTAAGATAGTAACAAGGAAAGTAAGCAAGCGATAAATACTACTAATTAATTATGATAGGGAAAGTAAGAGTAAGTAATATATCCCCCCTATCTACAAAAAAGTAAACAATTCTGAAGATAGAGGAGAGTGTATATGACAGTACAAAGCCGTCGTTTCGCTATCCGTATTTAAACGGTGAGATTAAATTGGGTCTCGGTCTTGCTTTATCCCACATAGTCAGTCCACATCTAGAACCGCTAACTAATCTCAACACCCCGAAAATAAATTTCCAAGGACGGGTCACCTTTTAATCAAGGTAAATCGAGAGTGCTATTATTTGTTATACCGCTAAGCGAGGCGATACCCCGATCAAATTCTGAATCAAGTTACTTATAATTCTATTGACACCTCAAGGGGCTTTACTTTGCTTTCGCCATTAGAGGGTTTGTACTTAAATAAGATGTTTGTAAAATACAACTAAAATTTCATAGATTTACTAAATTCTAAACTCCTAATTAAATTTTTATATTTTTTAACTATAAGTATGATTAACACATTTAAAAATAAATGTCAAGTACTTTATTCAGAAACTGCTTCTGAATCTTCTACTATGTCTGTAGTAGTAGGTTTAATATTAGAATATGAGCCTTCTCCAGATAAATCTAGTGTACCTAAAGAATCCCCTGATCCACTAGAGTAGGTATTATTATCTCCAGTAATATTAGTACCTGCACCATTCATTCCAGCAACAGCTATATCTTTCATATTTTTAGAATTTTGAAATCCTAAAGCAATAGCTCCTATACCTAATATAGCTCCGGCAGATTTTTTAACCCCGTCGCCAAAAGAGTCGGGTGCTTGTATAGCAAAGGTTTGTTCTGGTTTATAGTTCATACTAGCAATAGCCTCTGACATAATCCAAGAATTTTCTAATGTCATTATTAACATAGGAACCATTACATCATCAGACCCATCTTCAGTAGTTTTAGCAGCTGCCATAGCACTTATAGCCATAAGCAACATTTTTTCTTTATGAATTCTTCTTTCTGACTCTTTGTCTGCTTGGTACATAAGTCTTTTTTGTTGGATAGTTAAGTTTTGTTCTTTAACTGCATTAGCATAATCTTTATACCCACAAGCATTTAAGCTAGCTAATGCAAAAGCAGATATTACACAGTATACTACTATTTTTGCGACTTTTTTCATATCAATTCCTCCTAATACTTTATAAGGTTTAAAAGTTACTCATTACGTTTATTTTAATAAGGTTAGTTTAACGACTTAAATATCTAATCTTACATTTTTTAATTCAGGTGGTAAGGCTGTGTAAGTAATTAGTTCATTACTATAACCAGATTCTAAGTTATCTTCTACTGTTACTACTACTCTATACTTTTTTTGAAAGTACTCATCTGCCACATCTTCATAAGACGTAGCTTCTCCTGAATAGAAAAACTCGGTATAAGCATCTGTAGGTGAGTACTTAGTATAAACTCTAGTATAATCTCCTGTAGAAGTACACCAGGAAAGGGTACCATTATTACCTGTAACTTTAGTGTAGATAGTTTTTTCAAAAAATAAATCAGCTTTAAAACCGTCTACAACAGTATAAATTTTTATTTTATTTTGACCTAAGGGTAAATAGGCACGTACCTCATCTAAATCATGTATATGTTCTGCATCTAAAGTCTCTTCCACCGTTTCCACACAATTATCATAGTCTAAACTTTCTACTGTAATAATATAATTTTTATTGTCTGTCGGCCAAGTTATAACTATGTCTTCAAGTACAAAGTCATAATCTACTACCACACTAGCATACAGTGTGGTAGTAAAAAACATTAAATTAACGACTAAAAAAGTTAATAAGTACATACCACCACCAACTTATTCTTCTAAGCGTAAATTTTCCAGGACTGGAGGAAGAGTCTTTGTAAAGTTGAAAGGGACTGGGTCAGACACTCCCCATACATTTTTTGTTGCCATAGATACTGTGTGAGCTCCATTACTTAAGGGCTCAGCGTCAGCCACACATCTACTCGTATTAGTACCAGTAGATTGCGGAGATACTTCTGTAGAACTTCCATCTATTGTAACTACACAGGTATCAACCACATCTGATTGGAAATCATCTGAAACTACATAAGGGGAGGCGATAGCAGTAGAAGCTAATGCTATCGAAAAACTTAATACTAAAAACGTTAAAAGCTTTGTCATAATTTTCTCCTTTAAAGTAATTATTAAGTTGTACTTTAAAGGAGGTTAGATTATTAATAACTTACAAATTATTCTGGAGTTTTACTAACGTATCTCTTAGTTGTGCTGGACATTTTATCTCATAAGGACTATTATCCTCTGACCATCTTCCTATAATTAAATTACTCTTGTTTCCTTTTTTCCATTTCTTTACAGTATCTGAAGGTATTATAGGAGCAAATTGATCTTTACATATTTTTGAAAATGACATTTCATTACTACACATATTGTCAAATACTAAATAAAATTTATTATTAATTTCTTTAATTTTTTTGTCAAACTTTTCTTTTTCAAGTATTCTTTTTATACATTCATTATAAAATCTGATGTCTTGTACATTAAGTAGCATACCTATTAAACTAATACACGTAAGGAATACGTAGCCAGCTAGTATGTATTGATATGTAATTAGTGTGTAATGTAGTAAGTAATTACCTACTACTATAAAAATAAGCCATAGTTTAAAGTCATACTTTCTTTTTTTTATTTTTTCTAAGTAATCTTCTTTGTCTAGCATGCTTAAGCTCCTTTTTAAGTTTCTTAATTTCTTTTTCTTTTTTCACTCCTAATTCATCTATCAAAGCTATAAATAAATGATCTAATTCGTCTATAAAGGTGTCATCAGCTATATTTAAAATGCCCTCATAACGTTCCCACATCTTATTTTTATCTTTTATAAAGTTTCTAAAACCTAATCTATTCTTCATTACTTACCTCTAGCTGTAGTGAAGGAACATCTTGTATAGCTGCTCCTCCTATACCTTTAATACTGCCATACATACCTATAGTACTTTCTATTACTTTATTTATTTGTTTTTCTCTTTTATTCCAAGACATTAACATAGCTCTTTTCTCTGTATTCAGATCCACTTGCATTTGACTAAAACCATCTATAATGGCATCTACTTGCATCTTAAACTCATTTCCAACTAAGTAACTATACAGTAGCTCCATTTTATCTCCTTTGTTTTCTTGGGCACCTATAGCTTCATGCAGACGACACAAGGTCTCTCTTAAAGAGTAACTTAGTACTTTAAATTCATTTAAAGTACATATCCAAATACCTTTTATAATAGTGGCCCTTTCGATTCCACTAGGCCGGGCCGAAGAGATAATAACCCCAATGTCTGCCCCTTTCTCTCTCATATCTTTTTTGAACTTTTCTATCCATCCAATATTAAAAGTTTTTGTTCTTTTTGATTCATAATATATAGATCCTATGTTTAATGAGGATCTACTATTAACTATTTGTAGAGTATCTGCTCCCATAGCCCCTTTTTTAATTTCATTAATTGTATCTAAAGGAAACTCAATTTTTAAATATTCTTCTATAAGAACTTCTTGTGCTTCTCCTTGTGCTTGCATACTACCTTGATTTGCTTTCTGTTGAGCTATGGAAAGTTGATTCTTTAGTTGGTCTATTACATCTACTTTTTCTTGTATTTTTAAATCAGCTTTATCTTGTAGATCCTTTTCTAATTTTTCTAAATATTCTTTACCTTGTGTATTTAATTTAGTTACTTCTTCATTTAATTTTTCTTGTAGTTTAGTCTCAGCTAGTGTGTCAGACTGTTTTAATTTAATTTCTAACTCAGTAGTTTTAGCTTTAGCTTCTCCAGCTTCTACCATATACTTTTGCATAAGCTCTGTAAGAGTTTCTAATTGTTTAGTTAAATCTTTAGTTTTTAAATCTACTTCTTTTTGTAAATTACTATTAAAATCTGTTTTAAGTTCTTCATACAAAGCTTCTTCCAAATTTACTAGTACTCCACATTGAGTACACTTAATACTTTTATTCATGTGTTTCTTGCTCTAAATCATTAATATTATTTTTTAAATACATTGATAAACCTTTAAAACCATTTTCTTCATCTTCATAATTAAAACCTCTGTAGTTAGTTCTAGCTGGGTATACGTCTATAATATTATGATTAGCATCTAATTCTATTACAATACACCATCCAAATAAATGTAATGATCTATTAACCCACCATAATAATTTAGTACTTTTAAATTCTTTCCAGGACTTTTTATCAAGCATACTGTATCTCCACATCTTTTATTTTAGGGCCAAAACCTAAATGAGTAACTTCTGGTAAGTAACAAAGCAATTCGTTTAAGTTGCCTTCACTTAAATAATTACAAAAATTTAAAAAAACATAATCAGGCCTTAATTTATTTATAACTTCTTGATATTGATCTAAAGAAAAAGTGGCTACTCTTCTTATTCTTTTAGTATTTGTTGTATACTCAATGGGAACACCTATTTTATCCCATGTTGTTTCCACACTATCAGTATAGAAATCTCCAGAGTAACTACCAGGTAAATTTCCTACTCTAATAGGGTAGGTTCTAAAACTAACAATAGTTTTTCCTAAGTAGTAAGGATGAATATCTAAATCATTTAAAGCAGAGCTTACTGTTATATTTCTACTAGTACAATAAGGATAAAAATTAGAATTTAAAGATAAACTGTAACCTTGAGGAACTTCCATAAATACTATTTTTTCTCGCTCTAAATGGTCTATTAAATGTATTGGCCTTATAAAACATTTCAATAAAAAAGTATCCTTAGCTACATTAGATTCTCTATTTATTTTCCTAGACAAAGCTCTTCCAACGCCGTTTTGAGTAGAAGAAATAGCTTGAGCAGCACCTATTTGTTCTGCCAGTATATCTTCTTTTGTAATAACAGTAGCTTGAGGATGTATATATAATCTATTTTTATCTATATTAAACTTAGTTAACTCTTCAAATAATATATCTACATTTATTATAGCTCCAGCACACAAGTATATTTTGGAATTAATATTAGTTATAGCTGTTACTGGTAATTGTTTTACTATACATTTTTTATTTTTGTAGTAAAAGGTATGTCCAGAATTCGGCCCAGAATTAGAAACGCATATATCTATTGTATTTTTAGATCCAATATAAGAAGCTAGTAAACCTTTACCAGTAGAGCCAAATTGGCCATCTATTAATAAGTTTACTTTACCTTTTGTAAGTTTCATAATAAATCTGAATTCCTAAGTTTAACTAATTCATCCACAGTTACACCTAGTTTAACTAGCTGTACTACTACATCATCCTTTGTTTCAATTGTTTCTTTTACTGTCACAAGTTGATCAAGTAATGGAAAATACTTTGGTTCTAAGCCAGTAGTTAATAATCCTAAGTATGCTCCATTATCGTCATATATACTTCTACTACTATCATCATATTGTACTATAATTTTTCTGTAATCTGACATTTAATTCTCCGTATTATTTTTAGGTCTAACAAATTTTTTTAAATTATTTCCAAAATTATCCCAATCAATTTTTGTAGGTTTTTCCTTGTCAGAAATTAATCCTATTTCTAATGCTAAATCTACATCTAATTTTACAATTATGTCATTATTATTCCCACAGGTATTTAAAGATACTTCCACATTTTCTAATTCTAAATAAACAGAAGAATCGTCCAAACATTCCTCATATAAATGCCACCTATCTCCGTGTCGTATTGTACATCTTGTACTCATAATATCCTCCTAATAATAATTTAACCACTATATAATATACTATATAATA